>Ga0075473_10000236_pt1 | contig 22664 bp, 26 predicted proteins | sample DEB19_08_DNA_FD_76340 | JGI IMG/M metagenome (GOLD analysis project Ga0075473, IMG submission 76340) | Aqueous microbial communities from the Delaware River and Bay under freshwater to marine salinity gradient to study organic matter... | ecosystem: Environmental > Aquatic > Marine > Coastal ... | reverse complement strand
TATATGTAACGAAGCAAAAGTGGATTTTGAAGAGATAGTTAAAATCCACACAGACCACGAAGAAGGGTCTTGACGAAGGGTTCCAAATCTCCTATAATGATTTGGTCTTAAGCGAGTGAGACTTGGTAGTCAGAGAGGTCTTATAAACCTTTTCCGCCAGATTAGCGGCTTTGAGATGGTTCGAATCCATCCACTCGTACTTTGCTCCTTTAGCTATCTGGTGAAAGCAATCGACTCATAATCGATCTCAGGTGGGTTCGATCCCCTCAAGGAGCACTGGACACTTATTTAAGCGTCCTACTTGACTTTCAACTATCAACATTCTATAATAACAAGGTCAACAATCAAAACAATGACTCTTACAGCAAAATTCAAGAAAGACGTTCAGACTCTTCGCGGTGCAGCAAATGGTGATTTCTACCTTGATGTAAAGAATCCGAAACTCTACAAAAAGGTTCGTCGTTATTATGAAAACGAAGGTGTAGTGTTCTCTGGTGATCCTTTGGATGATTATGAAATGCTTATGGAATATGTCTCTGCAGATCTTGAGTCTATTGAAGTTGCCTAATGTTAAATCATATAGAAAAAATTAAAGTACTTCCAGAAGTACTGGTTAAAATGCATTATAATTTTGACTTTGAAACAAATTTAAAGTCAAAGTGTGATCAGACTATTGAATATTCTAAAAGTCAAAAAGAAAAAGTTCCTCTTGAATATGGAAACGCTGTTTCTACAGTGATTCATAATTCAAATGGACAACCTCATACTTGGCAAGAGAATAAAAAATTTATTCAATTTTTGAATGCAAATATGCCCTATATTCTGAAAGAATTTGGGTTATCTCAGCAATCAATGGTAGTTTCAAACTCTTGGGTCAACAAGCACTCAAAAGGAGGAGAAACTTTAGAACATATGCACCAATTTATTGATTTGGTTGTAAGTTGTTATCTATTTTGTCCTCCTGGAAGTGGAAATCTTTTAGTTAGAGATCCTCTTGAATATCATAGATGGTCAGACGTTGTTGAAAGTGCTTTCTACAAAACCACAAAATATCAGCATCCATGGACAGAAGTTCCAGTAAAAACAAATGATGTTTTAATATTTCCAGGTTGGTTAAATCACAAAACTGAAAAAAGTAATTCTGATATAGATAGATATGTAATGACCGTAAATTTAAAATACGGTCCCTTCGCTGGTCCCGGAATGACTTAAAACTTGCCCTGGTCGGTGATGAAAACCCCTTATGTCTAAAACAAGTATCTTACGATATCTTGGAAATCTTCTTCTCATCATTGGTTATCAAACCATGCTATGGGGAGATTTTAAATATGGTTTAATTTTAAAAGTTATTGGGGGATTACTCACAGTACCTTTTGCTATTAAACTAAAACTTTGGGATGTACTATTTTTGTGCGCTTTCTTTGGTATCTCCGAAATATCAAAGTTAACCCAACTTTTCTTAGTTAAGTAAAACTAAGTGGTGGAGTCAAATGACCCATAAAAACTAAATAAACCAGAGTTTTAAAATCTAATGACTACAAGAAAGAAAACAACAGCGGAATCTTCGGAAAATAAAACCGAAAAGCAACCCTATATGTCGGAATATGATAAAGGGGTAGAAGTTCGTCTTCAGGAATTTGAATCTAATTTAGAAGAGATTATTTCTAAAGTTTCTGGATTGGAAGATAAATTTGAAGATCTAATTTTAAAGCTATCCAAAAAAATGTCATTGGGTTAATATTTAAATTGGTTTCTTGCCTTTCCATTAAAAGGCAAGTGGTGCGGATGGGGAATTCTTTCTCCGCCTGGTTTCCAATTTCCAGTTAAAGAATTGGTGGCGTGCATGAAAGACCTAATGGAGAGTTGCATAAACTCTCCTTTTTTAGTATAATGATAAAAAAATAATGTTCTCTATGAAAGTAGCTTTAATAACAGGAATTACGGGGCAAGATGGATCTTATCTCGCAGAATTCCTCTTGGAAAGAGGATATAATGTTCATGGGATAGTTCGTAGATCATCTTTGATCAATACTGATCGTATTGATCATATTTACGATCAAATTAAACTTCATTATGGCGATTTGACTGATTCTACAAATCTTGTAAGAGTTATTCAGCAAGTTCAACCGGATGAAATATATAATCTTGGCGCCCAAAGTCATGTGAAAGTATCTTTTGAGATGCCTGAATATACTGGTATGGTTGATGGACTTGGAACTCTTCGTATTCTTGAAGCAGTTCGTCTTCTTGGAATGGAAAAGAAAACAAGAGTTTATCAGGCGTCTACATCAGAGATGTTTGGTAAAGTCCAAGAGATCCCTCAAAAAGAAACTACACCATTTTATCCTCGTTCACCTTATGGAGTTGCAAAGGTATATGGATACTGGATTACAAAAAACTACAGAGAGTCCTATGGACTACATGCAAGTTCTGGAATTCTTTTCAATCACGAATCCCCTAGAAGAGGAGAAACTTTTGTCACAAGAAAAATCACTCGCGGACTATCACGCATTTCAACTGGGCAACAAGATATACTATATCTCGGGAACCTGAACGCAAAACGCGACTGGGGGCACGCTAAGGACTTCGTAGAGGCGATGTGGTTGATGCTGCAGCAGGAGGAACCAGATGATTACGTGATTGCTACAGGAGAGCAATATTCTGTCAAAAATTTTGTTGAAGAAGCAGCACCGTATTTTGGAATGGATATTGTTTGGGTAAATGAAGGTCTTAATGAATATGGTATGGATAAAAATACTATGAAACCAGTAATCAAAGTAGATCCAAAATACTTTCGACCTGCTGAAGTAGAGACCTTATTAGGTGATGCCACTAAGGCAAAACAGAAATTGGGTTGGGAACCTAAAATCACATTTGAACAATTAGTCGAGGATATGTGTAAAAATGAAATTTGATTCTAAAATTTTAGTTGCTGGCGCTAATGGAATGGTTGGTAGAGCAATTGTACGAAATCTTGAAGCAAAAGGATATACTAATATCATTAAAGGAACTCGTAATATTGTAGATTTTACGGATCAAGAAGCAACGGATACTTTCTTTAGAATTAATAGACCAGAATATGTTTTCGTTGCTGCCGCTAAAGTTGGTGGAATTCTTGGTAATAAGAATCATAAAGCAGAAATGATTTATGAAAATCTTATGATTCAATCAAATATCATTCATTTTGCTAATAAGTGGAACGTTGAAAAACTTTTGTTTCTTGGATCTTCTTGCATTTATCCAAAGTTCTCTGAAATTCCTATTGTTGAAAGTTCTTTGCTTTCTGGGCATCTTGAACCTACAAATGATGCTTATGCAATTGCAAAAATTGCTGGCATTAAAATGTGCCAATCTTATCGTGAACAATATGGATTTAATGCTATTAGTTTAATGCCATGTAATCTATATGGACCTTATGATAATTTTAATCTAGAAACCTCCCATGTATTCCCTGCCTTTATTAGAAAATTTCATGAAGGTGGGCAAGTAACACTATGGGGTGACGGATCACCTAAAAGGGAATTTTTACATGTTGATGATCTTGCTGAGGCATGTTATGTTTGTATGAAAAAATATGATGACTTTGAACATATTAATGTTGGAGTTGGTGAAGATATATCAATTAAGTATCTGGCAGAAATGATTGCTGATGTTGTTGGTTATTCTGATAGTATTAGTTGGGATACTACTAAACCAAATGGAACTCTTCGTAAAGTTTTAAACGTTGATAAAGTAAAGTCTTTAGGATGGAATCCAAAAATTGATCTTCGTGCTGGAATTGAACAAACATACGAATGGTATAAAGAAACCTATGCTAATGTGGTATAATATATACTAGGAGATTATTGATTTGTTCATGACACAACAGATTAAAACAGCACTTGTTCTTGGTGCTGGTGGCTTTATTGGTAGTCACATGGTTAAGAGGTTAAAAAAAGAAGGTTATTGGGTTCGTGGTGTAGACATTAAATATCCAGATCATTCAAAAACAGAAGCAGATGAGTTTATTTTATCTGATCTTACTGATCAGATTTTAGTGGATAAGATAGTACAATTTAGGGGTTATTCTAATAATTTTTATAAGTTTGTTCCATCAAAATATATTGATACTTTTGATGAAATTTATCAGTTCGCTGCTGATATGGGAGGTGCTGGATACATATTTACTGGAGATCATGATGCAGATGTAATGAATAATTCTGCAATGATTAATTTAAATGTTCTTCGTTCTCTGCGGAATTTGAATGAAATAACGGGAAAAAATAAAACAATAGTATTCTTTTCTTCATCTGCATGTATGTATCCAGAGCATATACAGATGGATCCAGAAAATCCTGGATTAAAAGAAGATGATGCTTACCCAGCAGGTCCAGATAGTGAATATGGATGGGAAAAATTGTTTAGTGAGCGTCTTTATTTTGCTTACCAACGTAATTACGATATTCCTGTTCGTGTTGCCCGATATCATAATATCTTTGGTCCAGAAGGAACTTGGAGGGGTGGTAAAGAAAAATCCCCAGCAGCTATTTGTCGTAAGGTAGCAGAACTTCCTGCAGAGGGGGGTGAGATTGAAATTTGGGGAGATGGCGAGCAAACAAGATCTTTCCTTTATATTGATGAGTGTATTGAAGCAACTTATCGTCTTGTTCAATCTGATTTCTCTGGTCCAGTAAACATTGGATCTGAAGAAATGGTAACAATTAATCAACTTGCTGATATTGCAGCAAAAGTGGCTAATAAAATTATTACTAAAAAGCATATTGATGGTCCCCTTGGAGTTCGTGGTCGAAATTCTAATAATGATCTAATAAGAGAAAAACTCCAATGGGATTATTCAATGTCTCTTGAAGAGGGTATTTTTAATACGTATAATTGGATTAATTCTCAGTTAGAGAATGAAAATTATGTTCCATTTTATCATCCAGTTTAAATATGAAAATTACAGTTTTAGGTTCTAGTGGGCAAATTGGTGCCTATCTCACTGATTATTTGCGTCAAAAAGGTCATTATGTTTATGAATTTGATGTTGTAAATAATCCACATGAGGATATGACTTTGATCCCAAACCCTCTTTTGGAAGAAAGAATCGCAGATTCTGATTTTGTATTCTTTCTTGCCTTTGATGTTGGTGGATCTCGTTATCTTAAAAAGTATCAACATACATTCCAATTCATTGACAATAACTCTCGTTTGATGGCAAATGCTTTTGGACTTCTTAAAAAGTATAATAAGAGGTTTGTTTTTGCATCTTCGCAGATGAGCAATATGAGTTATTCTCCATATGGAGTTTTGAAAAATGTTGGAGAACTTTATACAAAGTCTTTAAATGGACTCATTGTTAAATTTTGGAATGTTTATGGAATTGAAAAAGATCATGAAAAAGCACACGTAATCACTGACTTTATCCGTAAAGGATTTGAGACTGGTGTAATTGACATGCTTACTGATGGCGAAGAGCAAAGAGATTTTCTTTATGCAGAAGACTGTTGTGAAGCACTTGAAACCGTAATGGAAAATTATACTGACTTTACTTCAGAAGATAACTTGCATATTACTAGCTTTAAATATACAAAAATTAAAGATATTGCTAGTATAATTTCTGGTCAATTTAATCTGATTGGAAATCATAACATAAAAGTTCAACCATCTGAAGAAAAAGATTCTGTTCAGTTGGATAAAAGAAATTCTGCAGATACTTTTATTATGAAATGGTGGATGCCAAAAACTTCAATTGAAGAAGGAATTTCAAAAATTTTTAATGAGATCAAAAAAGAATTTATTTAAATAAAAGACTATGCAAGAAAGTAACACGCAATGGGAAATACTAAATGATATTAGATCGTATCTTTTAGTATGCGAATATGCTGCTAAAGATGAAAGAGTTTTTTCTAATTTTAAAAAAGAACCAGCATATAGACAGATTTTAGAGCATGTTTGTTATGATGGAGGGTTGAGATATATTGAAACTCTTCAAGTTCCTATAGAGGAAGTATTACCTAAACTTGATAATATTAAAGAAAATGATAAATATGGAAATCCTGATTTATATGAGTATGATAAGTTAGGGAAAATTTCACCAACAACAATCAGATATATTAAGAATACTTATGATATTTTTTCTTATTTCAAAGAAACTAAAATTAAAAATATTGTAGAAATTGGTGGTGGATATGGTGGACTCTGTAAAGTAATGAACTCTGTATTTGATTTTGATAATTATATAGTTATTGATCTACCAGAAGTAAATAAATTATCTAAAAAATATATTTCTAAATTTCCAGAACTTAAAGATAAAGTACAAATTTATACTTTAGATCAGATTGAAGAAATTGATGGAATAGATCTTTTGATTAGTAATTATGCTTTTTCTGAATTATCTAGAGATCTTCAGGACGAGTACTATGAAAAAGTTATTAGTAAGTCTGATAATTTCTACATGATGTATAATCATATTTCAAAAAATAATCTTCAATTTGATGAGTTTTTAGATATTTTTTCTAACAGATTTAGTATGGAGTATTATTGTGAATTTGAAGAGGAGTCAATTGAAACTTGTAATAAGGTGGTATACGGAAAATGTCTAGACATTTAAATACAGTTTCTCATTGGTATGGGAGACTAGGAAATAATATTCAGCAAATTTGTAATGGAATTTTATTTTCTCAAGTTAATGATGAGGGATTTTTTAGTCCCCCTCATGAGTTAATAAATCAAGTTTATTTTAATATTGAAAATAAATCTTTAATTAGACCTGGAAGATTTTTTTACTATGAGCAAGAAAATAGAGATTTTTTAATTAATCTGGATTATCTTTATAATAATATTCGTAAAGTCGCTCTGGAATATGTTACGCCAAATCTAAAAATTCCTAATGTTGATCCTCTTGAAGATGACACTTTAGTAGTTCATATTAGAAGTGGAGATCTTTTTGAGGTCATTTATGAACCAACTTCAGAAAATGTCCCTAACGGCAATTATATTCCAAATCCATTGAAGTATTATTTAACTTTAGCGGATATGTTTAAAAAAGTGATCGTTGTAACTGAACAAGATTCCTATAATCCAATAGTTGAAAAATTAAGAGAAAAAGAAAATATAAGTATTCATTCAAAAAGTCTTGAAGAAGATTTTGCAGTGTTGATGTCTGCAAAAAATCTTGCTTCATCTGGTGTTGGGACTTTTTGTGTTGCTGCTGCTTTGTGCAATAAAAATCTAAAAAATTTTTATTGCACTGATTTGGCTCTAACAGAACACTTAAACTATAATATGTTAATTGATGAAAATATTAAACTCCATGTGATGGAACTTGAAAATTATATTAAAATAGGTGAATGGAAAAACACCAAAGAACAGAGAGATTTTATTCTTAATTACGAACTATGAAAATTTTTGATACTATTACTTTTTTCAATGAATTAGATTTGCTTGAAATGAGGTTAAACATCTTAAATGATGTTGTTGATTATTTTGTTATTAATGAAGCAAATATAACTTTCACTGGGAAAGAAAAACCTTTATATTATTATGAGAATCGTGAAAGATTTAAAAAATGGGAACATAAAATAATTCACCATGTTACTGTAGATAATAATGAAACTCTTGAAAAATATTGGGATGGAGTTCCATATCATAGAAGCATGATTGAAAATGATATCTATAAACTTCCAATGCATTATCAGAGGGATTGTTTTCATAAAGATAGTGCAATTTATGCATTGTTAGATAATGCTAATGATGATGATATTATCCTGACAAGTGATGCTGATGAAATTGCTAATCCAAAAGTATTGGAAGTAATTGATGATTGGTTTCAACCAGATAAACATTATGTTCTGAAAGGTCCAGTTTATTATTACTATCTAAATCTTTTGTGCGAAGGTGGGTGGATGGGACCAAGAGTATGTACAATGAAAATGCTTAAATCAATGAGTGTTGATAAACTAAGGCAATCTCATCAAGATTCTTGGAGTATAGAAAAAGCTGCATGGAGTTGGAGTTTTTTTGGTGGCGCAGATTCTATACGTGAAAAAATGGATGCATATGCTCATCAAGAGAATAATCTTCCTCAATTTAGAGATACTGTAGAAGAACGTATTGAAAGAGGAGTTGATATTTATGATAGAGATTGGTTATATAAACCAAAAGCAGTTCCTGTCGATGATAGTTTCCCGCAATACGTTCTCGATAATCAAGAAAAATTTTCAAAATATATTAGACCGTGGAATTAATAGAAGGAATAGAACTTTCTAGATTATGTGATTATTCTTTTGGGGATCAATCTGGAAAGTTTGGAAATATTTTTACATCTTTTATGAAAGATGCTAATTTACAGAATTCTGAATTTATTGATAAGGTATTTGAAGTAAAAAAGAGTCGTAACTATATGACTCTTTTTATTGATAATATAAGGTTGTATAAGAGAGAAATTAAAAATGTAAAACCAGAAGACCTTAATTATGTGACATCTTTAATGAATCAGAGTGATCTATTGGAGTTATGCTCCAAGTTCACAGATATGAATTTTATAATTTTTACTAATCTTGAAGATACCCCGATTGATGAGTATATATTTAAAGCAATTCCTAAAAATGTTCTCTGTATTTCTGCAGTAAACTGTGCGGTTTGGAATGAAAAAGTAATTCCTGCTCCTTATGGAATACAAAGACAAATGCATCCAAATGATAATAAATCTGATATTATAAAAAAAATAATGTTAGAAAATATTTTTCCAAAAAATTTGTTATATGTAAATCATAATATACAGACCAATTTGGATGAAAGGTCTGGGATTAATGAATTATTTGAAAGTAAGTCTTGGGCTTTGGTTGATACTGAAAGGGTTGGGTATGATGAATTTTTAAGAACAATTAAAAATCATAAATTCGTTATATGTCCTATTGGAAATGCTTTGGATTGTCATAGAAATTGGGAGGTTTTATATCTCGGAAGAGTTCCTGTCATGAAAAAGCATCCATATCTTCAAGAACTATATAAAGATTATCCAGTTCTTTTTGTTGATAATTATAATGACGTTACAAAAGAATTTTTATTGAGCAATAATCATCTATACAAAAAAGCAAAAAACATAGATATATCTGATTTGACTTTACCTAATTTTTATAATAACATAGTAAACAAATACACTAAATTAATCGAATGATTGTCTCTGAAATTTACGATGGTTCTGGGATTGGAAATCAACTTTGGATGATTATTGTTCCTAGAATTATTGCTGAAAGGAAAGGTTATCAGTGGGGAATCCAAAAGAAACCTACCACTCCATTTAAAGCTTGTGCGTTTATGACCAACTTTGATATGGGTAAACCTGTTATTGGTGGACATGGACCTGAGGGTGGACCTCCGATTGAGTTACCAGAAGGCATTGATCATTATTATAGAGAGCGTATAGATCCATACCCAAGTCATATGGGTGGTTGCGATGCCATGATTTTTGATGAGTATCTTTGGAATGATCTTGATGATAATACTAAAGTTGAAGGATGTTTTCAAAAAATGTCATATATTAATCATCGTAGAGACGACATTATTAAATGGCTTGAGTATGATAATAAAATTACAGATTATTCTTCAGAAGATATTTGTGTAATTCAATTTCGTGGTGGAGATTATTTGACTGGAGCTTCTTGGGTTCCTCCAGAGTATTACCAAAATGCAGCAAAGCACATGTTAAATAAAAATCCAAATATGAAGTTTGTTTGTGTTACTGATGACCCAGAACACGCTAAACAATTTATTCCTTTTGCTGAAGTTGTTGGATCTGCTATAATGGAAGAAAAAGATCCATATCAAGGGAGCATAGGATGGTATGCTTATCCAGGTGGACCAGTTGGGGTAGATTATTCTATTTTAAACACAGCTAAAAATGTAATTATTTCTTCATCTACATTTGCTTTTTGGCCTGTTTGGACGAACAAAGATTGTGATGTAATTGCTCCTAAGTATTGGTTTGACTGGAAAACTTCTAACGGATGGTGGAGACCTAATGACTCGATTGTGGATGATTGGTATTGGTTAGATCGTGATGGTGATTTAATGACTGGTATAGAATGTAAAAAAGAATATGAAATGTATAAGGAAACTCAACAATTTTATAGGAGTGTCAAATGATTAGCGAATTGAATTGGAACATTAATGAGAAGAATGCAAAGGAATATATTGATGCTTGTATAGAATCAATTGATAATAAAAATTTTTCTAATTTTAAACAAAATTCTAAATATAGAACTATATTAGAAGGTGGAGATAAGACTACATTTGATTATTTTTTGAGCAAAATAAGACAATTAGATAATAAATCAGTATTTTTTAGTAATTTGGATGCATTTAGAAAAAACGATTCGTATGGAAATCCAGATTTATATGATGATTCTGAAATTGGAAAATTCTCTCTTACTACATTAAAATATGTTTATAATGCTTTAGAAATTTCTGATTATATTAAAGATTCTAAAATTAAAAAGATAGTTGAAATTGGTGGAGGATATGGTGGTCTTTCTGTAGTATTAAATGAAATTTTAGATTTTGATGAATATATTTTGATAGATCTTCCTGAAGTTTGTCGATTAGTTGAAAAGTATGTTTCTAAATTTAAAGATTTAAAAAAGAAAGTAAAAACAATATCTTGTTTTGATATTGATAATCATGACTTTACTAATACTGATTTAACGATAGCAATTAATTCATTGAGTGAATGTAATTTAGATTATCAAATGAAATATTTTAATCAAATAATTTCAAAGTCAAGATATTCTTATGTTGTTAGAAATCTTTTTTCACCACAAGCTGCAGAAGAGCATAGAAAAACAATAGACTCTCTGCCCGATAACTTTTTATATGATGATACTAATAAAGTAGAAGAAATTTATAGTCAAAATATTATTGTTTATATTAAAAGAAATGATTAGTGTTTTTGGTGCAACTGGGTTTGTGGGAGGAAATTATTGTAATTTATTTCCAAATAAAACTTTAAAAATTGAGAGGGACGATAGAGAACCAAAAACTAAAGATATTCTTTATTTTATTAGTACAGTAGACAATTATAATGTACATACTAATATCACTTTAGATGTTGATACTAATTTAAAAGTCTTCTGTGAAGTTTTAAATTATTGTAGAGACAGTAATATTACTTTTAATTTTGTTAGTTCTTGGTTTGTATATGGAGAAACACAACTTCCTGCAAAAGAAGAATACTATTGCAAACCCACTGGGTTTTATTCAATTACTAAAAAGGCAGCTGAAGATCTTTTAATATCTTTTTGTAGAACTTATAATGTTAATTATAGGATTCTTCGACTTTGCAATGTGATGGGAAAGGGTGATGGAAAAGTTTCTGCAAAGAAAAATGCCCTTAGTTATATGATTGATCTGCTTAAGAAAAATGAAGATGTTTACCTCTATGATAATGGAACACCAATTAGGGATATTATGCATGTGGATGATGTTTGCCGTGCGATTGATTTAGTTTGCACCAAAGGAAATCTTAATGAAATATATAACATCGGCAGTGGACATGCCACTCCCATTTCTGCTATAATAGAGCAAGCAAAAGAGTATTTGGGTTCTACCTCAAACATCAAAAGCAAGGAAGCCCCTGAGTTTCATAAAATTGTTCAAGCAAAAGATTTTTGGATGGACAATACTAAGTTAAGCAAACTTGGATTTATTCAGGAAATTAATAATAAACAAATCATTCAGGAATTATGTCAGTAGAGCAAAAAGTTTCATCTTTTATTTCAAACCTTCAAAGTGAAGGGGAATCTCTTTTTCCTTATTTGTGCAATTCAAATTATGTAAAAGGTGAGAGCAATGTATTTTACTCTGGACCTTATTGGGATGAAAGAGAAGTTTCTGCAGCAATTACTACACTGCTAACTGGAAAATGGCTTCCCTCTGGTGGAGAAGTTAATAAATTTGAAAAAGCATTCTCCAAAAAATTTGGATTTGAATATTCTTTGATGGTGAACTCTGGAAGTTCTGCTAATCTAGTAATGATTGCAGCACTGAAGAAATATTTTGGATGGGAAGATGGAGATGAAATTATAGTTTGTGTTTGTGGATTTCCTACAACAATTAATCCAATTCTTCAAAATAATTTGACTCCTTTATTTGTTGATATTGATTACAGCGATTTGAATTGGGACTTGAATGAAGTTGAGAAAAAAATTACTTCTAAAACAAAGGCAGTATTTTCTTCTCCAGTCCTCGGAAATCCTTATGATTATGATAAACTGATTGAAATCTGTGATAAAAACAATATTAAATTAATTGCTGATAATTGTGATAGTCTTGGCAGTAAGTGGAAAGGTGAATACCTAACAAAACATGCTGTTGCTGCATCCTGTTCTTTCTATCCTGCACATCATATCTCTACTATTGAGGGGGGTATGGTATCTTCTAATATTAAAGAGGTTGTAGATATCGCCCGTAGTTTTGCTTGGTGGGGTCGTGATTGTTACTGTGTTGGTCCTCAAAATCTACTTGAATGTGGTGTTTGTGGAAAAAGATTTAGTAATTGGTTGGAAGGATATGATCAAATTGTCGATCACAAATATGTTTTTGGGCAAATTGGATATAATCTAAAACCTGCAGATCTTCAAGGATCAATTGGACTTGTTCAGTTGGAAAAGTGTGACGAAGTTCACAAGATTCGTAGAAGTAACAAGCAAAGAATTCAAAAGATTTTTGAAAAAATACCTGGAGTTAGAGTAATTGGTGAAAGGCAAGAAGCGGAAACCAGTTGGTTTGGTGTTCCAATTGTGTACGAAGAAAATAAATCAAAACTAGTTAAGTATCTTGAAACTCATAAAATTCAAACTCGCAATTATTTTGCGGGAAATGTTTTAATGCATCCTGCATATAAACATCTTGAAGATGCTAGAAATTATCCAAATGCGTGTAAAGTTCTGGATAATGTGTTTTTTGTTGGTTGTTCCCCTGTAATTACCGAAGAGATGATTGACTACATAGAAGAAGTTATTGATCTTTTCATTGCAGAAAATCATGCTTGATTTAACTAGAGTTACTCTTATTGCAGTTGATAATACATCTAGAGTAACAAATACGATAAAAGCAATTCATACCTGCATAGAGCAAGCAAAATTTGGTTCCGTTAAATTAATTACTTCTAGAGAAATTATAGACCAATACTCAGAGGAATTATCTAAAGACAATATTATAATGGAAGAAATGGTATATCCAATCACAAATATTGTGATATATAGTCATTACTTTTTATATGATTTATACCGTCATGTTGATACTGAGTTTTGTTTAACCATTCAAGATCATGGATTTATTATTAATCCCGAATCTTGGACAGAAGAGTTTTTTAACTATGATTATATTGGTGCTCCTTGGCCAATTAGAGATGATGCATATATCACCCCGTTTAATGAACATATAAGAGTCGGTAACGGTGGGTTTTCATTGAGATCTAAAAAACTTTTAGAGGTTCCTCTTAAAATTGAAATCCCATTTGATACAACTAAAGGAGATTTTTATAAGCACTTTAATCAAAATTGCTTTAATGAAGATGGAAATATCTGCATTCATAATAAGCATTTGTATGAATCTCAGGGGTGTAAATTCCCTCCAGTAGAACTCGCTGCAAGGTTTTCTTATGAATCTCCTATTCCCGAAAATCAAAATTTAATTCCATTTGGTTTTCACTCTAGTCTTCCTCCTGGAATTGTAATTGAAGATCCTTGCCCCAATATTCATATTTCAACATGATAGGATATAATCACTTAGGAAAAAACGGTAGACTTGCAAATCAAATGTTTCAGTATGCAGCAACTAGAGGTATTGCTGCTAGTAAAGGATATGAATTTGCCATACCTCATTCTGATTTTAGAGATCAATGGAATGAACATCAACTATTTGATGCTTTCAAATTATCAAGTGTAAAGCATATTCAATATGTTGATGGTGAATATTATAAAGAACCTGATGGTAATTCTCACATATATTCTCAAGAATTTGTTGATAGTTGCCCAGATAATGTTAGTTTATACGGATATTTTCAAACAGAAAAGTATTTCAAACATATCAAAAATCAAATTCGTGAAGATTTTATATTTGTAGATGAGATTTGGAATCCTTGCAAAGAAGCATTTACTTTTGATAAAGTAATTTCTTTGCATGTAAGAAGAACAGATTATCTTTTGCCACAACATTCTTCGCATCATGGACAGTGTGATTTGGAATATTACCAAAAAGCATTAGATTCATTTAATAAAGATCTTCCTGTACTTGTTTTTTCTGATGATCCTGAATGGTGTAAACAACAAGATATTTTCAGATCAGAAAGATTTTTTATTTCAGAAACTGGAAGTAATTTGATGGATATGTGTTTGATGACAATGTGTAGTCATCATATTATTGCAAATAGTTCTTTTAGTTGGTGGGGTGCTTGGTTGTCTAATTCTAATGATGTTATTGCCCCTATAAAATGGTATGGTCCAGCAGGTTCACATTTATCAACCCAAGATCTATACTTACCAAATTGGACTTTACTATGAAAATTTCTGTCGCTATACCAACTATTATTAAAGATGAAAATGATTTAGATTATCTTAAGCAATCTTTTGATAATATTTTAGGTCAATCTTTTACTGATTATGAAGTTGTGGTTTCGGATAATTCAGGAAATGACTTAGCGGAAAAACTTTGTAGACAATACAAAAATAAATTTGAAATAGTCTATAAAAAAAATCTTGACAATATTGGAATGTCTGCTAATTCAAATTCTACAATAGATTTGTGTAATGGAGAATATATTAAGATATTGCACTGTGATGACTTTATATGTTCTCCCAATGCTTTAAAAACTATTGTTGATGCTCTTGATAATAGTGATAGATATTGGTTAGTTAACGGTTTTAATCATAGCTACGACACTGTTAATTTTTTTGATACAAGAATTCCAAGGTATCCTGATCATCTTTTAGTTGGAAATAATCTCTTGGGTTCTCCTTCCAATATTACAATTAGAAATAAAGATATTGAATATTTTGATACAAATGTAGAAACAAGTATGGATCATGAGTGGTATCATAGACTTCGTATGAAATATGGTATGCCTCTTATTATTAATGATGTTCTGACAACAAGTAGACAACATACAAATAATACGACATCAAAACTCAACTTTGATATAATAATTGAAGGTGACGGGTCTGCTTGGCAATTCATTCAAAGTGAATTAGAATATCTTCAAGAAAAACACGCAGATTTTTTTGAAAACTGGGAATATCCAAATGGTTAATTTATCTAACGCTACTTTTATAATTCCTTTAAGGATAGAATCGGCAGATAGAATGAGGAATATTATTACTCTTCTTTGTTTTATATTTGGGAATTTTAATACCAATGTAATCGTAAAAGAAGTAGATACTGAATCAATATTTGAACAAAATGTCTTACCTCAAATTAAAGAATTTGTAGGAAAGGATATCAATCTAATTCATGTATTTGAACAGTCTGATGACCCTGTTTTTTATCGTATGCATATTCTTAATGAAATGCTTTCAATGACTAAAACAGACGTTGTGATTAATTATGATTGTGATGTATTGCTTCCAATTCAAACTTATGTAAATGCATATGAATCAATATTAAGTGGTACTTATGATTTGGTATATCCATATGGCAACGGTAATTTTCAAAAACAAGTCCATGTAAATGATGATATTGTTTCTGATTTTTTAAATGAAGATTTTGATTTTTCTATTTTAGATAATAATTCACAAATCAGTAGTTCTGATTTTGGTTGGGTTCAATTTTTTAATCGTTCTGTGTATTTTGAAGGTGGAATGGAGAATGAGAATTTTAGGGGGTCTTCTCCTGAAGATAAAGAAAGATTTTTCAGATTTACTACTTTAGGTTATAATGTAGGAAGAATCGATAATTGGATTTATCATCTTGAACATAGTCGTGGCCGAAACTCTTGGCCTACTTCTATCCAAGGAAATCCTTACATGTCTCAAAATTTTGAAGTTTGGAATCATATTCAAACTCTTAATAAAGATCAACTTAAAGAGTACTATTCATCTCAAGAATATCTTAAAAAATATGTTAGCATTTAATCAAATTGGCAATCTTGGTAGATTGGGAAACCAAATGTTTGAGTATGCCGCACTTCGTGGCATAGCATCTCATCATGGATATCAATGGTGCATTCCACCCTTTCATATAAAAGGAATTGAAAATTATAGTCTTGGTGAATGTTTTAAGTTGGAATCTATTAAGAAAGAAAACTTAAATATCATGGAACAATTCCAATATGTTGGAGAAAGATTCTTTCATTTTGATAATCTTCTTTTTGAAAACTGCCCAGATAATGTAAGTCTTCATGGATTTTTTCAGTCTGAAAAATATTTTAAGCATATTTCTGAAGAAATTAAAAAAGACTATACTTTTTTGGATGAGCATTTCGAACCATGTAAAAAGTTTATAGAACAGTTTGAAGGGCAGGATCCAATTATGCTGCATGTTCGTAGAGGAGATCCAAACTTAGTTGATCCTAGGGGGTTTAAATGGGCATATGTAAATTGTTCGGATCAGCACCCAGTTCAGTCTCTAAAATATTATGAAAATGCACTGGCAGAGTTTAATGATAATCAACCAGTAATTGTATTTTCAGATTCTCCTGAGTGGGTAAAAGAACAAGACTTTTTCTCTGGAGGTAGGTTTATGATCTCTGAACCGCAAGAAAAATATAAAGATGGATCTTATTTACCATATGTTGATCTTTGTTTAATGTCACTTTGCTCTCATGCTATTATTGCTAATAGTTCTATGAGTTGGTGGGGAGCATGGTTGCAAAGTAACCCAAATAAAAAAGTCATTGCTCCAAAAATGTGGTTTGGTCCTGCGTATTCTGATAAAGATACTAAAGACCTTTATTGTTCAGATTGGATTGTAATGTGATGTATGTTTCTTCTTGTCCTTTAAGAGTTTCCTTATTTGGTGGATCCACAGACAATCCATACTTCATTCAAAAATATGGAGTTGGGACGGTGATTAGTTTTAGTTGTAATCTAAAAACTTACATCACTCTCCATGAAGACAAGCTTGGATATAATATGCAAGGACGTAAATATATTGTAAATTATTCAAAGAGAGAGGAAACTGAATTTATTGGAGATATTAAAAATGAATTAGTTCGTATTGTATTGAATTATTTTGGATGTTTTCCATTGACAGTAAGTATGACAAGCGATGCATACTCTCAAGGTAGTGGTCTTGCATCATCATCCTCTTACATTATATCTCTTATCAAATCAATATCGTTATTTAAAGATCTTCATTTAACTGATATTGAAATATGTGAACTTGCCTTTAAGTTGGAGCAAGAAGTCAATCCTTATTGCGGTTATCAGGACCCCTATGGTTGTGGTATTGGGGGATTTAAAAAAATTGATTTTGAAAAGGGAGACATCATCAAATATGAGTTTTTATCTACAGAACTATTTAAAAAATATGATGCTCATTTAGTTTTTACTGGCATTACTAGAAATTCTAAAAGTGTTCTTCAAGATATAACGACAAACATTGATAAAGCATTGCCTTTATTAAAAACAGTAGAGGATGCACATTATTGTTTGATTAATAAAGACTATAAAACATTTCTTGAGTTGTTGAATCATAGTTGGGATCAAAAGAAGCAAACTAGTTCTTTAATTACTGAAAATAAGGTTATTCAAGAAATTGATAAAGTTCTTTTAGAAACTAAAGAAGTTATCGCGCATAAATTATGTGGTGCTGGTAATGGAGGTTTTTTTCTTGTTTTTTCTGAACCAGATACCTTGAAAATTCCTTACGAATCGATTAAAATAGATGTTGAATCTAATGGCGTAGTGGGGCATAAATTATGAATCCGTTTGTTGATTATATAAATGCTCTTCAATGTGCTCACATGGGCAATGAGTTTGAAAAATTCCAAGATGCATTTAAGAATCATTCTAGAATTATTATTCTTGGAAATGGGGGGAGTAATTCAGTAGCTTCTCATATCTCTCAAGATTATATGAAGTTCCATGGAAAGAAAGTATCAATTCTTTCTGATCCTTCAATGTTAACAATGTTGACTAATGATTTTGGGTATGAAAATGCATATCAAAAATTTTTAGAATATTATGTGGAAAGTGATACTCTTGTCATTATTATGAGTTCTGGTGGAGAATCAAAAAATATGATAAATTGTCAGGAATGGTGTGAAATTAATAGAATTGATTACGGTGTATTGACTGGATTTAGTCCTGAAAATACAATTAGAACAAGAGCAACTAATGCCTTGTGGAATTACTATATCAGTAGTGATGATTATGGCGTAGTCGAGTGTGTCCATCAAATCTTTCTTCATGGAGTAGTATGAGATATTGTTTTGATATTGATGGAACCCTTTGTCATACTCCAAATAATCATCTAGGTAAACCTGATTATGAAAATGCAAAACCATATCCATTTATGGTACAGCAAGTCAATAGATTATATGATCAAGGTAATTATATCATTATGCAAACTGCTAGAGGTAAAGGATCTGGTATTGATTGGGCAGAATATACAAAAGAACAATTAAAAAAATGGGGATATAAGTACCATGAATTATTCCCCATGTTTTGTAAACCAACAGCAGATATTTTTGTTGATGATAAGGGGATAAATGTTGAAGACTGGAAAAATCAACAACCAAAAGTAAAGGGGATTATTGCTGGGGCATTTGATATAATTCATCCTGGATATATTAGAATGTTTGAAGAGTGTAAAAGATATTGTAATCACCTCACAGTTGCTTTGCATGATGATCCTTCTTTAGAAAGATCTCATAAACTGAAACCAGTTCAAACTTTAGAAGAAAGAACTGAAATTTTAAAATCTATTAAATACATTGATAATGTCATTTTTTATCAAAGAGAAGACACATTTTTATCTTTTCTTGATGATTATGATATTAGATTTTTAGGTAGTGATTATAAAGACGGATCTTATACTGGTAAAGGTAAAAAAATAAAAATAGTTTTTATTGAGAGAAATCATAATTATTCAACTACTAACATTAAAAGAAAAATTTTTGAGTCGTTAAAATGAAAGCCTTAGTAACAGGAGGAGCGGGATTTATTGGGTCAAACCTAGTAGATACCTTAATTGAATCTGGACATGAAGTTATTGTCATTGATAATGAAAGTGCAGAGTCCAATGAAGAATTTTATTGGAACGATAAAGCACAAAATTATAAGTACGATATTCGTGATTATGAAAAAACAAGAATTCTATATGATGGCGTAGACTATGTGTTTCATCTTGCAGCTGAATCAAGAATTCAACCTGCAATTTTAAATCCAATTGAAGCAGTCAGTAACAATTGTGTCGGTACAGTTACTGTTCTTCAATGTGCTAGAGAAGCAGGAGTTAAAAAAGTAATCTATTCTTCAACTTCTTCAGGGTATGGATTTAATGAACCTCCGAATCATGAAGATCAATCGGATGATTGTTTAAATCCATATTCAGTATCTAAAGTCTCTGGAGAAAAACTATGTAAAATGTATACTGATTTGTTTGGATTAAAAACAATTGTCTTTAGATATTTTAATGTTTATGGAGAACGCTCTCCAATTAGAGGGCAATATGCTCCTGTAATTGGAATTTTTCTTCGCCAAATTTTTGATGGTGAACCTCTTACAATCGTAGGTGATGGAGAACAACGCAGAGATTTTACTCATGTATCTGATGTAGTACAAGCAAATATTCTTGCAGCAACTAAAGATGTTGAGGACGAATATTATGGGCAACTCTATAATGTTGGAAATGGTGTAAATTATTCTATAAATGAAATTGCTGATGCCATTTCTAAGAATAAGATAAATATTCCACCTAGAATTGGAGAAGCAAGAACAACTCTTGCAAACAACTCTAAATTAAAAAATACTTTTGGATGGGAACCACAAGTAAATCTATTTGATTGGATCAAACAAAATATTTAACATTATGGACAAAAATAAATCTGCATATAAACTCAAAAATATCGGACCAATTTATTACTTAAATCTTGATGGTCAACCAGAAAGAAAAGAGTATATGGAATCTCAATTTAAATATTGGGAAATAGAAAACTATACTCGTATCTCTGCATATGATGGTAGAGAAGATGATTTAAGTGATATTATAGTTGGCCGTTATCCAGAAACAATGACCTCTGGGGAAGTAGGGTGTGTGACTTCTCATTTAAAGGCAATTAAGCATTGGTATGAAACAACGGATAGTCCTTATGCAATCATTATGGAAGATGATTGTAATTTGGACTTAGTAAAATATTGGAATTTTACATGGCAAGATTTTTATTCTCAAATTCCATATGATTGGGATATAGTACAAATTGCAATTATTTGTACTGGAGATATTCATGTAAAACTTCATAAAAGATTTGTAAATGATTTTTCTACTGCATGTTATTTGATTACAAGACATCACGCACAAAAACTTTTGAAGTTTCATGTAAAAGCAAATAGATATCGTTTAGATAATGGTGTGAAGCCAAGACCAGTCGCAGATGACTTAATTTATAATTCTGGAAATACATACTCTATTCCTCTTCTTCTCTATAAAATTGAATTGGGATCTTCTATTCATCCAGAGCATATTGATGCTTTCCATAGAGGAAATCATCAAGCATTATCTCATTTTTGGGAACAAACTGGAGCCCAAATTGATATTAAAGAATATATGAATTATGATCCTTATCTTGGTAGAATAACTGAAAGTTCAGTAACCCAACATGCATCTTGACATTGGATTAAAATAATTGTAGAATAAATAGGTTCTGGTGACGAAACCTCAAGTACTCGTTGACTCACTGAATAAACGGAGTTATGTCGAAACTCCTTACATCCGCAGGAAAACTCTGCGAGAAAATATAGAGGTACTTATGTTTAAATCCGCTTTCGCAGCAACCCTTGCTGCAACTCCACTGGTCGCTGGTGCTGCGTTTGCAGAACCATATGGAACCTATGGACCTTATGTGGAATCTCAAGTTACCAGCATTACTCAGTTCTCTGATGTTCGTCCTACCGATTGGGCATATCAAGCACTGACCAACCTTGTTGAACAATATGGTTGCGTTGCTGGTTATCCTAATGGCACCTATGGTGGTGGTCATTCGATGACCCGTTATGAGGCTGCTGCTCTTCTGAATGCTTGCCTGGATCGCGTGACTGAAGTTACCGATGAACTGAAGCGTCTTCAGACAGAATTCGCACAAGAACTTGCTGTAATCCGTGGTCGTGTAGACAAACTAGAAGCACAAGTTGGTCAACTGGAAGCAACTCAGTTCTCCACCACTACCAAACTCCGTGGTGAAGCATCCTTCGTTCTGGGTGGTGTTGATGACTACGAAACCAAAGGTGGTGATGTAACTCACACCGCATTTAACTACGATCTTCGTCTGAACCTGGACACTTCGTTCACTGGACAAGATCTGCTTCGCACTCGTCTGCGTTCTTCTAACTTCAGTAGTGATCCTTTTGGTTCTAGTTCTTCTCTGTTCAAACTGGACAAGGCAGACAACACCACTGGCGATAGTGGCAACGAAGTTGTAGTTGACCGTCTGTACTACCAGTTCCCAGTGTTTGATGGTAGCACCACTTTGACTGCTGGTGCTCTGGTTCGTAACACTGAGATTGCCTGGATGCCTACTGCATATAAGTCTGGTATTCTTGACTTCTTTGCTGTTGCTGGTACTCCTGGTGTTTATAACAAAGCAACTGGTTCTGGTTTCGGTGTTCAGTATGGTAAGAAAGGTCTTGTTGCTGGTGTGAACTATGTTGCTCAAGCAGGCCAAGATAGTGCCCGTGGTGAGTTTGATGAGTCTGGTGCTCTGAATACTCTGGCACAAGTTGGTTATCGTGGTGATAACTACGGTATTGCATTCGGTTACCGTTATGGTACTGAAGGCACCCGTGTTCGCACTTATAATGGTCTGAACGGTGCTGCAGGTACTCTGGTTCCTGGTCAAACCTCCAATGGTTATGCCGTGAATGCTTATTGGCAACCCACCCAATCTGGTTGGGCTCCTTCCATCTCTGCTGGTTATGGTTGGAATACCGTAAGTGGTACTCCTAGTTCTGCTACTGATAGTGAGTCGTGGTTTGCTGGTCTTCAGTGGTCTGATGTCTTTGTTCCTGGTAACACTGCTGGTATTGCTGTTGGTCAAGCACCTACTGGTGAAGACCTTGAGACGGCAACGATGCTTGAAATTTTCTACAAGTATCAAGTGTCTGATAACATCAGCATCACTCCTGCCATCTTCTATGCAAGTGACAACCAACGTCTTGCTAACAACTCCTCTAACTGGGGTGGTGTAATTCAGACTACCTTTAAGTTCTGATAAACTACTCATAGGTTGAGTGGAACCACTCCTTTATGGGGGTGGTTCTTTTTTGTGGAAATCCGAACAAATACCTACTTGACAAATCTTAACATTTCCTATATAATATTGTTGTAAATCGTTACAAAAGAAAATGACTGTAACTTCTAATGAGTACGGACAACAAAATATGTGGGCAAAAGAGCCCGTAATGTATTATCAAAACTACGGAATGCTGACCCCCAATCAAGTCAAGGAGAGAACTAATGGACGCTGGGCT
>Ga0075473_10000235_pt1 | contig 22728 bp, 28 predicted proteins | sample DEB19_08_DNA_FD_76340 | JGI IMG/M metagenome (GOLD analysis project Ga0075473, IMG submission 76340) | Aqueous microbial communities from the Delaware River and Bay under freshwater to marine salinity gradient to study organic matter... | ecosystem: Environmental > Aquatic > Marine > Coastal ... | reverse complement strand
ACACCCCAGTCCGTATAAGGTTATATACTATGCAAATTCATTTTTTAACTGCTATTTTTTCTCCTATTTTAAACTCCCCTGCCTTTTTAAATTTTTTGTTACTTAAGATCATATGATCTGATGAGCATAAAATTTCTTTTCCTGATTTAGTTTTTATTTTAATTAGTTTTTTCACACCTGTTTTTATCAAGATAAACTTTTCTGTGTTTTTTATTTTTTTATTTTTGTCTAAATATAAAATTTTATCTAATCCTGGTTTTAAATCTTTTATTTTTTTGAACCCTTTAACCGTGTTTACCAAAACATCCTTTTGTAGACAATTTAACGGCCCTGGACGCCAGATGCTCGAATATGCGACTAAATCTTCAAATCTTGTTACGCCACCTGCTTTGGCAAGACCACGTATTCCATCTGAATCAAATTGAAAAATACACTTTAAATCTCCCTTATTAGCCATCTCCAACGATTTTTTATTATTTCTATATTCATCAACATCAGACCAGTTGTTTTTACCTGGTAGAGCACAAATTTTACTTATTCCATGTCTTTTTTCTATAAGCCTGCAACAGTTTGCTATTTGAAGTAAGTTTGATATTACAAGCAAATCAAATTTTACAAGACCAACTGGTTGAAGATCTTGTCCATGTAGTCCTTCTACCCAACTGCTTGCTTGAGGATCATCCTTTCTCTTAACCAAAGGAACTATATCATCAAGAGGAATAGAGCTTATAATTAAACCTCCTGCATGTACTCCCATTCCTCTGTTTCTATTGAGTAATTTTTTTGCTGAAATTGCAACATCTTGTTTTTCTTCACAATATTTTTTTAATAAAGGATCTTGTCTAACAGCCGTTTCCCATGTAATTGGCTTTCCTTCCTCATCTTTATTTTGTAGATTTTTTGTTATTGATAGTATCTCTTCTCTGCTTTCTCCATAAACTTTAGCAATATCTATTAATGAATTTTTTATGCCAAAAGTTGTATAATTTCCAATATTACAAACTTTATCTTCGCCAAATATTTTTATTGCCCATTCATTCTTTAGATAATCACGAACGGCAGGCAGATAATCTGTATCTATATCAGGCATGTCTCCTTGATAAAAGGCCGGATCACTATCAATATTAAACTCATCAACTATTCCTAAGATATAAGGTATTAATAGATTATTTTGATTTTCTTTATATCTTGCCTTCTTTTCATATAAATTTAAAAAGTATGACTCTTTTCCTTGGTTTTCTGTTTCCGTTACTTCCCACTCTAATCTTTTTATGTATTTTTGGTTGTTAGATAAACCCTTCTCTTCTAGCTTTTTATTGCAAAATTCTTTAAAGTTCATAATTATTTTTTAAGTTTTTGTGAATATATACTTTTATATTATAACCTAAAAAGAAATTTCAATAAAACTTTTTTGGTTTAAATAAGGAGCAAAAATGAAATTTAGAAAATTTAACGAATATCTCAATGAAAAAGGACATATTGTAAATAAGCCAAAGAATAAAGAAAAAAGTAAAGTTAAAATTTCTAAACAAAAAAATAGTTTAGGCCATTGTGGTGATGAAAAATTAGTGTATAAGCCTAATACTAATCCTCCTTTGCAAAAACCAGCAGAAAGTCCATGGAAAAAAGGTAGTGTGAAAGAATGGCTGGAAAGAACAAAAAATTCTAGCACAGCACAGTTTATAAACAATATAAGTGAAACCAAGTTCAATGTTACCATAGATTATTCTAAAATAAAAACAAATCAAGATTTGATTGAAGCCGTAACGTATTTATTGAAAAACAATAATAGTATGGTTGAAAATTTAGCTTACTCTTTGAAAAGAGCAAATCTTTTAAATATTGTTTATAATGAAATATCTTCTATAAATGAATCTGTTTCGGCTCCTATAGGAGTTGATGATGAAATTGAAGAAGAAGACAATGAAGAAGAAGATATGGGAGATAATGAAGAAATGATGGGCGATGAAGAGGGCGAAGGCGAATATGAGGATGAAGAAGGCCAAGAAGAAGGTGGAGAAGAAGAGTATGAAGATGAAGAAGGCGAATATGAGGATGAAGGGGAAGAAGAAGGTGAAGACGAAGAAGGTGAAGATGAAGAAGAAGTCGAATATGAAGATGAAGATGAAGAGGACGAAGAAGGTGATATTGAAGGTGAAATGAGAAATGATAATGAAGAAGATGATGATGAAGATGAGGATTTTTTAAAAGATAGACGCTGGTAATTAAATATATGGATGATGCGGTAGTAATCGTTCCTACAACTGGTGCCGAAACTTTAGCAAAAGCCATAGATAGTCTTGCCAATCAATCATATGTAAATTTAACTGCATTAGTAGTAATAGATGGAGAAAAGTATTTTAGAAAAACTCAAAGACTGCTTTCTTCTTGTTCTAAAAATTTAAATAAAAAAGTAATTAAACTTTTAGATAATGTGGGTGCGAATGGTTTTTATGGCCATAGAATATATGCTGCATTTTCTCATTTGGTAAATCAAGATTATGTATTTTTCTTAGATCAGGATAATTGGTTTGAGCCTAGCCATGTTGAATCTATGATCAATAATATTAAAAACAAAAATCTTGATTGGGGGTATAGTTTAAGAAACATAGTTGACAAAGAAGGAAGTTTTATTTGTCAAGATAATTGTGAGAGTTTAGGCAAATATAAATCTTGGACGGAATATTTTCACATTGATACAAATTGTTATTGTTTAAAAAATAATGTTGCAACATTCATAGCTGGTGCCTGGCATGGTGGATGGGGACAAGATAGAGTTGTATTTCAAACTTTAAAAAATTATTTTCCTAATTATGATACTACTGGCTTATACACCACTAATTATAGGCTTGACGGCAATATAGGGTCGGTTTCTAAAGATTTCTTTTTACAAGGTAATATTAAAATGATGGAAAATTATTCCAATAATTTTCCATGGAGAAATTTATGAAATGTGAATTAAATTCTTTGTATTGGAATAATTCAAGTTATTTATATGAGAATCATAAAAAGGTCATGAGTCATTTTGAAATTCCATTAAATTATTATAACCTAGACAAAGTTCTTCATGGCTCTTGGATGAATTATGTTTTAGAAAACAGTAAATCTGATATTGTGGGGTTTATAGAAAGTGATTGCATCCCATTGAATAGAAAAATAATTGATGATTGTATTGATTATGTAAAAAAATCTGGAACTTTTATTGGCATGGCACAGTGTGCCAATCACATACCTCCTTTTAACCACATATACGCAGCCCCATGTTTTTATTTTATTCTTAGAGATTTTTGGAAAGAAATTGGAAAAATTTCTTTTTTAGAAACACCAAGATCTGATGTTGGAGAAGAAATTTGTAGAGTTTGCGATGAGCGTAAAATTACTTATAAAGCTGTATATCCAACTTATTTTGAAAAACCTGCCGATGAAGGTGTTTGGAAATTAGCTAACTATGGATACTACGGAATAGGCACCGTCTTCGGCGATAGCATCTACCATCTTTATCAGGGCAGACTGCAAAAAAACGCAAAGTTATTTAAGTTGCGTTGTAAACAAGTTATTAAAGGAGAGTTTGATTGCAAAAACTTTCATTCAAGTGTTAATTTTTTTGAAGGAAAAGTTTTTTAATTTCCTGTTTCTATTTCGTCGCAATTTTCTTGTGATAAAATATCATTAGAATTTTGATATTGTTGACACGCTAGATTTCCCTGGCTATCTTCTCCATTTTGATAAAAATCGCAGAACAGTGGACCTTCTGGATCTAATCCGTTCTTGTATTGACCGCAGTATAGTGTATCAGAAGGATCTAAAGGATTTGCATAATCACCGCAATTCAAACTTTGTAGAGGTGTAGGAGGATCTTTATATACATAGTAATTTTTTCTTTTACATCCTGCATCGTAGTAATTTTTAACTCTTAAATAATAATTATCTGCTCTTTTAAATTCTTTGAAGTTAATTTTTTCGCTAGATTCTTCTATTTTGTTTTTCCAAGTTTCTTTATTCCAGTCTAGCCATCTTTGTTTTGATGTTAATTTGCATTTAAAAGATAGTTTAACTGAACCTTCTTTTAATATAAATGTAGACAATACAATATAATTAGATTCTACTTTTTTGATATATGTGCCATTTATAATACCATCTCCATCAACAAATAAACCCACATATAAATTTGATATTTGTGCTGCAGATAAGAATATTTTACTTTGTCTATACTTACAATCTATTGTTATTTGATATATTGTTAAAAATGTATCTGGCTCTCTTTTTAAGAGATAATTATTAGAATTTTTGTAGTTTTGGTCTATTACACCTTTTTTATATGCAGAATAATTCATTTTGATAAACCTGGGTATTTCATTAATATTTGATTTTTCTTTTTGTTAAACCATATTTGAAAAAGTTTTTCCTCTTGTTGTGGCTTAACTTCGCTAGTTTGCCCGGTTTCTTCTCTTTCTTTCTCATGGGTGCACTCATGAACTATTGTTGATGCTATTTGAAAAACTGATTCTAAGCTATCACCAAATTCCTTTATTATTCTTGAAACATTTACAAATATAACGTCACTTGGAATTATATCTTCATCACGGATATCTGGAATATATCTTTTTATGACTACTTCTGGTAAATTGTTTACTTTATTCATATTAAATACATCATTTCCAAATTTAAATCTTATTTTTTGAGATGCATTTTGACTAATTACTTTTTTATTATATTTGCTATTGTATAACCCATAAGCTCCACTTGATAAGTTTGCTATTGTGGATATATTGTTTAGTAGTTTTTTATTTGTTTCTTTGCTATACATTCTGACTATATCGACTGCAATTTTAGCTTTGTCGTATACTCTATTTATTTGAGAGTCATCCACCAAATCATTGTTTAGTGTATTAATCGCCTCTAGCCATTGTTTAAACTTCATAATATTATATATGTTTTTTTAAGTAAATTTGAAATCAACTTAAAGTTCTGCTAGAATCCTTTTTGGAGAAAAAATATGAACACTATTATTGCAAAAAAATACAAACTCATATATGGCGATATATTTGAGTACATTGAAAAAAATGAAAGAGATGTGGATATAATAGTACCTCATGTTTGTAGTACTTCTGGTAAATTCAATACAGGATTTGCAGCTGCATTATCTAAAAAATTTCCAGAAGTTAAATTAAATTATGAAATTTTGCATGCTCATAAATTAGGAGAAAATCAAAAAGTTAAATCTAATGGTAAGATGTTCATTAACATGATCTGCCAGAACGGCGAGCCTTATAAGAATAATCCCAGACCATTAAATTATTTTTGTTTGGTTAAGTGTATGGCAGATGTCAGACACTTTATTAAAAATAATTACAAAGATGCAGATATAAGAAGATGCCAAATCCATTGTCCCAAATTTGGAGTTGGTTCATCTGGAGGCAATTGGAACTTCATATCTGATTTGATTGAAGATGTTTGGGCTGATTTGGATGTGTTTGTTTATTCTTATAAAAGAGAGTGATTTATATTTTTTTTACAAACTTTTCCCAATTCTTGTTACTGTATATTACGAGTTTATTTTTGCTATAATAATTTGCATAAGCCATACAAAATAATTCTTCTATATTTTTTTCTTTGGTTTTAACATTGCTTTTTTTAACTACATTTTCCCATTCTTTTCTTTGATTATCGCTTAGTATTTGACACCAAACTAAATGAGCTATTTCATGTAATGTTGTGAATTGCCTGCTATAATTCCATGGAGCACTTACTATCATTTTTTTATTCTGTATTTGACCCACATGTTTTTTATCAAAATCAAGTGTGTTGCCGCAAGTATATTTAATCTTTACATCCTTGAGTAATTCCGCATGTTTTTTAGGCAACAAAGATATGGTGTTTTCTATGTCCGATTTATCTTCATTTATAAAATATTTAAAATTTAAATCTTTAATCATCATGAATATATATATTTAAATAAATGAGAAAATCAAAACATAAAAAGTCAAGACAAGAACCTGTCAAAGATTTTAAAAAAGAACCAGAACAAATTGTTAAGTCTAAGTTAAAGCCAAAAACTAAAAATCAAGAAGAACTAATTAATAAGATAGAAAGTAATACTGTTGTTTTGGCTGTTGGTCCGCCTGGCACGGGTAAGACCAAGATAAGTGTTGCGTATGGAATAGAAAAATTATTATTAGGCCAATATAAAAGACTTATACTAACAAGGCCAGTTGTAGAAGCTGGAGAGCATCTCGGACATCTCCCGGGATCATATGAAGAAAAGATTAATCCTTATCTTCAACCTGTCTATTATGAATTATTACAATATTTGTCGAAACAACAACTTCAAACATTTATAAATAATGGCATAAATTGTAGAGGAAGCGAAGAAATAATAATAGCTCCTTTGGCTTATATGAGAGGAATGAATTATCATAATGCTTATATGATATTGGATGAGTGTCAAAATTGCACCAGGGAACAAATTAAACTTTTTATAACAAGAGTCGGTTTTAATAGCAAAGCTGTTTTGGTCGGAGATGATAAGCAATCTGATTTACCAAATAATAAATCTGGTGTAAGTTACTGGTATGATAAGCTTCAAGGTGTAAATAGTGTTGGAGTCTTTAAATTAGAAAATGTAGATATAATAAGAAACCCAGTAATTTCTGATATTTTACAAAAAATTGGAGAATGATCTCCCGATAAATACCATATATATGGTATGAAAATAAGTCTCAGTAAAAAGATAACTTATAAAAATTTTTATAAGTTTGAATTTACCAAACAATTTAAGTGGAGCTTAGGCGTAAACCCGCAATACTGGTATCAGGTTGTAGGTTGTTGCAAAGAGACCTCAGTTAAACCAGATATAGATAGTGACGGTATAGATCAAGGAGTGACACTCTCTGATGTTTGCCCTCCCATAAATACAAATCAAGGTTGTGAAAATAAATCGCAATACTTTCAAGTAATACTATCGGATAGTGTTGAAAATGTTTGTCAGAATTTAAAAGACAACAACTGGGATTGGAAAATTTGCGACATGAAAAGATGGAGTAGACCAGCAGAAAATTTATATGTAGATTCTTTTGATGATTGTAATCAATTAGAAGAAGTTAATTGGAAAGAAATATCTGAATGCTTTTCTTTAAATGTGGAGCAATATGTTTACGAGATACTAGACTTTAGTATGACAACAAGAGTTTGTTGTGAAGGAATTGATTGCGATGATTATTCTTGTGAAGGCAGTGTGGCTAGCCCAGTTAAAAAACACAATCAGGTGATTAGCAGCTCTATATCAGATTCCAATACAGATTACTCTATAGAAGAAAATTTAATATTTATAATGGAAGCAAAAGTACTATCTGTCTCTTTTTCTGAATCTTTTTCCAATCAATATGAACCCCAATTTGATAATGTTATAGTTTCTTGTAAAAATTGTAGTGGTTTATCCAATATTTTATATGTTGATAACAATCTTATTAATCTAAATTATTTTTCTTCTTTTATTTTTAAAAATGACTATGAACTTTCTGATGAAATTCCTTTATTATATAACAAAACAACCAATCTTTGGTCGAGTGTATTAAATTATAAAGATAAATACAATAGTGATTATTGGAAAATATTTTTTAGTTTTGGTTGCACTGGAGAATTAGATTCTGATTTTTATTATTGGAAGTTTTCAATAAATTTTATAAAAATTAATAATTATGAAAAAAGAGAGTCCAGATTATTGATCAGCGTTCCTAGTGATTTTGTTTGTAAATATTCTAAAGATTATATTTTAAGTTTTGAGTATAACTTATTTACAAAATATTTATTTATTAATTATGAATCTTATTATGATAACTTCTATTTTATAGACAATATAGGTTTATTTAATTCTTCTTATTGGGAAAATAATCCTAAATTAAAAATCAATGTTACACAAGGTAAAATTAAGAAGAGGATTAGTAAAAAAACTATAAATTATAACTAAGATATATTAGGAGAAATTATGAAAAAATTATTTTTATTATTAGCGTTATTTCAATTCAACACACAAGCAGAAGAGTTACTAATACCTGATGAACAAAATGTTGTCACAGCTAGCACCAATGATTTAAAAAACCTACAGTGGAACAGATATACTACTGATAATTTTACAATATTGAGTATTAGCGACAAACAAGGTAGGTGGTTTTATAATAATATCGGACAAATTAAAAATTGGTGTCTTTCTAGGTGGGGTGTTTCAAACTATTCTTTAAAACAAGAATGTAGGATAATGATTGTTCCTAATAAAGAATTGCTTAAAAAATTCTTTAATTTAGATGAAAATCATGTAGAGTTTAGAGAAAAAGATGGAAAATTAGATATTGTGGCTGTTTGGCTTTGTTTGGAAGAAAATAAAAAAGAACAGATAGTTGATGACATACCAAGAATCATCAGCTCTATCTGCATCAGAGATATGATTTCAAATAATAAAATAGCAGATAAAAAATTTATTGAAGTTGGAATTTCTTTATTAAATCAGTCCACTAATAAAATTAAAAGCATTATCGGTAACACAGAAAATTTTGATATAAATTTTTTAAAAACAACTAATGAAGAATATAATAAATTAAGCGATAAACTTAAAGAAGATTATAATAATAAAAGTTTAATTTTTTGTTTAATGTTAAAGAAAGAATTTGGAGAATTTAACTTTTTGAAATTAATGTTTTTGAAAGAAAACAACATCAATAGTATTGAAAAAATTTATTCTTTTAATTTCAGTGATTTAGATTCTTCGGCCAATAGATTTTTCAAAGATATTAAAGAAGCTGTGAAAAATGAAAAAATAGATAATAGATATTTAAAAGTAGAAAGAAGTAAAAAATGATAATATCAATATTGGCTTGGGCACTTTTTGGAATAATTATAGGAGCCTTGGCAAAATGGCTCACACCAGGCAAGGATCCTTCAGGCTGGCTTAAAACAATGGGTATTGGTATTGCCGGTTCTTACTGTGGTGGTCTTATAAAATATTTTGTATTTGGAAATAATGATTTTTCACCCAGCGGTGTATTGTTTTCTGTATTAGGTGGCGTAATTTTTTTACTAATTTGGAGAAAACTTGACAAATAGTGATTTATTTCAAAAGTACCCACATATACACCCTCTGATAGTCCACAGGACTATTGAATACCTAAAAAATGAAAAAGATATAATATATAACTTAGATAGGTTTCCTAAAAGGTTTCCTGTGGTTTGGAGTGATGTGAAGAAAAAATGGATTAATCAAATATGCCACAATTAATAAAACCAAACGATGTTAAGGTTTTAACCAAGGACGGAGAAGTTAAAATTTCTATATCTTTGGATCTAAACATTAATTTAAATGACGGTCGAACTCAGGTTCAAATAAATGAAATAGGATTAAGTAAGCCTAAAGAAAGTTTGGAAGATAAAACAATGTGGCAAATACCAGACTTCACTCCTGGAGAAAAAATTAATTTTGGAAAATAAGGAGGAAAAATGGCAAGATCAATGGACTGCGGAACTTATAATTTAGTTAGTTGCAAAAGAGGTGAAGATGGTGATTTTATATACAAAAGAGAAGTTAATGCTTTTTTAGAATTACCACTAGAAAACAAGTTTGTTTTTAATATGATGAAACAAGCTGGTGTGCCTCTTATAGAAAGAGAAAAGGTTGCATATGCTTTGGGCGAGCGTGCTGTGGACATGGCATACACCATGAGCAGCATGGATCTTAAAAGACCCATGACATCAGGCTGTGTAAATCCAAAAGAAAAAGATGCATTTCAAATATTAAGTATAATGATGCACAACCTTATAGGTGAAGTGGATCAAGATAAAGAACTACTATATTATAGCGTCCCTTCAAATGCAATAAATGAGGAAACAGACGTAGAATATCATTCAAAAATATTAGAAGCTATATTCAAGTCATATAGAAGCGAAAAAGGTTACTCGGTAGAACCTAGGCCCATCAATGAGGCCCTTGCCATAGTTTATTCAGAATTGCAGCACAAAGGGTATACTGGTTTTGGGGTGAGTTTTGGTGGAGGCATGGTGAATATTTGTTATGCAATGTACGGAAACCCCATATTCACATTCAGCATAGTAAATAGTGGAGATTGGATAGACAAGATGGCCGCTAAAGCTCTTGGTGAAAGTGCTACTTTTATCAATAAAGAAAAAACAAAAATTGATCTTTTAAAAACCCCAACCAATCTTGTTGAAAGAGCAATACAGACCCAATATAGAATAATGTTGGAAAATACTGTTCTTTCTATAAAGAAAGGCTTGGCGGGAATACAAAAGAATGTTAGAACTAATGATGAAATGGACTTCGTCATAAGTGGAGGTGTTGCAAGTCCACCAGGATTTAAAGAAATGTTTTCTGAATGTTTGATGCAAGCTGAACTTCCTATAAAAGTTGGTGAAATAATAAAACCAAAAGAAAATTTATTTAGCGTTGCAAAAGGTTGCCTGTTGGCTGCCGAGCATTCAATGTAGATTTAATTTTTAAAATTTGTATAATATTTTTTGGAGAAAAAAATGATAGATACAAAAAAAATATTAGACTATGAAGTTGACTTTCTACTGGATAGCCTTGACTTTTATGAAAAGGTTAAATTTGTAGATGATATGGAATATTCTAAAATGCGGGAAATGATTGAAATAATAGAAGGTCAAATAAAAAGACAAGTAGATAGCAATGAAGAAAAAGAAGGACAAGAAAATGCCTTAAGCATATTGACCGGTATTACTAACTATAAAAAAGAAGTTCTTCGTAAAGAAAAAGAATCTTTATTAAATAAAAAAATAGCTAAAGAGAAAATAACTTTGTTGAAAGCTAAATTAATTTTGCTTCAACAAGAAAAAGCTGTGGATTCTATATTCAAAAACTTGAAATGAAATGAATAGATAATTATGTACCAAAGGAGGTGTACAGCATGTATAATGAAAATTTAATTATAGTTGGATACGATTTCGGATATAACTATAACACATACTATGTAGATAGAAAAGATAAGACCGTTGCATATCCAAGTGATTTTAACATAGCTAGAGCTATTAATTTATCTGTAGCTGATGGTAATGATTTGGGCCAATATGATGTTAGCAATGTAACAGTCAAAACAAACAATGTTGTGAACAATCAAGTTGTTACCGAGTATCTTTCTCTTAAACTTGTTAAAATATTTGTAAACTACAAATGTAGAAAAACAAGTGCTGGAACTACAACAACTAAATATGTTAAACCAAAAACTTTTTATCCAATGTGCAACAAGGTTAATGTACTCTGCTCCAGCACCAGAGGTGCTGTTGTAAGTTCGATGACTGTTTGCAATCAAGATCTTTGATATTGAATAAAAATAAATGTTAATTTAAATGAGAAGAAAGAAATTTCTTCTCATTTTTTTATTGATTGTAGAAATATTTCTACTATACTATTTATAGGTTCTTAAAGAAAGGAAATCCGATGCTAGTACTTAGTAGAAAGAAAGATGAAACTATTTTAATTAAAACTCCAGATGGAGAAAATATAAAGGTAACTGTTGTAAAAATAGAAGGTTCCGGAGGATATAATAGCAGAGTCAGAATAGGTATTGATGCTCCTCAAAGAGTTACGGTGCTTAGATCTGAATTAGAAAAAAATAATACTCCTGCATGATTTTTTTCTATACTGATTCTCCCAAAAAAGAATACTTAGAAAAATTTTTTGAAAGAGAAAACTTTTATATTATTGATTATAATATAAAAAATAATTTTTTTTTAAAAAATAAGTTTAATTCTATTTCTTATAAGAAATTATATAAAGATTTTAATTTAGTGCCATACAAAAATTTGTATAAAGACATTAAGTTAAATGTTGTGTTCTCTGCTATCTGCTATGACGAGAAGAACGCAGATGAAAAGTTTGATTTTATTTTTGATTGCAAAAAAGATGATTATAATTTTTTTAATTGTATTGATTCTTTTTTGATAAGAAAAAAAATAAAAAGTTGTTTTGAACCTAAGATTGTGGAAAATTTTTCTTTAAATAGAATTGAAGCAAAAGAGATCATCAAACTCTCTAATTTTTTATTAAAAACTAAAATAATAAACGACTCTAATCATTTTTTTGATTTTATCTACAATTATTATTTTTACTTGAACAAGAATGAAAAAATCATAGAATCAGATACATGAATCCAACAAAATTATACAGACCATATTCTACTAAAAATTGTGAATATACAGGCAGTATATTCAATATTTTTTATTACTATATCTACAAGTATGAATCCCAGCCAAATTTATTTGAGACAAAAATAACATTAAAAGAAGAAACTATTAAAAAAGTAGAAAAATTTTCAACATTGATATTTGAACATAAAGTTGAAAAAAAAGAATTAGAAAAAATTAATATCAAAAAAACCGAACTTGTATATGAGTATGAGGATTGTGTTATATCCTTCTCTTTAGCTAGAGATCCTGTAGTTTTAAGTTATACTTACGACTATGATGTTGATGATCTGCAAGATGAAGATGAGGAAAAAGAAAAAGTACCCCAATATGTCTGTAGGGTTCTTTATAAAAACGAAGATAACTTAAATAAAATTTTAAGTAATTTTGAAAGAATAGAAGAGAAGAAGAGAAAAAATATATACTTGTTATGCAAAAGCGGCGAGGGTTTTTACACAAGAAGATTTGATGTTTCATTACCAAAAGTTGATATTAATCTTCATTATAATGATGGTATAAGTGAAAAATTTGAAAAGATAATATCTACTTTGAAAAAAGATAGATCCGGACTTATGCTCTTCTCCGGTAATCCCGGAACAGGGAAAAGCACTTTTGTGAAATACATAACAAGCAAAATAGATAAAAAAATCATATATCTTCCAAGTGCCACCGCTGAACACCTTACAGACCCAGGATTTTTAGATTTTGTTGTTGATTGTAAAAATAGTATCTTCTTGTTGGAAGATGCAGAAAAAGCAATTAGAAGCAGAGAATCTAGCGATAATACAGCTGTATCTAATATCCTAAACATAACAGATGGTTTGCTTGGGGATTGCTTGAATATATTTGTATTGGCAACATTTAATACAGATAGAGATCAGATAGATAAAGCTTTACTCAGAAAAGGAAGATTATTGTATGAACATCATTTTGAAGAATTGTCCCCAGATAAATGCAATAAAGTGTTTGAGAGTTTAGGTTCAAAAAGAAGAACTGAAGTTCCAATGTCATTAGCTGAAATATTCAATAGCGAAGACAATTATCATCAAGAAGAGGAAATAAAGAAAATAGGTTTCTAAATAATGAGTGAAAAATTATTAACAGTAGGAATGGCAACTTATGATGACTTTGACGGAGTTTATTTTTCCGTACAAGCTCTTAAGATGTATCATGATATTTTTAAAACTAATGATGTTGAAATAATTGTTGTTGATAATAATCCTGATGGCAAACACGGTCAAAAAGTATCTGGTTTTATTAAAAATTGGGCAAAAAGCACATATATCCCTTATAATGGCAAGAAGAGTACCAGTATTAGAGAACAGATATTTGCAAATGCTAAGGGTAAATATACTATTTGCATGGATTGTCATGTTTTTCTAGAAAAAGGTTCCATAGAATCTTTGTTGGATTATTATGGTAAAAATCCTAATTGTAAAGACATAATATCTGGTCCAATGCTTTATGATGATTTACATAATGTATCAACTGAGTTTTCTCCTGTTTGGAGAGATTCTATGTATGGGATTTGGCACACTAACACACAAGCCCTTCAAAATAATGTTCCTTTTGAAATAAAAATGATGGGCCTTGGTGTTTTTTCTTGTGAAACAAAAAACTGGGTAAGATTTAATGAAAACTTTAAAGGTTTTGGAGGAGAAGAAGGATATATTCATGAAAAATTTAGAATTTATGGTGGTAAAGCCATTTGCATTCCTCAATTCAAATGGCTCCACAGATTTGCACGCCCTGATGGTGTCAAATATCCGCTGATACTAGAAGATAGAATTTGGAATTACTTTGTAGGTTGGCTGGAACTAACTGGTAATCCTGAGCATGAAATGATTTTAAGTGCATATGATCACTTTAAATCAAAAATACCAAAAGGTAGCATAGACAATATATTAAACAATGCAAAACAAATTTACGGATTTTAAAAGGAGAAAACATGTTTGTTAGTAGAGAACCAAAACTAGATTACCAGGATATTCTTATAGTTCCTCAAAGGACTACACTTGAAAGTAGAAGTGAAGTAGTTTTAGAAAGAAATTTTAGTTTCTATCATAGTCCAAGAGTTTGGAGTGGCATACCTATAGTTTGTTCTAATATGGTTCCATTGACTTCTTTAGATATGGCAAAAAAACTCGCAGAGTTTAAAATGGTAACTGCGTTGCATAAATACTATAATGTAGAAAACTTATCACAGATTATATCTTCTGTTGGCATTGATTATGCTTGGGCAAGCATAGGCAAAAGTGATGATGATATTTTAAAATTAGAAAAAGTTGAAAGTATCATTGGAGACAGTCCAAATATTGTAATAGATGTTCCTAATGGTTATATGGAGAGTTTTGTTAAGTTTTGTGAAAGAGTAAGAAATAACTTTCCAAAAAGCATTATTTGTGCTGGCAACGTTACCACTCCTGAAATTTGTGAAGAGTTAATTATACATGGCAAGGTAGATATTTGTAAAATTCAAATAGGCCCTGGCTCCCAATGTGAAACTAGAAAAATGACAGGGGTTGGCTATGGAACATTTAGTTGCAACCAAGAGTGCTCTCATGCTGCACACGGATTAAGAAGTGGTCAAAGTAAATTAGGATTAGTCATGACAGACGGTGGATGCAAAACCCCAGGGGATATTTGTAAGGCTGTTTGTTCTGGCTCTGATTGGGTTATGATAGGAGGATTGTTCGCAGGCACAGAAGAATGCGATGGAGATTGGGAGTATGAATTGATTGGAGAATACGCACAAAAGACTTTTTTGACATTTTATGGCATGAGTAGTCATTATGCTCAGGAAAAACATGGAGTTGGAAAAAAGAAATACAGAGCAAGCGAAGGTAAGGTTTCAAGAATACCTTATAAAGGGCCTGTTGAGGATATTATTCAAGAAATTTTAGGGGGCCTTAGAAGTTGTGGGGCTTATATAGGAGCTAAATATTTAAAAGATTTTAATAAATGTGCTAAATTCTGTATAGTTGGTAGATAATTTTTGAAAAACTGTTCACTATTTTATTTTATAAAAAAATTAAATTTTGAATAATATTCATATATAATATTAATGTCTAAAAACTATAAGTACATACTTAATTTTGGTGCATCGACTGGTGTATTTGGTATTAAGTATAAATTAAACATAAATAATATCACCACATCGGATCCTGGCCCACCTGTTAGATTTATAATAACATGGAATGGAAGGCAATATAATTCTGGTTTTATAGGCAACTCTTCATACAATACTCAATTAATAAATTTAGGCTACACGTCTGTAACGAGCGGTGCAAAAGACGGAGTATTTTCTTTTCAGAAAACTTCCACGGCTCCTGCAACTGCAATATTAGATATTAAAAATTTGTTTGATAATGAGTGGGAGTTTGAGGTTTATTGTGCTCCATCTGCCACGCTAACACCAACACCAACACCAACACCAACACCCACCCTCACCCCAACATTAACACCTACTAAGACTCCTGCACTAACACCTACCAAGACACCAACACCAACACCAACTAAGACGCCAACACCAACTCCGACTTCTACGCCACTAACTTTTGACACCACTATAACCGCTAGTAATTTTACTGATGTTGGCTTCCCATGTAACTCCGGTATAACATGCCCGCCAACAGCAGAAAATGCTCCTGATTGTTGCGGCCAAACCGGAGTGTTAGAATATTTCGGATCTACTGCTGTTAATGGTGGATCTCAAATAGGAAACGTCGGAGTAACTTTCCAGAGTATATCTCAAGGTTCTTTAATTAAATTTAATTTGAATAATACATTAGATATCTTAGAGCCATTATTGTCTTCTCTTTCAATAGGCGGTCAATATGTAGGAGTTACTGCATTTAAGCCAAAATATAATGGTGCTCAGTTTATGGTGACATATCAAGGTAACAACTATAGAGGAATTTTTGCACAGGGAGTTATAAATTTGACTCAGATTTGATATATAAGGTTATATTATGATAAATACTCAAAAAGCAATACTAGTTTATAATAAATCTACTAATTTTAATTTAAATGGTTTAAATACTACCGTTAAATCTAAAATAGAAAAAATTTCTAGAGTAGATCCAACAACTGGTAACGCTTTCCAGGTATGGGCCCCCAATACTTCTCCAGCAGTTATAAATTTCAGTGCTCTTACTTGTGGAAATATTTATATTATAGAAAGTGTAAATACTGCAACCTTTCCATATCAATTAACCAATGATGGATCTGATGATGGATTAAGGTCTGCAAATGACTATGATAAGAATATATGCTCTGGTGGAGTGACACCAACACCAACAGCTACACCTTCTTTAACAATAACACCCACTCCTACCCCAACTAATACTCCTACACTCACACCAACACCTACACCTACACTTCCCCAAGTACTTTGGATTGCATATGATCAATTCGATGGAGGTTTATGGGGTGCAGCTAGCGGAGCAACACCTAATGATGTTGCAGGCTCCTTCGCAGCATATTGTTATGGTGCCATGTTCTCTTATACTAGAAGAAATGGCACTTCAGTAGCTGACAAGTCTATTGGCAATCTAGTTGTAATAAAGAATTTAGCTGATGGTGTAACAATAGGTGTGGCAAGTTTTGAAAATCAATATTATGCCACAACGCAGGGCGGCAACGATGGAGTTTCTGTAACTTATAGATGCAACTGTAGCGTCTACACAGGTAAAGTAAATACAACAAAAACCACAGATACTGGAATTTTATATTTAACATTGATCACAGATCAATGTACACCAACGCCAACACCAACACCAACTAAGACGCCAACGCCAACACCAACACCAACTAAGACGCCAACGCCAACACCAACTACTAATAATAATCTATTATTGACTGCTGTTAATCCTAATCTTGAATTAGGTGGTGAATGTATACCTAGCGTTCAATGTCCCTCTGGAGCATTAGGCACACCATATTGCTGTGGCGAAGCTTCAAACAAAATAGAATACATAGTAACTTCAGGTTTGGTAAAATATCAAACTACTGGTATGAATTCTATTCTCTCAATTGCTAATATAGCCACTGGTGATCAAATTTCAACCCCACAAATTTCTGTGTTAAAAGTAGCTGGTAATTATTATGGTCAAATAATAATGAATACAACTAGATATAATTCTGCATCATTTCAAATAACTGATGGATGTACGAGATACTCAGGTGTAATTCAGGCAGGCGATATAAATATGAGTTCACAAACTATATGTTAGGAGAAAAATGGAAATAGTAATGAAGTCAGTCGAGGTTAATCAAGAACTAGTATCTAATGATAATACCCCAATTCAATATTTATCTGAGTATCCTGGAATTAATTTTCAAACTCCATTCTTCGGAGCAGAATTAATAATACAAAGATCTTCAATAGGTATTCAATCAACTAATCCTAATGATTCATTAGTTGCATATACCAATTTTTATTTTGAAGATAAATATATAGGCTCTTCAAGTTTGGAAAAAAGTTTTTTAGGACGGGAATTTACCATAAAAGTTGGAGATGAAACTTATAAAGGAGTTTTTCAAGACGAAAAAACAAATTTGCAAAAATAAAAAAAACAACAATATAATATATACATATAAAGTAAACCATGATAAATCAAAAGTACCAATATTTAATATACGACTGCAACTCTGCTAATTTTAATTTAAATACTCTTTCTTCTTCAACAAAAGAAAGAATAAATGTAATATGGCAGCAAGAAACTACTGGCACTGGTGGTTTGGTATACTGGACTCCAACTCGTGGTTCAACAAGCTCCTTCTTGATACCAAATAAAGTATATTGGGTGGATAGTAAATTAGCGGCAGAAGCAAGATTAAGCCAAAGTGTGACAGATTCCAATACAGTTTCAGTAGAATTATTAAGTAATGCTGAAGCCGGGGCGGGAACTCCTGCGGTAGGTGATAATATTTGGTTTATTGGAGATGCAAATTCTGCTGCCACGAATAGTACCCCGACCACAGTAGTTGCTGTATCTGGAACTAGCCCAAATTATACTCTTACATTATCTAAAAATGTAACACTCGGCCAGGACCCATTTTTAGTTGGCAATACAGTTTTGACTTTTTATAAGCCATACTCAATACCAGGATTGGTACCATTATTAGATTACTGTCCTCAAGATAGCGGTAGTGACAGTGACAGCGGCTTGACACCAACCAAAACACCTACACCAACACCAACCAAAACACCAACACCAACACCAACTAAGACTGTTACACCAACACCAACACCAACTAAGACTGTTACACCAACACCAACTAAGACTGTTACACCAACACCAACACCAACTAAGACTGCAACACCAACACCAACACCTACACCAACTGCTACACCATTTGTACCACCGGTTGTACAATGTGATGATGTTGTAAGTGGTTTTGGTCCAACACCAACACCAACTCCAACACCGACTCCAACACCTACACCGGGTTGTCCAAATTTAGAAGTTGTAGTACCACTTGATTTGGTTAAGAACTCTAACTTAGATCGAGTTTCTTCTTGGAATGGTATTGGCGATGTTGGGTCAAATATAGAGTGGTATTTTAGTGGAAATATAAGCTATAACAATCTTGCTGTTTTAGTCGCTTTTACCAATGATAGCTCTAAAACTTCCAAAAATGTCAATCTAGCCATGGGCAGTAGATTGATTATAAAGTTAACTCAATATGACTCGAGTGGCTCGATAGTATCGGGCAAAGAAAGAGTAACAGTATTAGATCAAGCTTTAGGAATAAATAATAATCCTGGTAATTATCCAAGACAAATAGATAGCAATGGAAATGTTGTGCTATCCGGCGGCCAATCTGCATATGTGGATTATATTTACACATTTAATCAAACTAACTTAATGCAAATTGTGAGTAATCCTGTTGCCGGCCAAACATACTACATACTACCTGAAATCTTTGTTCAAAATTGCGTTGGCATATCGTCAGACCCTGATGGTTCTGGAAGAAGGATTGGCGAAAACAATGGATTTGACTGCAGCACAATTCCATCGCCATTAAACCCACCCTCGCAGGGAATTTGTGGAATGGCCAAGATAACTTATAGTGGAAGTGCAACACCTACACCTACACCAACTAAGACGCCAACACCTACACCTACACCAACCACGCCACCCTCTTCTTTTGACACAACTATTATTGCTCAAAATACAAGCGGTTTGCCATGCGAAGGTGTCAACAACCTCGGTCAGTTCTTATGTCAGGGTGAAGGTATAGTAATGAGAAAAGATTCGGTTGGCACCTCTGGTACTATACCAACCGCCACTGCCGCTGCCAGACCAGAATGCAAGTTAGAATTTGATAAAAGAAGCTCTGACTTGATAAGAGATGAACAATATTTTAGAAAACTTTATGTTTGTTTTGGAAATGCAATAACTGTAAATGGAGTTACTTATGGTGGAAGCTTAGCCCGGATAGACTATGACACCAGAATATATGGTGGTAGACCTTTTAAGTTCACAATAACAGGCACAGCAACTGAATGGACTGCTGCCGGAAATCCAACAACGGGTAGTTGGAACGGTGTATTTCCAACAGCAGCTAGCTGTCCTTATGACGGAATACAGGCAAACATAACAAGTAGCAATACTCCTAATATAGCATGGTGCCCAGAAACTGGTTCTTATACAAATATAGGTGCTACCGGTTCATCTGCCACAACTCTATTAATGAGAGCATACGTTTGTCCTTGAAATATCGAATTAATTTTTTAAAAAATTTTTATTATTAAATAAACTTATAATATACAAAAATTTTATTTCCTACTTTTTTGTAGGTTTTATAGCTTAAGTCAAAACTATTATTTATTGAATTCATTAAATCCATTAAATCTTCTCGGCCAACGTTTTCACCGGTTCGTGCATCGGGGCCGGGTGGTGGTAAAAGATTTTTAAGTGTGTTTATTGATTTTATCTTTATTTCTTTTTTATTGTTTTTAATAAAATCATTAAATTTTTGCAAATTTACATTTTGATTAATATATTCTGCTAAACCTTCTAAGGCTATGCTTTGATCTTCTATATTAAAATGACACCTCAAGCTTTTGTCTCTTAAATCAAGCACTTCTGACTTCTGTGTTCCTCTGTCCAAGTTGGACTCATCACTCCAACTATATTCTCCGCTTACCTTTCTACTACAGGATTTTCCACCGCAAGATCCCCTAAGTGCAGCTTTTTTTAATGCTCTACCTTTGTTAATTATATCATTTCCTGTGTTTAATATTTTACCCATCAAACCTTGTTCTTTTAAATATTCTTTAAAATTTAACATAAAATAAACCTTAAACTTATACATATTATATATGTTGATCAATAAAAAAATAGTCTTAATTAAGTACTATAAAGATATTTCTTTTGCAATATCAAATATAAATAGCATAAAAACTGTTTATAAGGTGCAAAATAACACTTTCTTAAGGTTTAATGCTGTAGATTTTCAAAATGGCGAAGCTGTAGACTTTGAAAATTTTGAAAAAGATGGCACATATATCATTTTTAATAAAGATAATTCTTCTTATGAATTAGACACTGGTGTAAATGATGATATTGCCGAATTTGTTATAAATAAAATTCAAATATGTATTTATAAAGGATCTATATTAGAAATAATCTCATTAAACGATATAGAAACAATATACAAGATATCAGAAAATGATCAGTTTTTAAGGTGGAACAGATTAGAGTTTGAGGCCGGCGAACCCCAGGATTTTGAAAACTTTGAAAATGATAAGACCTATTTAATTTTTAGTAAAAATATTTCATATATTTTGTGGCCTCCATTAAATTTTAATAAAGGAAAAATTATAAATAGCGATAACATTAATTGGGGTTTACTTGATCATGTAACTTAAAAAAAATAATTTTTTAATATATAAATAAAGGAAAAGTTAAATATGCAAATAAATAAAAGAATAACATTAATAAAATATTTGAATCAAAGCCCACAAAGTATTGCAAGCTTTTCTCAAATAAAAACCGTTTATACTATTTCTCAAAATAATTTCATAAGATTTAATTCGGTAGATTTTGAGAATGGCGAACCTCAGGATTTTGAAAACTTTGAAAATGGTAAATCTTACATTGTTATAAGTGAAGATAATGCAAATTTTGAATTAAATACAGGATCAACTAGTTCTCTAACAAATATACAAATTACCTCCATAAAGCAGATAGACATATATTTAGCAGATTCATCATATCCTATTATAAATTTACCAAATGTAAATATTGTTTATACTGTATCTCAATCGGGCAACAACTTTACAAGATTCAGTGCTGTAGATTTTCAAAACGACGAACCTCAGGATTTTGAAAACTTTGAAAATGGTAAAGTTTACATTATATTTAGCAGCTCAGTCCCGTATACATTATGGCCCCAGGAGCCAATAGATCCAACAGTATATGTATTAAAAACAGAAAATGATGATTTCATAATGACTGAGGATGGCTATTTATTGACCACTGGATGAAATTTTTTTTAATGATGCATATATATTGTATTAAGTTATGAAAAGGCTAAAATGACAAATATAAAAATATTAAGCATAGCAACTACTGGTCCAAACGACGTAACAGTCCCAGAATATCAAACCGCAGTATTCACAGTATCTGTTTCTGGTGCTGTTGATCCGTTAATTTATCAATGGGAGAGATCTCTTGATGGAGGTATAACATGGGAACTAACTAATAGAGTTGGTAGTTCTATTAGCATAGTTGCACTTCAAGAAAAAGACGGAAGACAGTTTAGAGCAGTAATTACTGCTGGCGATGGAACTGTAATAACTAGTGCCCCAGCAACATTAAATGTCGAATCCGACTCAGATAGTCCTGCAAATTGTACACCTGGTCCACAAAAATCAAGACACATATATACTTTGAATTTTGGAGAGTGTGTTGGAACATATAAGCTTTATTTCAACTTAAATCCATGTGACACTGTTACCAAAGCACCATCAAGAATTCAAATCACATGGGATGACCAAACCGCAGATTCTAACTTTAGAGGCAATAGCTTTTTTGATCAACAATTAAATGATCTAGGTTTCCCAAGCACTGTTGGGCAAACCATGAAAAGCTTCCTTACTATTGAAAAAGATTCCGCTAGCCCAACAACTGGAAAAGTGATTATAGACACTCCTTTCCAAGAGAGTGCTGTAGAAATGGTCTTAGAGTGCCCAGAAGTTTGCGAAACAATGATGGATAGCGATAGTGGTATGAATGACAGCGACAGCGATAGTGATTCAACTGTGCCTAGAGTTCTTTGTTTTGCTCCTAGTCCTTGTCCAATTATAGCAGCAACTGACTATTTGGAGACCCCAGGTCCAAGTGATGAAAGAAACATTATAATACAAGGTGAAGAATTTGTTACTAAGATTCAAATACCAATTTGGGATGCCGCCGGCGGTGCTACTTGGCCGTTAGGCGGAGCAGAAAATGAATTTACAAATGTTGTTTTAAAAGGCTTGCCCATAGATATTGAAAATATTGGCGT
>Ga0075473_10000232_pt1 | contig 22923 bp, 24 predicted proteins | sample DEB19_08_DNA_FD_76340 | JGI IMG/M metagenome (GOLD analysis project Ga0075473, IMG submission 76340) | Aqueous microbial communities from the Delaware River and Bay under freshwater to marine salinity gradient to study organic matter... | ecosystem: Environmental > Aquatic > Marine > Coastal ... | reverse complement strand
AATCAACGGAACAAAGGCATGGATCACCAACGGTGGAATTGCCAACGTACACGTGGTGGTTGCAGCAGTTGATCCAGACCTCAAGGGTCGTGGTCAGGCAAGTTTCATCATTCCACCAGGAACTAAAGGTTTGTCGCAAGGTCAGAAATATATGAAGCACGGAATTCGTGCAAGCCACACTGCAGAAGTTGTGCTTGACAATGTTCGCGTTCCTGGCCGTTGCTTGTTGGGTGGTAAAGAAAAACTTGATGCCAAGCTCGCTCGTTATCGCGAAGGAACATCAAGTGGCAAGCAGCCAGCAATGGCAACCTTTGAAGCAACACGTCCGGCTGTTGGTGCGCAAGCTTTGGGAATTGCTCGTGCCGCATATGAGTATGCACTTGATTATGCAAAAGAGCGTCAAGCATTTGGCAAGCCGATCATCATGCACCAAGCAATTGCATTCAAACTTGCCAACATGGTGACGCAAATTGATGCTGCACGCTTGTTGATTTGGCGTGCATCTTGGTTGGCGAAAAATGGTGGATACAAGAATGCAGAAGGATCACAGAGCAAGTACTACGCATCTGAAATGTCGGTGAAAGTAACCGAAGAAGCTATTCAGATTTTGGGTGGTTACGGCTACACGCGTGAGTATCCAGTAGAGCGCTGGCACCGTGACGCCAAGATTCACACCATCTTTGAGGGCACCTCAGAGATTCAGCAGTTGGTGATTGCTCGTGCAATCTCCGGCTTGCGAGTCGAGTAAAAAAGCCAATAGAAATCGGCTATTTCGCATTTCTGTGCTGAAAAAGCCAATGAGGGGCCCCGACAGGGCTCCAATCCATTTCTGCACGATTCTGACCCTTTCCGAACCGTTTTTGTGACGTTTTGTCACAGATTTGTGACAGCAATGGGTATGGCTTCCTTCGGCTTTAACGCTCCGACGACGGCTCTGGAGCCGTTCTAGTCCCGCGCTACTTGGGATTGGGGCAGGATTGGTCTGTGAACCAATAAGTTCGTTGCGATTACTGCGGAACCTTGTCCGATTTGCCCCTCGACCAACAGCGAGTTTTTCAGGAGTCGTTGCACACAAGCATCTGTCCAGAATGCCTCGGGCACAATATTCACCATCCCTTTCGGGGCTATGACGAACAAGAAGATTTCCATGGAGACGGCTGCAGTCTCGAGGATCTGCAGGCTTGCCACATCTGTCGTAGACCATTGACTCATACGCCATTGGATAACTGCCAATGCGATGCATGTATGGTCATTGAGGGGAAGATCTCGGAGCCGAGTAAGTACGTCCAAGAAGAGTTCTTCGAAGAGTTCACCTTAAGTATGGAGATTGCCCTGGAGCAGAGGGCTCATCTGAGGGCTCAACCCCAGTTATGGGACCGTATCGATGATCACTAGTCAGGTCCAATATCGAGTTGCGTAGTGCGACCTAGCAGTTCCCTAGTTTCCCCCTTGAGAGTCCGCTTTCTGGACTTATCGGTGTATCCCACAGTGACAGCTGTGACACCTGAGCCGTAGTCTGTATTTGACCAATACACGTCATGGATTTGACCATAACAAAGCTTTGAAATCGGTCTCCTGAGAGGACCCCAAAATGGCAGCAAAAAAAGCCACAGTTAAGAAGGCAAGCAAGTCTGAAGCTCCGGTTTTCCAGCAAGTCTTCAAGACCGTTGATGACCTTTTGCGCAAAGACGCAGGTTGTACATCAGAGCTCGACTACACCGAGCAGTCTTCATGGCTGCTGTTCCTGAAATATCTCGACGCACTTGAGCAAGACCGAGAGCAGGAAGCAAAACTCATCAACAAAAAATATGAATACATCCTCAACAAGGAATATCGGTGGAGTGTCTGGGCAGCACCTCACAATGCACAAGGTGCTATCGACTACAACACCGCACTCACTGGCGAAGACCTCATCGACTTCATCAACCTTAAACTCTTCCCATATCTCAAAGGCTTTAAACAACGCGCCGCGACTGTAAACACTATCGAGTACAAAATCGGTGAAATCTTTGATGAAGTTCGAAACCGGATGACAAGTGGATACGGGATAAGAAATATCATTGACCAACTTGATCGACTTCAGTTCGGCTCACAAAACCAAAAACATGAACTCTCTGACTTGTATGAAGTCAAGATCAAGAACATGGGTAATGCCGGCCGTAATGGTGGCGAGTACTACACGCCACGCCCTCTCATTCGCGCAATCATTAATGTTGTAGACCCCAAAGTCGGTGACACTGTGTACGACGGAGCAGTGGGGTCGGCAGGATTTCTTTGCGAAGCCTTCGAATACATGTCCAAACAAGATGGTATGACCACCAGCAAAATGAAGACACTGCAAGAAAAGACTTTCTACGGCAAAGAGAAGAAATCACTTGCTTACGTCATCGCAGTTATGAACATGATCCTTCATGGAATCGATGCGCCCAACATTATTCACGGGAACACTCTTAGCGAGAACATCGCTTTGATTCAGGAAAAAGACCGCTACAGCGTTGTGCTTGCCAACCCGCCTTTTGGTGGATCGGAACATGGGGAGGTTCAGCAGAACTTTCCAATCAAATCAGCCGAAACCGCGTATTTGTTCTTGCAGCACTTCATCAAGATCCTTAAGGCCCCGGGTCGGGGTGGAGTGGTCATCAAAAACACAGCGTTGTCTAACACTGATAATGCATCGGTCGCAGAGGCTGGTGCGAAATTCCAAACTCCAGTATTGATGGGGTAGCGGCTGGGGTTTCAGTAAACGTTTGGAACGCGAAACAACGTTTTTCGGAACGTCATATCGAAAGGTCTCATGTTCGTCGTTTTGATGATTTTGGACAGCACTCGGACGTCATCGGAGGTTGAGGGTCTGGGTGAGCAGGTTGGTCATAAGCACTTGGCAGCGCTGGACAGACAGACTTTGCCAGGTTCGAAGCCTGTCCCACGTCTCCCAACTCGTGTGAAGGTCAAGCAGCTCCAATGCCTTGTCAGCTGAATCTCGTTCTAGTTTCGAGAGCTCAGGTTTGAAGGTGGTTGTCAACTGTTCCCGAAGATGTGACGCGAGCCGAGTCTGTTGCCGTTTGACTTCGGGGGATCGATGAATCCTCGCGAGTGCGGATCGACGCATTGGTGCCACTGCCTCAAACAATTCAGCACGATGCGAGACGATGGCGGCGATTCGCTCTTCAAGAGTGCCGGTGGGCGGTCGAGCAGTGAACAACTCACGGTGTTGTTCAAAGACTCGATCTGCGACCGCAACGGCAAGGGCTTCCTTGTCTTGAAAGTGGTGATAGATGGAGCGGCTTGTCTTTCCCACGCGGGCAGCAATCTCCTCGGTGGTCGGCGTGAGATTTCCCTCCCGGTAGAGGCCGAGCAGAGCCTCAATCACCGATACTTGGGTACGTTTGCCGCGTGCGATTCGCCCATCGTCACTTGTCGCCGTCATGAAGTGCTGACTATATCTTTCAGCGCTGCGGTCAAATGTTGGAGTGCATCCGTGAAAGCTGTATTCATGACCAGGTTGATCGCCTCGTCGGGGTCGTCATCGAGATTGAACAACTCACTGGCTTCGCCGGTGCCGGAGTTGATGGTGGCTCGCCAGTGTCCGTCGGTGATTGCTTGCCATGTCGGCAAGTCGGGTCGCATTCGTATCATGCTCGCCACGTGGTCTCGAGTTGCCAACACATCATTTGTGACAAGTGGTACGAGAGATTGTGACGGTGCGCCTTCGAGTGGTGAGGCCGATCCGGCGTCGAGCAAAGTGGCTGCAACATCGAAAGCCTGCACCGGTCTTGTTTCGACTCTGCCGGTCATTCCTGACGGAGGGCGAACGATGAGCGGTACCCGGACTGATGAGCGGTAGAAGTTCATCTTGGCCATCAACCCGTGGTCGCCGAGCATCTCGCCGTGGTCAGCCGAGTACACGATCCAGGTGTTGTCGAGCTGTCCAATCCGCTCGAGCTGAGCGAGCAAGTCGCCGATTCGTTGATCGATGAGCGACACCATTGCGTAGTACTGGCGAGCACCAGCCAGAACGAACTCATCGGTCAGCAGTTCACTGTGCGAGTGCATGCGCAACCCAGTGAGTTGTTGGGCCCATTCGGCATTGAACGCTTCGGGTTCGGCGCGGGCCGTTCGCTCGATGTGTGCCCCGGCGTAGTGTTCTGCCCAGATCGGGTCGCCCATCAGTGGCACATGGGGCTGCACGAACGACAACTGCAAGAACCACGGACGCTCCATTGATTGGCGGCTGATCCAGTTCTGTGCTTCATCGGCAAGGAATGAAGTGAGGTCGAGTTCCTGAGGAAGCGGCGAGGTTACGCCCTTCCAGTGGCCGTCGCCTCCGCGAAAGTTGGCGAGGACGATCTCTTGGTACGGCTCCAGTGCATCGTGACCGCGCAGGAATCGCTTGTATGGAGTATCAACGTCGAACAAGTGGACGTATCTGTCGAACTCCTCGACGACGTGGTCGAACCCGAAGCTGCCGATCCACTCCTCGGTTGGTGGTGGGGTGCCCGGCTGGGCGCCCATCGGCCAGTCATCGAAATGCGTCTTGCCGATGGTGGCGGTGATGTAACCGGCTTGCTGGAGGCGCCGGGGGAACGTGTCCCACTCGGGTCGGCAGTTACCGGCGAAGTTGCCGAGTACTCCGTGGTCGCTCGGGTAGCGGCCGGTGAGCAGTGACGCACGCGCCGGCTGGCAAATCGGGCTCTCTGTCCATGCATGGTCAAAGCGGACACCCTCGGCCGCCAATCGGTCGAGATTGGGCGTGACGACGATGTCATTTCCCGCGCAGCCGAGCACGTCGGCTCGGTGTTGGTCGGCGTAGATGAATAGCAGGTTCGGTTGACGAGAATTCTGGGGCTTGTCGCTCATTGGATCACACCTTTCCACGAAGTGGTGCCGGCTCGGAGAAGCGCGGCGCTTGACTTGTACAGGCCCTTGCTCGGGTAGGGCTCGATCTCCTTCGCCCGTGCTCGGCACAGGTCGGCCTTGATTGTGCGAGCGCGAGCGACCGTGGGCTCCTCGTCCGGACCGAGTGCGACAAGATCAATGACGTGCATGGCAAGTTGTACCTCGCCGTTAGCAGCCAGAGCCTCGGCCCGGGCAATCACGGTGTCGGGATCGGCGATGGCGTCGAACGTGGCTCGGGCCACGTCGGCCGGGGGAGCGGGGTGGAGCGACGTCGGGTTGCGGTCCCACCAACCGCTTTCCTCGCGCACGAGGTCGCGCACTATGTAGTCGGGACTCCCGTAGGCATGCGTCAGCCAGGGAAGATCGAACACCTCGGATGGGTATTCGAGATCGGCGAGTATTTCTCGCTCGTTCATTCCCTGATTGAGTCGGTCGACGACCTCACGTCGGATCCATCGCAACGCGCGTGCCGTTGTGGTGAGTCGTTCGGCAATTCTGTCTTCACCAGTGATGAAAGGTCCGAACTCAATGACGAGTGTTTCAGGGCGAAGATCGGCGAGACGTTCCAACGTTTCTGCCCAGCGGGCGGTCAAACGCAGCGAGCGTTGGGGCGTGCCGATGTTGGGAATGAAGTCGGCGGGTACGGCTGCACCGGTGAAGAGTGTGCGTGTCTCGGGGAGCCACATCGCCAACGCATCATCTGTCTCGGATGGGGCCCACAACAGTTCGATGCGGGGTGACTCGCAGAGAACCAAGTGGTCGTCGAACGTCTCGGTGGGGTCAACTCTGACAGGTTCAAACAGTGCGGTGATGCCGGGGAACTGCATCTCGTTCATGATGGATTGGTATCGGTCTGTCTCGCGGTACCGGGCGTGGCGCAACGGCAGGTTGCGATGCGCAATCAATCGGGGAGGCGAATCACCTCGTTCGGCATTGTGTGCGAGCCACTGCGGGATGCCGAAGTTGTAGCCGAAGTGCCCATGTGAGTAGCAGATCGCGATGACCGGAGAGTTGGAGACGGCTCGCAGTGCGGCGATCATCTTGTCGGTCGTACGGCCCCCAGGCCCTGAATCAATCGTGATGACTCCATCTGGCGTCTCCACCGCGAACCCGTTTCCTTGTGACGGCAGGAGCCACACGCCGGGTGTCACTTGAGTTGCGTCTCTGCTTCCTCTTGGTTCGCTCATCGAGAATTGCCTTTCCTCATGGTGGTTGTCGCTCATCCATCAGCACTCCTGAATCAACAAATACCTTTGGTTTGACAAACCCAAACTTACTTCATACTATATGAAAATAATCAGATCCTGTCAAGACGGCCGAATCTCAAATCAATAAGGAATGGAGTCTGACATGCAGTTTCTGCGCACACCCGATGAAAGGTTTGCCAACTTGCCTGACTATCCGTTCCTTCCGAACTACGTCGAAATTGATGACACCGACGGCGGCACATTGCGCGTCCACTACTTGGATGAGGGTCCCGCGAATGGACCCGTCGTGTTGTGCATGCATGGCGAACCATCGTGGAGTTACCTGTACCGCAAGATGATTCCGCCGATGGTTGCGGCAGGCCTTCGAGTGATAGCTCCTGACCTGGTGGGCTTCGGCAAGAGCGACAAGCCGACCGAGCAGAGCGATTACACCTATGCCCGACATGTTGCGTGGATGCAGTCCGTTGTCATCGACCATCTCGACCTGCGGCATGTCACTTTGTTCGCCCAGGATTGGGGTGGGCTCATCGGGTTGCGCCTCGTTGCGGAGAATCCCGATCGTTTTGACCGGGTCGTCATCGGCAACACCGGACTTCCGACCGGAGACTTGCCAATCACAAAGGCTTTCCTGAGATGGCAGGAATTCAGCCGGACCACACCAGATTTCGACACGGGATTCATGCTGCAGGCATCAACCATCACAGAACTCACTTCTGAAGAGGTCGCGGCATACGATGCTCCGTTCCCCGACGACAAGTACCAATCCGGTGCACGAATCTTTCCGTCTCTGGTTCCGACCGTGAGTGACGATCCGGCAAGTGAGGCAAATCGTGCCGCCTGGCGGGTGTTGGAACAATGGACGAAGCCGTTCATCTGCTGTTTCAGCGACAGTGATCCAGTCACTGCAGGTGGAGATCAGTTGTTCCTGAAGAAAGTGCCCGGATCGGTGGGACAGCCCCATGTGACCATAAAGAACGCACACCATTTCTTCCAGGAAGATGCCGCACCTCAGCTTGCGCAGATCGTGATCGATGCCGTCGCTGTTGACGCCGGTTAGCGCAAGTGACCCGGGTGTCAGCAGCAGTCAAGGAAATTCAGTGGCCACTATCAAGCGCACAGGTGTGATCGATCTGCCCCGAGAACAGGTGTGGCGGGTGCTAGGTGACTTCGGCGCAATTGCGTCGTGGGCACCGAACGTGGATCATTCGTGTCTCTTGACCGAGTGCACCGAAGGAGTCGGGGCGGTACGCCGCATCCAGTCAGGTCGCGTGACATTGCGAGAGACGGTCAAGGCATGGGAGCCAGGAAAGTCGCTGTCGTACATGATCATCGGACTGCCTTCGGTTGTCCGGGCTGCGACGAACACATGGAGACTTGACGGTTCAGGTGGCACGACAACGGTGACGATCATCTCTGAAGTCGACTGCGGTCCACGACCACCACAGAGGGTCATCGCCCGGGTCGTCGGTCGTCGTCTTGCCGCCGCATCCGAGCAGATGATCTCCGGCCTCACCGAGCGATGTGAATTCTTCGCGTCAGGATCCGATCGATACGAAGGGAACACTGCATGAGCACCGAGCTACGTCCTGACGTGGTCATCATCATGACCGATCAGGAGCGGGCGGCACCGCCGTATGAGTCGAAAGAACTCACCGACTGGCGACGTCACACGCTCAAAGGTGCCGCATGGTTTGACGAACATGCGGTCAGCTTCGGCCGCCATTACACGGGCTCGCTCGCGTGCGTACCGAGTCGCCCGACGATCTTCACTGGCCAGTACCCCGACGTCCATGGAGTCACCCAGACAAACGGGCTCGGCAAGATGGCTGACGACTCCCGGATGCGATGGCTACGTCCCGGCGAGGTGCCGACGCTCGGACACTGGTTCCGGGCGGGCGGGTATGACACGCACTACGACGGCAAGTGGCACATCACGCACGCCGACCTGCACAACGAGTCGGGGGAGCGTATCGACACCAACGACGACGACGGCAATGTGCTCACGGTCGGTGTTCAGAGCTACCTCGATGCCGACCCGCTCGATGAGTTTGGCTTCTCCGGTTGGGTCGGACCCGAACCTCACAGTGGTCGACTCGCAGACTCTGGCCTGCGACGCGACCCGATCATTGCCGACCGTGTCATTGCATGGCTCGAGGACAGGTATGCCCGTCGTCGTGCCGGTGACGTCGATGCTGCTCGCCCGTTCCTTCTCGTGGTCAGCTTTGTCAACCCACACGACATCGTGATGTTCCCGATGTGGGCGCGGCGTAATCCAATCGAGGCATCGCCGCTCGATCCACCCCACGTCGCACCCGCGCCGTCACAGGACGAGGATCTCTCCACCAAGCCTGCGGCGCAGGTCGCCTTTCGAGAGTCGTACTACAGCACCTACGGTCCGGCGCCTGCGATCAAGCGGACCTACGAGCGCAACGAGCAAGAGTACCGCGACCTCTACTACCGCTTGCATGCCGAGGTTGATGGTCAGGTCGATCGTGTACGTCGCGCCGTCACCGATAACGGATCTGACCATGCAGTGATCGTGCGTACGTCCGACCATGGCGACTTGCTCGGCGCCCATGGCGGTCTGCACCAGAAGTGGTTCAACTTGTATGACGAGGCGACCCGCGTGCCGTTCTCGATTGCGCGGATAGGTGAGCGCGCGACGTCTGGCGTGAGTGTCGACGCAATGCCGTCATCACATGTCGACGTCGTCCCGACGTTGCTGGCTGCAGCCGGCATCAACCACGAGATTGCAGCCGCGGTGTTGCGGTCGGACTTTTCAGAGGTGCACGACCTTCCCGGCACCAACCTCATGCCCATCGTGGATGATCCGACGACTGCTAACAGCAATCGACGGGTTTATTTGCTCACCCGTGACAACATGCCCGAGGGGGATTCAGGCGCATCCGCGCTCGCCCGGCGACTCGGTCGTGTCGAAAAGCAGCCGGCACCGCTGCGCATTCAGGTGCCCGCCCACGTAGCCGCAAACTTTGAGGGTCTCGTGGCGCGTGTCGGTGACCGCGACTCCGGCGGCATCGTCGGCGGCGATGGACATCTCTGGAAGCTGGTGCGCAGTTTCGATGATCCGCGTACCTGGACCGAGCCAGGTCAGCGTCATCTCGCGGCAACCGGACCCGCCGGGCCCGAATACCGGGCGGACATGATTCCCGACCAGTGGGAGCTCTATGACCTCGACACCGACCCGATTGAAGTTGTCAACAGGTGGAACGACCCCACCGCGGCCGCAGTGTTCGAGCACCTTCGCGTTGCCCTTGTCGCGGAACGTCAACGTTCCGTTCCGATGCGCAACGAACCGTGGCCGTATGCCACCCGTCGACCCACAGGAGGTCCGATGTCCAAGAATCCACCACCGCTTGCCCGCCTGATCCGCATGGTCCTGAAGCGGACAGGGATGCACCCCGACGATCCCGGCGCTACCGAGTTCCGCCTGCACGGTCGACGTGCATTGGTCGTCGCGACAAACGCCGGACAACTCGACGTGGGCAAGCCGACGGGGGTGTTCGCCAGCGAGTTGACGGTGCCTTACTACGCGTTCCTCGATGCAGGCATGGACGTTCACGTCGCCAGTCCGGCCGGTGGAGTGATCCCGGTCGATCCCCAGTCACTCAAGCCGGTCTTGCGGACCGGCAGCGACGATCGATTCCTTGCGGACGACAATTTGAAGTCGAAGATAATGAGGTCCCGCGCCGTCGGTGAACTCGACATGACCGACTACGACATCGTGTTTCTCGCAGGTGGATGGGGGGCGGCGTTCGACTTTGGGTTCTCCGACGCACTCGCTGCCAAGATCACCGAAGCCAACTCTGCGGGCAAACTGATCGGAGGGGTGTGTCACGGACCACTTGGTCTGATCAACGCAACGGCGCCGGATGGTCGGCCACTGGTGGAGGGTCGCCGAGTTTCGGGTGTGACCGACAAGCAGGTGAAGGAGTTGGGAATCACCGCAACTCCGCATCACCCGGAAACCGAGTTGAGAGCAAAGGGCGCCCTTTTCGAGAGTCAGACCAAGCGCCGCGACCCGCTCGCCAATCACTGGGTTGTCGATGGCAACCTTGTGACCGGTCAGAACCAGAATGCCGCACCGATGGTCGCACGCGAACTCATGGAACTGCTCGACGGCACTGAACAGATCTCCGGCGACCGAGTCTGAGCTGGCTGCAGGCAAGTGCGAGCAGATTGCACAGAATTTGCCAACCAAACCAGCCGCCATTGGTTGTCGATGCTGCGGCCAGGGAAAGGGACGACCCGAGAACTGGGACAGCGACACCCAGAAGGACAATCCACGCATGTCTCTTCTTCATTGCCGTCCTCCAGGAATCGATGCCAGATGCTGAGATGAAGACTAAGAAGGTGGACAGGAAGGCCGTCGGGAAAAAACATTCTTTGTGCGGGGTGTCATGTATTTTCGGTGACGTGACGGCGACTATCCGCCCCGACTTTGTCGAGGCCCACGAACGCACGTGGGAGTCGCTCGCGGCCGCCGGCACTTGGTGGTCGTCGCGGCAGCGGCGCGAGCTCGCATCGTTTCACATCTCATTTCACATACAGGCTGTGATTGCCCTGACTCCGTGGCATTAGTGGAACTGAGACGCGTGCAAAATGGCGCTTTCTGAAATCTGTCAAGTCCAACTTGACAAGAGATCCCGCTTTCCAAAACCGCAGGTCGCAGGTTCGATCCCTGCCGGGGGCGCCAGAGATCGCCGCGCGGTGCTCTGCGCGCTCAGCACCTTTCCCCAGAACTCCAACGGCAACAGACCGGCCTGGCGGCACACCTCCGCACCCAGTTGGCCCGCACCTTCGAAACCGAGCTGTCTGCGCTCGGCCCCGACGCCGCTGACGAGACGCTCGAGCTGCTCGACCTCCACACCAGCTGGGAAACATGGGACCGGCTCCGAACCTGGCAGAACCTGCCGGTCGAACGCTGCCGCCGGATCGTGATCGAACTGGTCACCCGGGCTCTCGATCTACAACCCCGACGCAGTCGACGACGGGGCCGACTTCGTCGAGTTCACCGGCTGAACCGAAGTCGATCCCTTGAGCAGGGCCATCAGTTCGCGCGCGACCATCGGTGCGGCGTTCTGGTTCTGCCCGGTGACAAGGTTGCCGTCGACCACCCAATGGTTGGCGAGCGGGTCACGGCGCTTCGTCTGGCTCTCGAAGAGGGCCCCCTTCGCCCGCAGCTCTGTCTCGGGGTGGTGCGGTGTCGCGGTGATGCCCAGCTCCTTCACCTGTTTGTCGGTCACGCCCGATACCCTGCGGCCTTGGACGAGCGGCCGTCCGTCGGGCGCCGTTGCGTTGATCAGGCCGAGCGGCCCGTGGCACACGCCGCCGATCAGTTTGCCGGCGGCGTTGGCCTCGGTGACCTTGGCGGCGAGTTCGTCGGAGAACCCGAAGTCGAACGCCGCACCCCACCCACCGGCGAGAAACACGATGTCGTAGTCGGCCATGTCGAGGTCACCGACGGCGAGGGAGTCGGTGACCTTCGCCTTGAAGTCGTCGTCCGCAAGGAAACGGTCGTCGTCGGCGGTCCGGGTGACCGGCTTGAGCGACTGCGGGTCGACGGGGATCACGCCGCCGGCCGGGCTGGCGACGTCGACGTCCATGCCCGCATCGAGGAACGCGTAGTACGGCACGGTCATCTCGCTGGCGAAGACCCCGGTGGGCTTGCCGACGTCGAGGTGGCCGGCGTTCGTGGCGACGATCAACGCACGTCGACCGGGGAGGTGGAACTTGGTCGCGTCGGGGTCGTCGGGGTGTAGTCCGATCTTCTTCAGGGCCTTACGGAGCAGGCGGGCGGGCGGTGGCGCGGTCTTGGTCACGGGGCCTCCTGATGTTTGTCGGGTGGCGTACGGCCACGGTTCGTTGCGTGTCGGAACGGCGCGCTGGCGCTCCTCGGCGAGTACTGCGCTGAGGTGGTGGAACACTGCGGCCGCAGTGGCGATGCAATCGCCAGCGTGGTCGGGCGACGACTCATCGGCCCGAGACCAGCGCGCCGCCGTCGCAGGTGATCACCTCGCCGACGGTGTAGGCGCCGGCCCTCGAGGCCAACAAGATGGCGAGCCCAGCGATGTCCTCGGGCGAGCCGACGCGTTTGCGGGGGTTGAAGGCGCCGATCGCGGCCCAATCGGTGCCCTCGACGTCGCCACCGGTGCCGACGCCGGTCGAGAGCATCCACGTGGGGAAGGGGCCAGGGGCGATGGCGTTGACGAGGATGTCACGCTCGACCAGGTGAACCGCCAGCTGCCTGGTCAGATGGTGGAGGGCCGCCTTCGACGGTCCGTACGAGAAGCCGCCGAACGCCTGGGCCGACAGGCCGTCGACCGAGCCGATGTTGATGATGCGCGAGGGGTCGTCGGTCGAGGTCGCCGCCTCGAGTAGGGGGAGGAGCGCCTGGGTCAGGAAGAACACGCCCTTGACATTGGTGTTCATGACCTTGTCCCACCCGACCTCGGGGAACTCGCCGAGCGAGCCGCCCCAGGAGGCGCCGGCGTTGTTGACCAACACGTCGAGGTGGTCGACGTGCTCGCCGAGGGCGGCGGCGAGCGATTCAGCCCCCTCGACGGTCGACAGGTCGGCGGGCAGCGAGGTGCACTCGCCACCGTGGGTCTCGGCGAGGCGCGCCGCGGTGGCGTCACACACGTCGGCCTTGCGACTCGAGATGAAGACGCGGGCGCCGTTCGTCAGGAAGCCGGTGGCGATCATCTCACCGATTCCCCGCGACCCACCGGTCACCAGGACCGTCTTGCTCTCGACACTGAATAGCTGGTCGATCTTCACCGTTCTTCCTTGATCACGCGGAAGGCGGGGAGGGGCTCGCACGCGAGGATGACGGTGGCCTCGAGGCCGCTCTCACGGTCCTTGTGTGCGTCGTTGTACTCGGGGGTGGACACCATCTCGAGGAACTTGTCCCGTGAGGGATACATCACGAGCACGGCGGCATCCCAACGGTCGTTCTCCGGGTTGCCGACGAACACATGGTGGGGAAGTCCGCTCCACAAGATCGTGCCGCCCTGTGCCTCGATCATCGTCCTGACCTGGTCGCCGTAACGGCTGTATGCCGCGATGCCGGACTCCTCGTCGCTTGCGCCGGTTCGGGCGAACCGCAGCAGGTTGAGCATGACGACCTCGCCGGCGAGGTCGGACTTCGCATATTCGATGAACTGTTCTCTGTTCGGGCTGATGGCCATGAGGACTCCTTGATTGGTCAGATTGATGTTGGGGAAAGCGAAGCCTCGGCCGCGCGGAAACGACGACGAAGGGCCGGGGCCACGGCGTCGTCGGCGACACCGACCAAGGTGAGGGCCATACCGTGAGCGACAACGGACCGGAACCGGTGTCCATTCGGGTCGTCGTGCACGCCGGTATTGGCCCAGCGAATGAAGAGCCCGGCAGTCATCGCCAGGAGATGACCGACCAGGAGGTCCGGTGAGACCTGTGGGTCCAGGTCACCGGACTCGCTGGCATCGTCGATCGCGGCGCGGAGTGCGGCGCCGTACCGGCGCATCAACGGCCGTTCGCCGAGCATCGGAGCGAGGCCGTCGGCGATGATTGCCCGCGCGACGTCGGGTTGGGCAGTCAGCGCGGTCACCAGTGCGTCGGCGATTTCGAAGCAGCGGTCAACCGGTGCGCTCTCGAGGGCAGCGAGCTGGGCGTCGAACTCGATGCCGAAGAGCTCCATGACGGCGACGAGCACGTGGTCTCGACCGCCGATCAGGTTGTAGATGGTCGGCACGCTCAGCTCGGCGGCTTCGGAGAGCGCCCGCATCGTGAGTCCGGCGAGCCCGCCGGCTTCGAGCAGATCAGCTGCGGCAGCGATGATCTGACGTCGGCGACCGGCTTTCGCTCGTTCGCGCAGCCCAGTCTCCGCGATCTCAAGGGTCGCCACCGTCACGTTCCGGTTCCGAATCCCTCGATCGCGAGGATCAAGCGGGAGTCGTCGAGGGCGGCCGTGCGCTTTTCGGCGATCTCGAGGTAGTCGGGCCGGCTCGTGGCCTCGGTGAAGGCGCTGACGGAGTCGTACCGGACGAGGATCACTTCGTCCCAGTGCTCACCTTCTGGTGCGATCACGTCGACGCCTGCGGTGCCGAGCCAGATCGGCGTGCCCGGGAACGGCGGGTCCATCGCCATGAGCCCAGCCCCGTACGCGCGATACGCCTCCCGCCCGGTCATCCCGTCGCAGCCGTACCCCGGGTGGGCCTGCTCCGCGAACCGGAGCAGGTTGAGCATCACGATGGGGGTGTCGGGGTTGGCCTCCCCCCACGCGAGAAGTGCGGCCTCCTGGTCGGGACTGCGTTTGACGGGCATTAGGGCTCCTCGGATCGGGCAAACAACTCTTGCATGCGTTCAGATTCTTGCAGATGTTCAAAGAAATGTCTAGTCTCGGGCCATGGGTCGCAACATCCTCTTCATCACCACCGACCAACAGCGCTACGACTCACTCGGCTGCAACGGCGGGCAGATCGCACGAACCCCGGTGGTCGATCGACTGGCCGCCTCCGGCATCAACTACCGCCGTGCGTACTGCCAGAACACGGTGTGCATGCCCGCCCGATCGACGATCCTGACCGGGCAATACGCTCGAACCCACGGCGTCGTGGCGAACGGGATACCGCTCCCGACCGACGCGCCGTCGATCGCCGCCTATCTCCGGGATACCGCGGGATACCGGACGGCGCTGCTGGGTAAAGCGCACTTCGAGCCCGGGATGGATTTCGAAGGCCGGTTCGAGGAGACTCGACGCAATCGCAGCGGTGAAACCGGTCCATGGCGCGGCTTCGAGACGTCGATCCAGGCAATGCACTCGGGCTCAGCATTCGGCAACCCATCGGCCCACTATGGGCTCTGGCTCAAGGCCGAACATCCCGAATGGCTCGAAAGCTTTGCCCCGGTCCTTAGCTCTGCTCCCGGCGGCGACACCGGCGCACCCGAGGTGATGAACAACCCGATTCCGCGCGAGATCTATCACACCGACTGGCTCGCGGACCTCGCCGTCTCCCAACTCGACACCTACACCGACGGCGAGGACTGGTTCATCTGGCTGAGCTTCCCCGACCCACATCATCCTTGGGACCCGCCGGCATCCGAGCTCGGACGCGTGCCATGGCAGGACCTCGATCTCCCAGCCGGTCACCCGGGAAGCGACGACGCGATCGCCCGCGTGCTGGCCGACAAGCCGGCCCACTGGCTGGCGTACTGGGAGGGGCGATTCAACAACCGTGAGGGCGGAGGGGCGCGGCTCGACGTCCGGAGTCTCACCCACGACATGATCCGCGAGATCAACGCCAAGACCCACGTGATGAACGAGTTGATCGACGAGGCCGTCGGCCGGGTCCTCGCCCACCTCGACGCCAAGGGCTGGACAGACGACACCGACGTCTTCTTCACCACCGATCACGGCGACCTCAACGGCGACTTCGGCCTGATCTTCAAGGGCCCATACCACACCGACTCGCTGATGCGACTGCCGCTGATCTGGCGCCCCGCACCAACAGCAGGCGTCGCCGCCGCCGAGGTCAACGACCCCGTCGGCCAGCTCGACCTGGCTGCGACATTCTGTGAGATCGCCGGGGTGCCGGTGGCGGACTGGATCGAAGGATCAGCCCTGCCCACCGCCGACGGCGAACCCGGCCGTGACCGGGTGCTCTGCGAGTGGGACAGCCAGCAACCGAGCATCGGCATGCACATGCGTTCGATCTACCGAGACGGCTGGCTCTGCACCGCCTACGAACCATCGACGGGCGGCCAACCCACCGGCCTCGAGAAGAACCCGTTGTTCCCGGAGCAGCAGCGAGCGCAGATGCTCACGCCGATCCCGATCCAATACGACGGCACCGAAGGCGAGCTCTACAACGTTCACGAGGATCCGCACCAGTGGCGCAACCTCTGGGCCGATCCGGACTACGCATCGATCCGGGACGACCTCGTACGAGATCTCTACGACTCTCTGCCCAAGACCTTCAAGCGCCTCGAGGTGGCTGCGCCTGCGTAATGACTGACTCGATCCGGTGATCTCTCGCATGAGGATTCGAACGAGCGCGATGAGTTCTGTTCAGTGAACGTGAGCAGGAGAACATCTCGTTCTTCGCGTTCACCGCTACCCCGAAGGCTAAGACTCTCGAGTTGTTCGGCCAGCGGGAGCAGACTCCCGACGGGGTGCGGTACGTACCGTTTCACCTGTACTCGATGCGCCAGGCGATCGAGGAGGGATTCATCCTTGATGTGCTGGCGAACTACACCACTTACCAGACGTACTGGAAGATCGAGAAGACCGTCCGCGACGACCCCGAGCACGACAAAGCGCGCGCCAAGGCGGCTATCGCGCGGTTCGTGTCGCTGCACCTCACAAACTTGGCCCAGAAGGCCGAGATCATCGTGGAGCATTTCCGGCAGCACACCACCGCCAAGGTGGACGGGAGCTTCATCGTCTCCGGTGCGACGCCCTGGCGGCGCCAGTCGTCGTTCTTTGAACGTTTTATTGGCCTCTCCTAAATTTGTTTAACTGAACTAAAGACGGCCGGAGTCCCGCGCCCATTTCTCCACGTCACGCCAGTCCCAAATCATTGCTGTCTTCAGGTTGGCAACTGGGGCAGGGAAGTCAGCATGCCTTTTTCGGATGGTGTGCACTGACTGGGCATGACTGAGGCCTAGTCGCTCGGCGATCTCGTGAGCTCCCACTAAATACTTTGGCGGCACCCCTGTCATGGCTCCACTCTAATTCATTCCTGTCACAAGGTTGTCTACACCCGTAGTCGGCGTTATAGTGTCTACGAACGTAGACAGTAAAGGACAACGTTATGACAGAAAAATTGGCAGGACTAGTGATTCCAGTGTTGGAACCATTGGGTTATCAGCAGGGGTGGGGTATGGCCACTGTTGCTCGTATCCGAAAGGAAATCCCTGATGATGTGGGGCGATTGACCCTACGTCAGCAGAACATTGACGAGGTAGTCACTTGTGGTGGGTTGTGGCAGGGGCGGGAAATCGCCACTGAGATTCCGGCTCATGTGTTCCTGCTTCGGCGTGACCTGTTTGTGCGGGTGGCTCGGGAGTACCTCGAAGCAGCGGTGATTGATGAGGCTCCCAAGCCCATTGACTTCGTCCGTACGTTTCTGGGTACTGAGGCGAACTTTGACCCACTGACGGCCACATGGCTGTTCTTGCAGAGTGAGTTCGAGCGGGTGGAACTAGAGAACGAACTTGCGATGGCGGTAGCCCATCTGGTCGAGGCATGGCCTCAGATTGTGGATGGCACCCAAGTAACAATCGGGCCCGTTCTTGAAGACATTGCTATTGGCGATGTGGTGTTCTCGGTAGACACAGTGGATGTCACCTTTGGTGATCATCGGATGGGTGTTGAAGTGAATTGGCCAGGCGCAGTGCTCGTGCGTTTGGTACCCCAGTGGCCATCACCGAAAGATCTTGAAGAGATGGCACTAGGTGCGTTGGTGCATGGCATCGCTACAGGCTGCCCACCACAGCGACTTGTGGTGTGGGGTCTGCAGTCAGGCAAAGGCATCGGCATGGACGTTGAACGTGAGTGGCTAGAGATGGCAATCGCAGGCATGCAATTAGCAACTCAAGCAGTGTCAGATATTCGTAACGACCGTGGGGTAGAGGTGCAAGGTGGCGAGCACTGCACGATGTGTCCGTTTAGTGATTCATGTGATGTGAGTGAGGCCGATGAGTATCCGTTCTGACGTCATGGTCTTAACAGCGTTTGAAATAGTCAAGGTGTCAATAGAAATAGCTATTAAGAAAAAGCGTTTATCTATTGACGTTTTGACACGAAAGAAAGTTTCAAAAGTTCCGCCTCGCGACACAAACGAATGTCATACTTGTGGTCGACATAATGTTTCATCGTCAACGCAACCCGTTGCCGGAACATCCCCCCACACAGTTAGAACTATTCAGCAGCGACTGTACGAACGAGGGCAATGGATCCGGACACAGCGACTGGCCCGAAACGAAAAGGAATTTCTGGATAGATTTATCCAAGTTCCAGAATCGACGTGTCGCCCTTTCCGTTGGAGCAAAGATGAAACGCGATAAGCGTGTTCGTTTGTCTGATGCGTTTGTTTTGGTGCATTCACTGATTGAGTCGTCGTATCCGGCACCAACAGGAACTGCACGAAAACTGCATGGGCTGCTGATTCATTTCGAAAAAGACTTGCAGGCCCATGGTCTTGAATTCTTGGATGAGATCACTGCAGATCATGTTCTGCAACACATGTGGTCGGCAGGAAAAACGAAACATGGCTACGCCCAGGTATCACCACGGACTGCAGGCAATCGCCAGTGGGCGTATCGCTTCTTTCAAGTAGCGATGGGGTCTGAAGGTTTCAATGATGGTTTTGACCTCAGTGGTGACACGGTGTCACGTGGCGAACCAGAATCACCACGACCATTGAACCTTTTGGAACTTGATTCAGTCATCGGAATGGTCGATAGCACGCTGATCAGCACAGGTGAAGATGTGTTGGTCGCTCTGAGCATGTCGGGTGCCACTGCCAACGAAGCCGGACTAGTGCGCGTATGTGATGTTGACATCGACAGCAGGATTGTTCACTTTCAGGGGGAGAACCCAAGAACTGCAGTACTGACTGAATGGGCGTGCAATCGCATCGCTCTCTTTCTTAGTGAGAACCACCGCGAGAGTGAACAGCGTCTGGCAGTTGCAGATTTCGTGACGTCAGAGAACGTTGCACGCACAGTGAATACACGCCTGATGAATGTGATGCGTATGACTGGGTTCCGTTCGGGTTCAGGTGTGACAGCAAAGTCGATTCGTCTTGGTGCAGCAATGGTGGTGCTGGAAGCCGAAGGGTTAGAAGTTGCTGCATTGTTCTTGGGGAACAACTCTCTTGATGCCACGGCTCGCATGTTGCGCTACGAGTGGTGGGCAGCTAAGTAGTGGCAAAGAAGCGGCGTCCGCAGCGGGTACAGAACTATGGGCTGGACCCTATTGCTGTGTCTGAAATGGGGGCTGCCGTTGACTATTCCATGGCTGAGCGTATTGATGGCCATAAAGGAACAGCAGCGAGTGATGCTGGACGCAAACGCCGTTCGCACACAACGCCATTGCATCTCAGTGATCTTGACTATTTCATTGCATACGCAACATATGCACCCATGTGGGAGTTCGCAGAAGAGATTGCAGACGAATTAGAGATACGCATTGGGCCTGGACGCCCACGTGAATATGAAATCCACTCGGTGATTATGAGCGATGTGATGTTGTATGAAAAATCATCAGTTCGACGCATGTTTCGATCTCTTGATAACAACAGAATGTGGGGGATTCTGAAAACAGAAATCGAGAAAGCATGGCCTCATCACCGCACCCGGCGGTTGGAAGAAACATCTCTGAGTCGTGACCAGTACAACCGTGGGCGACGAATATTGATTGACAATGTGTTCTGTTACATCGACCGATTGCGAGAACACTGCCAAGAAACACAACTAGAGATTGCGCGACTGATTGGTTGCTTTGTAGATGATGACTCGCTCACGCATCCTTCAAATCACAACATGATTTACGGCGATGCCACATGGCTCGAATCGTTGTATCACTCGAACATTGCTGGAGTGCGAGTTGACCCCGAAACAGGCGAGATCATTCATAGGCGCTATGACCCTGATGCAGTGCACTATCAAGATGACACACAGTTCCCCGGCAACTACTGGGTGAGCGCACTAGTACGCACAGAGCACGCCCATGAACGCGTAATTCTCGACGCACAATTCAAACCTGACGGCATTGGTGATGGCGGTGTATTCACCAACATGGTGTTACCTATCATCGGATCAGTTTCTGAAGTGAGGGGAGTGGGCTACGACATGGCACTGCATCCACCCGACCAAGACCGCATTCTTGATACTGGCCGCCATGTGTTGACGAAAACCTCGTTGACGAACAAGGGCAAACGCGCACAAGTTCCATTGGGTACATACGAGTTCAAAGACAGTGGGCGAAAATTGGACTTGCCGGTGACAGCATTTGACGGAACTCCTGGCATCCAGATGGTGATTGACGGCCAACGCATGTGGCAGCCCTTAGAGCGCGTGCAGACAAAACGACGTGGCACCACTTTGTATGGGCATTGGCGTATTCCTGAACTGGACGCTGTGAGTCCACACCTTCGCGGAATGACGGCATGGATTCGCCAATCGAGTACCGATGATGAGCGCGCAAATGGCAAGCGACGCACTCGAGCACTGCGAACTATTCCACCCACCGATCCCGATTGGCGCCGTTTGTTTGGTGGTCGTGAAGACACTGAATCGATGCACAACCACATGAAAGAAAAGTGGTTTGGCCGTCGTGTGCGAGCCGTAGGTCTCGAGCGGCGCGAACTCCAATTGCGTGGCTATCAAATTCACCAAGGCATCACGGCGCTATTGGCATGGCATTACCGAACTGGGGGAGACGTATCGCGTTACTTCGGTGCGTGGGACCCACCCAATCGCAACCCCAAATCACGCACCTAACTAATAGGCGCGAACCCCATGCGTCTTAGCGCTGATATTGCGCAGGATAAGCCTGCCAACAGGGTTGTTTCCCTGTGTCTTTCCGCATCTGGCTGGCACTAGTAACCTCTTTATAGATGGCGTGAGGTGTGTCGGCGAATTTCGCACCACATTTCGCACCATCCCCCGCCTCCGTAGCTCAGTGGATAGAGCGACGGTTTCCTAAACCGCAGGTCGCAGGTTCGATCCCTGCCGGGGGCGCCACTTCGAAGTCAACCGCCGATTCTGCGCGCGACCACTAGAGGCGTGGTTGGAGCGGTCAGGTCGCCAGTGACCCGCCGAAGATCTGCCAGGCGAGCACGGACTTTGCTGCCAGGCTGAGCACCAGGTACACCTTCTCGCCGTGGAGGTAGTCGGCCCAACGGCCCACTCGCTTGTACTGCAGCCACTGGTTCAGGCCGAAACTGAAGAAGAACAACTGCTCGGCCACGATGATCCCGTAGACGAAGCCGGGGATCGTGACCGCACCCACCACGTTCGTCCAGATGGCCACCCACGGCGCGAGACCCGCGATCGTGCCGAACCAGAACGGCATCATCGTCGTGTGCGTGCGGGTCGGGGGGTTCATGCGCTCCTGCAGCCAACCGAAGAGGATCATCGCCACGTTCGCACCGGCAATCGACACGAGTGCGGTGATGTCGGTGATGCCCGCGTACGACGCCATGAGGATGACCATCAAGGTGGCGCTGAACGAGTACTCCACCCATCGGAAGCGGTTGATGCCCGAAGCCAGGTCCTGTTCGTAGCGCGAGCGCGCAATGGTGGCGGTGACGAGGTGGTCCACCGTGGCGAGCAGCAGGAACAGTGCCACCGCCGGGCCGATTGGGAGGTCGAACAGGCTCTTCGGGCTCTCCAGCCTGGTGCCGGGAGGACCCACCGGGAACATCGACGTGACGGTGATGGCGAATCCGTTCGCCAGAAGCAGAACCGCGAGTGCCTGGAACCCGTGGAGGACGGTGAGACCGATGTTCCATTTGCGGAGATTGTTCATCTCGTCAGTCTGTCAAAGCGGCGACCAGAAGTGAGGTTCATCACTGTCGAGAGAATCGGGCTACTTTTGCACCCGTGACGTTGGCCATCCGTCCCGAACTGGAAAGGGCGCACGACCGCGCGTGGGAGTCCCTCGCGTCGGCGGGCACATGGTGGTCGGCGCGGCAACGCCGCGAACTGGCGGAGACCGCCATTGCCGCGATGTGGTCGGGGTCCGCTGACGCGGACCGCCGGCATTACAACGACGGAGCAGCGGCACCCGCCGCAGCGCACCGTGCAGTTGCGGTGATGGCGAGCGGCCATCCTCACATCACGAAGCAGTGGTACCAGGAGGTGCGCGACGAGATCGGAGTGCTCGAGTACGTGGAACTAGTCGGACTCGTGTGCAGTGTCGCCTCGCTCACGTCGCTGCGCAACACGCTAGGTCTTCCTCCGCGCGAACTGCCGACGGCCACGGACGATGGCCCGTCGCGGGTGCCCGCACCCCCGCTCGCGGATGCGACGCTCAACTGGGTCCCTGTTGCAGCGCCGGCTGATGCGGATGCGGCAGTCGTGCAGGCACTCACCGCGGTTCCGGCCGCGAACGAGATGTTGTGGAGTCTCGCGGACAACCAGTACATCCCGGATGCCGAGATGGTCGATCCGCGCTGGACGCGTGGCACCCTGTCGCGCGTGGAGATGGAACTCATTGCCACGCGGGTGTCGTTCAGCCGCGAATGCCATTATTGAACGTCTTCCCATGCAGCCATGCTCAGTTGGAGTGGCAAGGAACAAGGAATCGCGGTGGATCTCCCGACTCTCACGGTGGGGATACCGCACGCGCGCGAACTTCTCGAATTCGCGGCCGCCGCTGCATCTCCCGCCGCGGACGCCGCTGAACTGTCCCGCACACGCGATCGACTGTCTCAGGTCATCGGCGAGGCCGCGATGATTGACGCGGCAGCCGTCGTGGCGAACTTCGAGATGATGACTCGGTTGGCGGAGTGCACGGGTGCCGTCCTCCACAACCGCGCGAGTGCCATCGCCGGCACCGCTGTCGGCGCCGATTCGTTCAAGCGTCACTGACGGCGGCACACGGGCCACCGACCCCGATCGGGCACTGCTTGCGTGTGGTGTGAACCGCCGCCGCTAGTTGCCGGGGCGCCCGATCCAGTGGGCACGAGCTTCCGCGTACCGTTCCCTCACGCGCGCCGTGGCCGTGCCCGGCTGCGTCACCGCGTCGATCGTGACCGGCCAGTCGGGCATCGAACCCGCCAGGACCGCTGCCGCCTGTCGTGCCGCA
>Ga0075473_10000225_pt1 | contig 23339 bp, 14 predicted proteins | sample DEB19_08_DNA_FD_76340 | JGI IMG/M metagenome (GOLD analysis project Ga0075473, IMG submission 76340) | Aqueous microbial communities from the Delaware River and Bay under freshwater to marine salinity gradient to study organic matter... | ecosystem: Environmental > Aquatic > Marine > Coastal ... | reverse complement strand
TTAGCTCTGGCGGTAAATTATTTAGAAAAAATCCAACGTGGTGGAAATTTACAATTGTTCGCGACATGATTAATAATGGAACTCTTAATTTCGGGGATAAGTTATTACATTTAGATGCTGACATGAGAATAGATAAATTCGATCAAGATTATCCGTGTGATAAATCTTTTTCATATTCGATTGATACCGGAAATACTCATTGTATGGGTAACTACGCTATAATTGTAAATGAATGGTCAAAAAACATGATAGATTTAATTTTATCAGAAGGGAGATTTAATAAACTAAATGATAAACTAACTATTCATGAGCATTTTGGATATGTTAATGCTTTTTGGCACGAATTTAGAGAGCAAGCATCTTGGTACTCTTTAGCCGGAATTAAGCGACACTCATCTGTTTCATTCTTTGATTTACCTAACTATGGCTGGCATTCATCGCTTGATGAAGATGTAGTTTATTCTATCGAAGAACTATACAGGCACGTTCAAGTCCTACCAACTGAATGGAATGTTACCCAGTTAGAAGGTGAATCTAACACTGATTTTAATATAAATAAAACAACAAAAGAAAAAATTATTATTCGCCATTTTGCTGGCGGTCAGAGGTGGATTGATGAATGAATTAGGATTATTTGTTACATGTTACGATGAACTTGAAGCAATAAGATACGCGCTTAATAGCGCTAATAAATATTATCCCAATATACCAATATATATTAACTGTGAAAGCAATATAGATCTTTCTGTTTTAAAAGATGACGGATTAAATGTAAATATAAATTATTACGAAGATACATTGAGCAGTGTTCTTCGTATTACTGAATATAATTTTACATCGCCAGAGAATCAGAAAAATATTGTTAGAGCAACTAAAAAAATACTAGAAAGAATAACAGAAGCAATACCATTTCTTAATTCAGATTTTATTTTACTAAACTGTCCAGATACACTAATTAGGGGCAAATTAAATATTCCTAAAGATTCTAGTCTACTTGGGTCTAAAGTAAATAAAAATTTTCCACAAAATATTAGTAACATATTAATAAATCATGGTGGCGTTCCAGTGTATGATTTTGGCGCTGTTCCAGCTATATTTAAAACAGAAAAGTTTTTAAAAGCTCTAGCTATCTATAATGGAATACCAAATTTTACAGAAGAATTGACTTCTAATTTTTATGCTATTTTTTCACATGACATAATATTACCAATATTATTTTCATTAATAGGTGAGACTGAACAATACAACCCAGAAATTGTGGAATGTGGTAGAAATCCAGCATGGGAAACAACTCAATGTCCCCTAATACATCAATTTAGATTTAAATATCCTAAAAGGACTGCTAAATACAAGGTGAATGAACAATGAATGAATATGTAATATCCTATATAAATAAATCAATATTTGGCACTGGCGATTCCGATAGGCATCTACTCGCATTGTTTGCTCTAGCCGTTGGTTGCAGGGGTAAAATCTTTATAGAACTAGGTGTTAGAAGTGGAACTACAACTATACCATTAAAACATGCTGCAAAATTAAATGGTGCAATTTTACATTCAGTAGATATTTGTGATAATCCATTTGAAACAAATTGGGATGAAAACTGGATGTATCACCAAAAAGACGCTATCGTTTTTTTAGAGGAGTGGGAAAGTAAAAAACTAGAAGCTCCAGATTTAGTTTATGTAGACGATTGGCATAGTTATGATCATGTAAAAAAAGAAATAGAAATTCTAGATAGAATCGTATCACCTAAAACGATAATTCTACTTCACGATCTAATGTATGGTGGAACTGAACCATACTATCATTCAGACTTGACGATGAAAGATGGGCAGTGGGCTAATGGTGGTCCTTATAGGGCGGTTGCAGAATTAAATCCTCAGTTTTGGGAATTTGCAACAATACCATATAACAATGGATTAACAATTTTAAGAAAAAAATATTCAAGTAAATACAGGAGTTGATATATGAAGATATTAGTTTTAGGATCTAGTGGACAAATAGGAAAACCCATATGCTCGCATTTGATTCAAGATGGTCACAATGTAATAGAGTGGGACATAAAAAATTCAATTGATCAAGATCTATCTAAATATAACGCAGCCTTAGAAGATACGATGTCTCAATCTGATTTTATTTATTATTTTGCCTCAGATGTTGGTGGCGCTAAATACTTAGAAAAATACCAAAACTCTTACGATTTCATAAATAATAACATGCTAATGATGATAAATGTATTTGGCGCACTTAAAAACACGAATAAGCCATTTATATTTACATCATCACAAATGGCTGATATATACGCATCAACCTACGGTTTATTAAAATTAATTGGCGAAAAACTATCAAGTGATTTAAACGGACTAACCGTAAGGCTGTGGAATGTTTACGGTGAAGAAACTGATGAGGAAAAATTCCATGTGATAACTGATTTCATAAAGATGGCAAAAAACAATAATCAAATAAAAGTTAGAACAAATGGTAAGGAGTCAAGACAGTTTTTATCTGTAGATGATTTATATAAATGCTTAATTACACTCACATCAAATTTTGATAAATTAGATAAAACTAAAAACTATCATATAACTAGTTTTAAATGGACTAGTATAGCGGAAATAGCCAAAATAATATCTGATTTATCTGGGTGCGAAGTCATCTTTTCAGACGGAGAGGATAAAACCCAAATGAACGCGATGAATAAACCAGACGAACATATTTTGAACTTTTGGTCACCGTCAATTTCCATAGAAGATGGAATTAAAAAACTATACTATAATTTATAATAGGTGAGGCGTTATATATGGATAAACACGACATAGCAAGTCAAGAACTAATAAATGATTTATATTTAATAAATCCAGACTCTATAGTTGTAGATGTTGGGGCGAATTATGGCATATATACAAAATTTTTCTTATCCAGAGTTAATGGTAGCGGTCATATTTATGCCATAGAGTTAGAGCCGGGAACTTTTAATTATTTAAGTGAGTCGTTAAAAAACGCAGGTAATTTAACGCTAATAAATTGTGGGGTTTCAAATAAAAGTGGATTTATAGATTTTTATAAACACAAAAATTACCACCAAATGAGTAGGCTTACTATAGGTAGCGAAGATAATTCAAATGATTATTATTTAGCCGGAAAAATAAATATTGACACTTTGGACAATCTATTAAAAGACATCCAACATATATCACTCATAAAGATAGATATAGAGGGTGAAGAATATAATGCTATAGATGGAATGGTAGACGTATTAAAAAGAACTGACGTTATTTTTTATGAAAACCATACAGAAAACGCTTGGGATAAAGTAGCGCCAATCTTAACAAAAAATGAATTTTTAATTTTTAATATCGAAGAAAGATCTAGGATTTATCCAAATCAAAATAGACCATACCAAACTGTATGTTTTAAATCAAAAAAGTTTGAAGAATTAAAGTCTAGAAATATTAATCATTGGATTTTTAATTAAGGGAAATATATGAACTTAGCTTTTTATATCGACAGTATTGGTAAAAGTAACCAAAATGAAGAAATTTTTAATTGCATGAATGAGGCTGTTGAGTACGACATAGTATCAGATGCCAGCCTGTTTTATAACAACATAAGTTATAATCCCTATGAATCTAAGTTTGGTATTTTTAACAGTACTGATATTTGGAATTATACTGGATTACTTGTTGCAACTGATATAAATAACGCAATGTTTGCTAATAAGATTGTCAATAAATTTAAGTTGGCCTATCTCTACAAGAAGGATGCCAATGTTTTAGGCTTAATCAATGTAATTAATGCCTGCCCAATCATTACGGTAAATAAAGATGATTATAACGAGGTATTTAGATTGACTGGAAAAAAACCAATCAAACTTAAAAAATTAGACGCAAAGAAAATTATAGAGGTGTTAAAATGAATACGCCAAAAGCTGAACAAGACATAATCGCCTTATATCAAGATCAGAATAAAAGCACATATGAGATAGCTGAATTATTCAATACTTATCCAAACAAAATACGAAGAATCTTAAAAAAGCATGGGTGCGCTTTAAAAACTAGAGGAGAAGCCCAAAAGAATGGTTTACAGACTGGTAGAATTAATCATCCCACAATGGGTAAAACTCGCTCACAGCAAGAAAAAGTTAAGATCAGTGCTGGTATGGTTAATTATTGGGAAAATCTCGATGACGAAGAAAAAGAAAGAAGATCCAAAGCCGCCAAACAACGATGGGACGAAATCCCAGAGGAGCAAAAGGATCGTATACGACAGCTTGCAATCGAAAACATTCAGAAGGCTGGAAAAGAAGGGTCAAAGATAGAAAAAACCATTCTAAAAAGCTTGACAGACCACGGGTTTCGGGTAGAATTCCACAAGAAGAATCTCATACAAAATGAAAAACTGGAAATTGACTTGTATCTTCCCGAACTAAAGACTATTATAGAAGTGGATGGCCCTTCCCATTTCCTACCCGTTTGGGGGGAAGAAAAGCTGCAAAAGCAGATCAAAGCGGATATGCAGAAAAGCGGTCTAATTCTAGGTAAGGGCTTCATAATAATAAGGGTAAAAGTATTGGGGTTCATATCGTTGAAGAAACAGGAGGATGGAATTCTTGAAATCATAAATTGTTTAAAGAAGATTAAAGTTAGTTTTCCACCAAGGTCAGAAAGATACATTGAGGTAGAAATATGATGACAGAAGATTTATTTAAAGACGTTGAATTGCAAACACCTTCTAATACTGATACATCAGTTAAGGACATAATTATGGAAGACGCCCCATCAATCACATCTGTTGGTTGGAATGATTTTGTTATGTCTCAATTTGACCCATCTGAAGTTATTGAGAATGATAAGGAAAAGATTCCACTAACTGCGGGGTTGCGCAGAGTTGCCGAACTTTTGCTTGGTAGGATTGTGTCCAGTGGACCCACTCAAGTATTTCCCCCAAAAGATGACAGTTCACACGGTAGAGCCGTTGTAACATGGCGGGTAGAATTTGAGAATGGCACATGCTTTTCAGATGTAGCGGACTGCTGGGAAGGCAATACTGATGATATGTTCTGCGCATATGCTGTAGCTACGGCGGCTACGCGAGCAGAGGCTAGGGCGCTGCGTAAAGCCCTCAGAATACGCGCTATCGCCTTCGAGGAATTTACCAAAAAGGATACAGCCAGTATTGTGCGTGCAAAATCGCAAATTAATTCAACGCAAGCCACAAGCGGTGAATACGAGGATCAAAGCCGCATGACAGACAACCAGTGCAATTTTATTGGTGTCAAATGTAAGCAACTAAATATCAATACAAACGCTCTATTGAAAGAACTCTTTAATGTTCAATCCATTAAGAGGCTTTCTAAGAAAATGGCTAGCGATGTTATTGATGAGCTAAATAAGTTCCAGCGTGAAACGGATAAGATTCCGCAGTCTATTATTGGTTATTCAGAAGATTGGAGAAACACATGAAAGTAGTTTATACGACAAAGAATGGTAGAATTTCCACAGAAATCGAGGGCGATTCCCAGCGTGACCTTTTCGAGGGAATTGCTAGGTTCCAGGAGATTTTCGAAGAGTCCAAGTGCGGCAAGTGTGGCAATGATGATATTCAATTTGTCACACGGAATGTAGATGATAATTTGTATTATGAACTACGGTGCAAAGCTTGCGGCGCTAAGCTGGCGTTTGGAGCCAACAAGAAGGGTGGCGGGCTATTTCCAAAGCGTAAGGATGGAGATACTTGGTTGCCAGATGGTGGCTGGCTCAAGTGGAACGCCAAGACTCAGCAGAATGAGTAACCCTTTTGGGGGGTTTCGCTTTATGCTGAAATCCCCCTTTTGGGTTATAAGCCATTCCCTAACAGGAGTGGCTTTTTTTATTATATAGCAATATATTCATTATATATATCTGGATATTTTTCTTTTAACCAATTTTTTAAATTTTTTTTGACTTGTCTTTGAGATGGAATAGAAATGCTATCTTCCGGATTCCATCCAGATAGTATTCTTGATTTCAATGTTGGGGTAGAAACGGCGCATCTTTTATCATTAGCCCATTCAGTAAAATGTTTAGTTTCTCCGAAAGCAGTGATATTAAGTTTTGCAGTACTATCTTTATTTATGATTTGCTGCTGCTTAGTTGCCCATCTGCAATTCTCTGGGCTATAATCTTTTGAGTTATCAACTCTATCAATTGAAAGAGTATCTGAATATCCTGATAAATCTGCCCAATCTAAGAAATTTTCAAAAATATGCCATTCTTTACATACTTGAATTTTTTTATTTACATAAGTAGGATTTGTCTTACATCTTGAAAGCATACCATTCCAAATGGTATAAATTCTTGTTTTACTCATATTATGAGTAGTATTTCTTTGTATAACATCTGGTCTTTTAAGGGCTGGGTAACCAATTTGCTTATTAGTTAATAAAGATAATCTAACTATTTTTTCTTTATCGTTAATAGTAGATATTATTTTTGCATGAGACACATTTTGTTGACCATTATGAATATTAAATATTTCAATTATTAACCATCCATTTACAACATCGCCAATTTTAGCTTTTCTTTTTTCTAATTTAAGTTGATTATATTTATGGTAAATAGACTTGGTTGTTCTATTTAGAATTTTAGCTATTTCTGAACATGTTTTATTTTGATGGTTATCTTTTAAAAAATCTATTTCTTTTTTTGTCCATTGTTTTTTATTCATGTAAAAACTCCGCATATAGTAGGGATTAAAACTAATCATTATACTATACACGGAGTTTATAAAAATTATCTTGTTGTGTTTTTATCCCTAGAGGTATTCACAAGTAAAGTACAACCCGTAATCAGTCTTGCTTCCAATACTATCTGGACTGGCGCTTAGAGCTACATACCAATCATGACGAGTATTTTGGTGTGCAGACCCCTCTTTGGTGAGATAATTATAAAATCCGTACTCGCCAGTTGGCAACGTTTCTCCAGCGCTTGTATTCAAGCCGCTAACACCAGGGGATGAGGTGAAAGAAACATCAATCATTGTATCTTCTGGGTCAAAAGTCTTCCAGTTTTGGCTGGATTCGCCCCTGAAAGATAAGCCGCTTGCGCTTGTGCTTGCATTTGGATGACGAACCTCATAAACCATAGTGGTTACGCCGCTAGCTTGCTTGCTAATATCATTACGATCAAAAATGCGCAACTTGCAATTTTGAACTCTTACTGCACTGCTGTGCGTAAATCTGACGTTCAAGGGTGCATAATAATTGGGCATATTGAAGTTTTGAATAGCAGTCCCACCATTGTAAGATGTAGTACCACTGCTTGAAAACTTTGTATTGTTTAATTGATATTGATCCGTAGCGGTTCCATTGGCATTAGTTACCCATGTACTATCTTGATATTGACCAACGGGAACGGATATTCCATAGCCAGCGCCATAAAAGCCGATACCAGAGCCAGCCCCGTGATTAATGCCGGATGTAGCACTGGTGGATAAAGCGCCGTTTATATTGCCCCAAAATGTAATGCTTGCCATATTTATCTCCTTTTAGATAAAATTCACTATATTATACACAAAAATTAATTAGGCGGGTAAAATTTCTAGGGTACAATGATTCTCTACCGCCACAGGTCCAACACCAGCATGGTCGTGACACATTGTATGCGATGTATCATTATGGAAATGTAAGAAAATATCATATTTATCATTTGAACTTTTATTAGAATTATCTATTACTTGCACTTTATTAATTGAATCGCTAGCTGGGTCTATTACAGCCTCTGAAGGTGATGCGGAAGATTTTGGATTAGGCGTCAATTTAAATGTATTCAATTTTTTAGGAGCATCGTCAGAAGTATTTTTAAGATAAAAACTTCCCCTTACAATATAACCTTTAAATCCTTCTCCAGCGCCACTAACAAGCGCAATTTGTAGTTTTTTATTTATTACCGTAATATCATCAAAGTAGTTTGGAAAGTCTGTTGGAGAATATCCATAAGGATACTCATTGTCTTTAAAAGTGAATTTTTTTACACCTCCCTCTGAATCAATTTCGCTACACTGAAGTATTGTTGATACTCCAGTACCTCCAACAACTTTAAAAAGTTCTCCAACTGAATATTTTTTACCTTTAGATTCAATATAAATATCGTAACTGGCAGCTTGTTTACTAATACTTGGACTAGCTTCTTCTTTTATATAGATATTTGCTATATCAAACCCAATTGTAGGAGACTGATAATTAAAAGGCAAAAGTTTACCTTTTCTTTCATTAGAAATATACCATGAGGATTTATCATTTAATTTAAAATAACTACCATCATAAGTATGTTCATTCCAAACATATCTATTTGGAGTTATTTTTTGATTTATGTTATTTACAGTTATAGTGGGCCAATATAAATTTAAACTGTCATTATTTGAATTGAAATGAAAAACCGCAAAAAATCTTGGATCAAAAATTGTTTGCTCTCTCGGCCAAGCTTGATAGATTTTTACCCATAAAGAAGTTGTTTGTAAAGAGGAAACGGAGTCGCTTCCGCTAGCTCCCCATGAAGCATACCAAGGTCTTGATATTATAATATTGTTTGGTCCAAACCAAGATGTTATACCTAGATAATTTGTAGTATCAAAGGTAATTTTGCTTAAAGCTTTAACTGTGCATTGAGCAGTAATAACTCCAATTGCGCCAGCGGGTCTAGGTTTATCGTAATTTGATGGATGTTGATTAAGATCAGTTTGCCAAGGTCTGTTATTCCACCAAGTTTGTGGGAATCTATATTGACTTGTTGGTAAAGTATCTGAAACAAAATTGTTTGAGTATCCACCTCTAATATAAGTGTGATAATTTAATCCTTTTATACCCAATAATGGATTATTAGGATTAATAGTTCTATTTCTATTCAAAGCACTGATTTGTATTGGACAATCTTTATCATCGACTAATTTCCAGCAATATGCACCATATTCACCCCTTTGTCCTGGTACTTGACTATTTACTGTATTAATTGATTCATGTTCAAATGTAGCATATACCTCCATTTTTAATGGTCTAAACTGTATTTTCAATGGGTTAACCGGGGCAAAATCAAAAGCCGAGGTAAATTTTTTATCTTTTTCAGATAACCAATGACAACCACTACCTCTTAAAATATTTGAAGCATTTATAGCAAAAAGATCTTTATTATTAGATACATTTAATTGATTATGTAGATAATGAATATCTCTAATTGGGGCGCCATAATATCCGCTTGGTGAAGCATTTAATGCAATATCTGCCGGTAGATGTTTTAGCGTTGGATCGTCTTGTTTAACAAACATACCGCCAGCCGCAGCCGATCCAATATTCGCATTTGCATTTTCAAATATATTGACACCGGTAGGTATTAATTTCATAAAATTTGAAGGTTTTATATTATAAGTTTCATCACCAACCGGCGTTAAAATAGGATGAAAAGCACCTTTATATGAATTAAATTTATCTCCAGGATTATAACCATCTGGAAAAACACAACCAAAAAATGGAGCGGATTGTGTTCCTTCTAAAAATTCACCATTATTTTCTAGCGCATCTCCATTTGGGTTAAAAGCAAATTGGGTACATGCTAGGGCGTTTTTACCTCTAAGGCCACCGATTTTTGCGCCCATAAAATCAAAAGATGTAACTTGAAAATATCCATCTTGCAATCCAGATAAGCTATTTGTACCATTATAAAATAAATTATAAATAGCTTGTTCATATTCTTCCGGAGAAATTACTTTAGATTTATCTGGTGTTCTAAAATAAAAATCTGAATTAGTCATTAAGTATGTAAATTGCCATTTATATTCATTGAACGCGATTGATCCTTGCGTTTCCGTTGGTGTTCCATATGCACTTGGCATCCAAACGCCATGTATTTTATTTAAAATTACCATTTCCCCAGAAGCCCAGGCTTTAGGAAATGGATTAACAATTCTTACCATATGTTTATCTGTGCTATCTTTACGACAACTTTCTTCCTTGTTATAATCCGGCGACCATTGATACGGGTTGCCATTTTGCATACTTATGGGCATACCACTACCAAAAGTAACTCTATGCTGATTTACTGAATTTAATAAATCATCTATTGCATTTGCTAAATTTTTACTTAAATCAACTGGGGTAGCAGCATCTATATTTGTAGTTAATTGTGCAATAATCTGAGGTGTGCCAGATCTCCATTTGCCATCAAAGTGATCGTATGACATGTCCATGGGAGCAGCCACACTGTCACTTGGTTTAGTATTGATTGAGGGTGCGATGTATTTACCATCTACAAAAACGCCAGTTCTACCAGTTGCATTAATTGGGGGGGCAACAATAATTGGATTATTTATAGCTAGTTTTCTAGCATTTTTTTTAGGGATATTACCATCATACAAGAATAACTTAAAAGTTAAATTAACCGTTTTATCACATGGGGCTGGAGGAATATTTAATGTAAACGTGACATTTGAGGTCCATTTTGCACATTTTTCTTTACTACATTTAATGTCAGATATAAAACGATTTCTTATAATAAATTTTTCACTTTTTCTAGTATCTTCATTGGTAGTTACTCTAAGATAATTATTCATTTCAATTATATTAGAAATAAAAGTAAGAGGACTATCATAGTTTGTATGAGTAAAAAACTGGGCATTGCCATTTGTGTCAGCACTAGTGATATTTTTATCATCAAAATCACTAAAAATAAGCTTACTAGCTTTATATTCAATATTATTTTCTTGAAAATCCCATTGTTTAAAAAAATCATCAGTAATATCCCCGGTAGTATTAATATATTCCCCACCGTTATTTATTTTTTTAAAATAAGAAAAATTAACATCTATAAGACCGCCCACTAATAATCTTCGCATCGCTGTATAAATTCTTGTTTGCTCATCTTCCTTGTCTGGATCTATCGGAGATGATTCTAACCCAGATATTAATTTCATATTAATGAAATTTCCAGCTTGATCTTTGGCGCTGAACCATTCATATAAAGTGCCGGTTGTGAAAACGCCAAGTCCTAATTGATGCATATATGAATTATCACATGTTATAGTGTGATAACTAACTTCTTCACTGGATAATGAATTTCCACCAAATATATCACTCATAATTTCCTCTCTATAATCCTATAAAAAATAACCTTCTGGGTTTACATATGGCGATCTAGGCATTGTAGTATAGGGCGAATCAATAGCGTCTAAATTAGTAACTGTTTGAGATTCATCATATGGAATAAATAAAGAAGATAAATGCATACCAGCGCTTCTATTATAAATTTCATTTAATTGATTTTTATCTTCTATCATTCCCATTGTTTCTTCTAAATAGCCTTTACTTTGTATTGAGCATGTATTATTAAAAACATCGTTTGAAATAGTTGTATTATCCTCTGCTATACCTTCATTTGTTGTTTTCATTACAGTAGCTACAATTTTATCTTGCACAGTCTGCGATCTTTGTAGTGATGTATATATATCTGTTGAACTTTTAGCTAGTGTACCTATTGATTTACCAAAACCTTTAATTCCAGCTAAAAAGTCTGAAGATGAAGCGGCTTTACCCATGCCTTTTCTTATCATAGAATTATTTTGATCAATAATTTTTTGGCGTTCTCTTACTATTTGCGATATAGCTTCTTCTTTTTGTTTTTGTAATTTTCCAAATCTAGAAGTGTATAAATCCATTCTTACAGTAGTTCTTATACTATCTCCAATATCTACAGATACCGAAGTAACAAGCGGGCCCGCATCATTCAGTGCTGCACCAAGAGCAATATCATTTGGTGCGTCTGGTATTACAAAGCCCCCACGTTCACTAAATAATAATAAGCTATTAGAAAATTGTGCGCGCAAAGAACCGGCCTCATTCATTAATTGATATCCAGCGTAATTCCATGGTGCTAGATTTTCATCTTTAACAAATTCAACCTTACCCCCAATATCTGAATATCTTACTCGTTCATCTGCACCATTTACTATAGACGAAGATATCCATGGACCGTAGCACCTCTCAGTAGACATTAATGGTAAAACCACTAAATTTGGATAAACTGGAGATGGTGCAGAAAAAGCTAACTGAACCTCTGGTAAGGCAAAGCTTATATTTCTCATCACATCTCTTTGGGCTTTTTGCGCATCCGTTAATTGTTCAATACTAAAAAGTTCACAATTTATTTTAACTTTACTAAATACTTTTGGTGATGGTTGATCAAAACCTGGGGCGCCCTTGATAACATCTATTGTTAATATATGTTTTAAACTATTAGTATTCATTGTTTGATATCTACTATCAATATATCTTTGGTCGGCAGTTGGTATAATTATTCCTGGCAGTGTCACAATTGCGTATACATTATCTGGGTCTAAATTTTCCTTTTCAGTATCTATTAATTCACCATCAAATTCTGGCGAATAATATTTTTGATATTCTACTATTTGAACAGTAGTACCGTCATACCCGCCATTGCTAGATAACGTAAATATCGGCAAAGAGTATGGTTGCGATTGAACAAATTTTTTGCAACCATTTTCATCTTTAGTTTGAACCAATTGTAAGGGTTTCATATTAGGAACCCACTGCGTTTTTCTACCAAAAACTTTAGCAGTTGTTAGTAAAGATTTGGGCGCCATATAAAATTCTTCACTTATTTGACATTTTACAAATGCTACACAGGGTTGTCTTGCCTCGCTAGACATTGCAGCGATTGCGTCAAATTTTTGTAAATGGTCTTGAGATGCATTTTCTAATTCTTCTAAAATATCTGGAATAAAACCATTGGCAGTAATTACCTGTTGGGAAAAATTATCAGAACCAATAGAACTTAAATCTAAAAATTGACTATTATCAAATCTCACATAACATTGCATACGTCCATTGTTTTCAATGAAATTAGTCAAATCTTGCGGAGCTAATAGTTGAGATTGCGCCAGTGGCAACTTGGTGCTAGATAAATCAGCCGCTTGTGAAAAAGATAAATTCCTATCAAACAATGCAAAATTAAAAAATCCACCTTGCGGTTCTGGTTTATAATTAAATTCCCATTTATCTGAAACTGGATTGAAATTTGTCTTTAAAGCCCCGTAAGTATATTTACTTTTAAAATTATTATCTAAGTAATGATAAAATGGGGATTGATAATCATTAACTGGTGAGGGTAGAGCATTCGTTATATTGTAGTTTGAAATAACCGGTTTTGGTTGAAAACCATAAGGGCCAAAGCTATCATCTGAACTTACATTTTGTTGATAATTTCTATTACATTGTTTTGGTATTTTTACTAAAAAAGTTTTTCCAAGATGTTTGTCTGCCACATCCTTTAAAAAAGCATAAACTTTTCTAGCATTTTTCAATCCTTTGGCGGATAACGAACTAACAACTTTAAAAGCTTTGCCGTTTGATTCTAAAATATTTTTCAATGTAGCATAATGCGTTTGAGATTGACCTATTTTTTCTCCTAAACTTTGAATTGTTGCTCGTAATTTTGCCATCTCCGCATTAAATGCAGCTTTTTCTTCTTGCGTTGAACTTATTTTACTAAAAGCCAATTCATAGTCTCTAATATATTTGTCTAATTCAAGTTTTTCGGTTGTATATTGTTCGGATTTTTGTTGAAAATTTGCTAAATTAATTGCGCATTGAGTCAAATCATTAGATACTTTTACCATGCCAGCTTCTGGTATTCCAATTTTTTCTGCACGTTTATAATATAGTGGATAACCATAGGGCGGGCAAGATGGGCTGGCGGGATAGCCGTCTGAACCCATATAATTTCTATCTGACATAAAAACACATCTAGGAACAGAAACGCCGAATTCCCTATTAGGTAGATAATATTCTGCAAATATGGGGCTTGCTGATGCAGGAGTACCTTGTGGTACACTGGAAGCTAAACTTTTATAAAAAATACTATCATCACCAATTTCTTCTATGTATATATCATTATATTGAGTTAAAAAATTAGCCCATTGTTCATATGAGATTGAGGCATATCTTAATTCCATTTCCGTGGCAATATAATAGTTCCCTACTCCATATGCTTCTAAACCGGTGGTATCAAGCATTATTTGTTTATACGCACCAAATCCTCTGGGTATTGTAACTGAATTCTTGCCTAAGAAGCCATAAAATGGAATTATTTGCTGTTTTAAAGATGTCTCCATTGACCATTGATTTTGCAGCAAATCTTCATAATAATTTGATTGTGCATTTTTAAACTTTCTCAATTCTGCATTATCTCTGTCTTTTTTATTAGAGAAGTAATACATCTCTACTTCTTGGGCTCCAGCAACAATTTTGTCAGTTGTAACATTAGCTAATTCATAGCCCAGGTCTTGGTTCTCGACTTCTATACCACGTTTTTTCAATGTATCTATATAGCTTTTAATTGCACCTACGGCTGGCGCTTTTATTCTATCTATCGCATCTACACGAATAATTCCAGAGATTACCTTTTCACCCATTCCATTGTCCATCATTGCTTGATTATAATTATATAAATAATCGCAAGATGGATGATTTATTACTGGTAACAATGTTATAAATAGATCATGACTAATAACGTCGCATAACTCTTGACATAATGAAAGAAGATCAATTTGATCAAAATCCAAAAAGTACATTTTTGGTATTTTTTCAATGGGGATGCCGCTGAAATCTACCACATAATTAAAACCTCTAAAATTTATATAACTACCAAAACCAGCATTAATATATTCTGCCGGTAATGCGCCGTTGTAATTAAATAATGCGGTCAAACCTTGGCGAACTCTATACCAAGGAATACCTTGATCGGATCTTCGGGAAAATCCTTCACCAGTAACGGGGAAAAACATTGGATATTGATTGTCTGAATATGTTCCTAAACTGGTCATTCTTAGTCTATACATATCGGTTCCAACGTAAGAAACCTGACCAGTCGAATAATTAACTAATTTTCTTAATCTATTGTTGTGGTTTGGTAATGGTGTTTTTTCACCCATAACCCAAGTATCAGCGCTTTCTATTAACCCGATATCATACCCGCCAATAGACATGTTGTATAGCTCTTCTCTTAGGGAGTCGCTAACATCATATTCTAAGAATCCATATACATTAAAATAATTTTTATTATTAAAAGTACTACCGGCATAATTATTTAATATTACAGTTGTATTAGATAGTATTTCTCTTGGGTCTACTACTTGAACGGAGTATGTTGGATTTGCATCGCTTCCTCTATTTTGCGTAATGCTTTGTAGTATACCGCCAAATACAAAATGATTTTGACCCCTGGCGTATTTATCGCCTTCATATGGATTTCCGCAGATATCACTTTGATCTATAACTGCATATGTATTGTTTTGAAAATTACTTTGAGTAATATCAATCTTTTCACAATCTTTTAACTCTGGAAAATTTGTAACTTTTGTTACGCCAGATGTTATCGGGGTTGTTGTAGATGTGTTATATAATCTATCAAAAGTTTTTCTCCAGGCTGATTCTACAGTCGCAAAATGTTTTCCAAATTTAAAAAATACTGGACTACCAACAGGAGGTGGAGCAAAATAATCATTTTTACCGTTATGATAAACGTCGTCACCCCAACCTAGACCAGTTTCATCGGATTTATTATATTCATCATTAACGAGTTGTACCGATAACGTAGAACTGCTATCTCCAAAGGCCGCTGATATATTAAAGTTTCTTATAGATGCACCAAGAAAAGTTTGCTGTATGAAACCTTCATTCCCAAAGCTCCAACCGGCGGCAGAAATTGAACCGGATGCACCTTGAGGTAAAACAAAGACATCTTTCCAGTTTGGATTTGATTGAAAATCACCAGAAGATGGAATGATGGATTTTTTTACCATTAAAATATCCTTTTATATGGATCAAAAATACTAGAAACTTTAAAAGAAGAAACAAATGGAATATAAAATGGTTTATCCTTTTTAACACTACCACCAGTAGATGCTGGGTAATAATGAATATAAGAATTATATAAAGAAAAATCGTCAATGGGTGAATTACCACTACCACTAGAAAATTTGCTTATTAAATTAACATAAGAAAATACCCCACTACGTTCAGCTATTCCACTACTATTTGGGGGGTATGTTTCATATAGTTCACCAGAAGTTGGTGTGTATTTTACATTTATTCCACTTCCACCATGATAGCTATGATCTTGAGAAAAATCATAGTAGTTAGCTTCACCCGATGGAAACAACATACCACTAGCAAGTTTTTTTTGCGCATCTGTTAATGACATTTATCATTTCCTGTTATGATGATAGCTCATATGTCCACGACAAATTAATGCTATAAGTTCCCTCTTTGGGATTCCACGTTTCTTGCGGTGGAGAAATAAAATATTTTCTTATTCCAGGCTCTTGTGATGGGCTTAACTCTTTAATCAAATTGGCTAATTGACTAGCTGTTGGTTCTACAATACTTGGTTTTGAAAGCATTAAACTGGACCTACCCGATCCGTATGGCAGTCTAGTATAATCAATAATTAAACTGATAGATATATCTCTTCTATATTCTGTTCTACTTCCAATATACTGAAGAACTGGACCTGTTTTTCTACCTATAACTGGAATGACAGAAAAAACATCGCCTGGGTAAGTATCATTTACTGAAATGACCTCACTTAAAACGCCAGAAATAATATTTGTAGGTCTATTATCAAATTGAACATTATATGTAATTTCCCCGGTGTATTCATTTGCACCAACAGAAATAGATCGCGGCTGAGAATTTAATTGAATTGCAACTGCATTGCTAGCTCTTTTGTATATATCACTTGTTAAACCGAATTGCCCACTATTGCTAATTTTATAATATTTTGTAAGAGCATTATCATATGCGCTTTTTTTCTTGGTTGTGTCAGTTCCGCCAAATCCGCTTGGGCTAATTTCACTAAGCCCCTTTACATTGCCGTCTATAGAAACAGAAACTAATGGATTGTCTATACTGCTAGAAATAGATAAATTATAATTTTCATACGCAGTACCACTAGCTAATAGCCAATTTTCTGTTACGCTATAGGTTCCAGCGGATTCACTTAGCTGTTCAGTTCTAATATGATTATATCCACCGTATGCATTTACTAGATCAATTGTTCCACTACCAATTTTACCCATAATATTAGGGTATTGATTAATATTGTCAGCTAGTTGACTTTGAACAAATTTTTTGGCTTGCATCCAAGCTGGGGTAACACCAGTTGCTGTATGGTGTCGTTTTCCAACGGCATTTATAGAATGAGAAATCCTATATGACCTTGGTATTGATGAAGTTTCACCAATAGATTCATCTACTTCAATTGCCCAGTCTTCAGAATAATCCGATATAAAAGCCCCGCTAAGAGAGCCTAATAGTTGACTTTCTAAAACATTTGTCAATATAACGTTTCCGCTAGTTGTCGGAATTAACGTGCCCTCATAATCTACTCTGCTGTCTTTATTTAAAAGGGTGTCAGCCTCTAATGTAATTGTATAATCACATTTTTCTACATATATACCTTCAGTAAAACTGATATCTACCAATCTTGGATAACAAATGATAGTGGCTTCATCATCATTAAAATCTGTTATTTCAAACTTTTGGCCTTCCTTGGCAAATAGGGCGCGTAATGCTTTTTGTTTAGAAAAAATAGAATGACTAGATTGTATTGGGTCAACTTTTTGTTTTGGCGGTTTATTCTCATTATAATTAGATAAGACTTTATCAAACGCTAAATAGGGGCCTACAAAAGAGCCTGGGGCAGTACCATAAAAACTATACTTGCTGCCGTCTTGTTTTGTTCCGTAGGGCGTACCTTGATCAGCTAATAAAGTGCCGGTTAGAGTAATGGTATAGGTAACACCAAACGGTTCGCCAGCGCCATTTTTTAAGATATTTGTAGCAATAGCCACAAAAGGCGTTGGTCTAATCGTGCAGGCATCGTTATTATAATAAACTCTAATTGGCATTTATTTTCCTCTTATCCTAAGATTTAATGGCGTATTATCAACTAAGCCAATACCGCTCATAAATATATTCATACCCCCCGAAATGGGTATACCACTTGTTCCTATTGCAATTAAATTAAATGCAGGTTCAACACCGCTGCCAATTTGAGCGACTGTCCATGAACTTGTGAGTAAATTCATATTATTATACACAAACGCAGATGAGTCTCCTAATATAGATAAATTCAAATTGTCGCCAGAAGAAGCGGGTGTTCCAGATGTTGTTAAGAACAATATATCGGAGTTTTCTGACCCGTTTACGCCATCACCAATTACGGATTCTACATATGGTCTATGTGCTATAAATCCCTTAGTTGCTGGATCGTAACCAGAAGCCTCTATAAATATATCACCATTTTCATTGGCAAATATCAAACCACTAGCTAAATAGGTAATCGAACCACCGCTTGTATTTTGATTAACGGTTAAAGAAATTACTTCGTTTTGCGATTGTGGTTTATGTCCAAAAATAGTGGCTTTTATCCAGCCGCCTGAGTTTGGAATTGATGCCAATTGTTCTCTAAGCATAGCATCATATGTGTATGCAGCACCAGCCTTTTCCAGGGTTCCAGTGATATGCTGACCGCTTGTTGGATATTTATGATTTGGCGAACCAACCGCCAACACATAATCACTATCGCCTCTCCTAGCCCTATCTATAGAAACCGATCTTCCAAAGAAATCATTTTCACAACCACTGGAATAAACTTGATTTCTTGAATTATAGCCTTGGGCTACAAGCTTTTGAGCAACAGTCCACTTCTTAGCTTGCGATTGCCAATCAGTAACCTTGTGAGTAAATGTAAACACCGCCCCGTTATTCAGTACGGCAACACCACTTAAATTATTGTATTGATCTATTCTAATTCCGGAAGATCCAAGATCATAGAACTTATGTTGGGGTATAGCAAATTCAGAATTAAATTCTTTTCTTATAAATGGAGCGTTAAATGTAAAATCATGTAAAGTTTCATAATCATGCCCAGGCGCACCAACCGCCAAGAAATCTGCATCAATGCTAACATCATATCCAAATTGATCTGCAATTGGAGCATAGTTTAATACAAAATTACTTGGCAGAGATGAAATGCGGGACAAGTTATATAATGTACCAGTTGTGGCAGAATCTAACCCCACATTTATACTACTTGGTTTAATTTTCTGCTTAAATTCCCAAGGTAGAGTTTCCGATATGGAATTTTCTCCACTATTTGTTTTTTCATAGTAGAATACTGCACCGGCGCCACCGTTTGCGCTTAATTGCAATCTACTTTGACCACTAGCCCAAGTATAAACATCTTCTCCATAAAAACCGTGGAATGGCGCACCAACTACTAATTTATTCTTATGAATATCAATAGAATAGCCAAATAGATCGCCTGGGTAGCCAGAAGGATAAGTATCAAAATCTATATAGTCTTTTCCAGTTTTTGCTAATATTTCCGGTGTTCCACCGCCTATATTAGCATCAACATATAGTTGACCGTTTACGACTCCGCTAAACCTTGGATAAACTCCATAGACGGGGATTACGTCTGTTCCAAATTTCTTTATTTCTTGTTTACGTTTTTCTTCCGGAACTGGATTAGCTTCTCTTGTTAAATTATAGAAATCATAATCATTTTCTTGACTCGTATAATTTTGTAGATTACCAGCAACGCCGTTCAAACCAAATCTATTTACTAAATAAGCATTGGTTCCAGATGCGGCGTAGTATTTAGCGGGACTTCCACGTTCAGGAGCCAAAATCTTTTGAGTAAATGAGAATTGTCTAGCACTATTGCTGGCGCCATTTAGATTTAGCGTATTTGGAACATCTGGACTTGGTGGGTATAGCCCTCTAATAAATAGTTGATTTTCTCCAAGCGCATCATTTCTGTAATGAGGACATTGCCCCTGAATCATTGTAGAATCAGATACTAAAACTATTCTGGATCTTTGAGATCCATTTGTGAATGATGAGAAGTTTTCAAATTCTTCGGCAACTATAATTGGGCCATCTTCTATTAATTTACCTGGGCAATTATTCTCAATGCAGTATTTCGAACTATCAGTTTGTATTGATCTAAACTGGGCAGGAATAGTAATTACCTGTTCTGGTTCATACCAATAATTCTTTACGGTTTCCGTTCCAATTAACTTTTTGATCTCACTAACGGCAACTTTTTCAACGGCTGGAAGTAGACATCCAGAAATTGAAAGCAATCGTGGAGTCTTAGGTATTGAGCCATTGAGCCCCACGCTATCTATCTTATAATGTTGACGAGTGTCAAAATTTATTGTTAGTTTATTAGAGTCATTTGGGATTCTGAAATCTAAAACAGCCACCTCTGGATTATAGGTAATAGTTTTACCTAAAGAAACTCCAGTGGAAGATACTTCTTCACTATTTGGGTCTGCATCTACTAAAATACCATTGACATTAGCGGCTATATCAAACTTTTCGCTTACGTTTTCAGACACCCAATTAATAAACATTCTATAGCCAGATCCAGGTAAAACATCAAATGTAATACTACCCTGGGCGTCAATCTTCCAAGCGTAAGGCGTTTCATAATAAGCTTCATAAATTGGATCTACATAATAGATAATCTTACTAGTATTTCCATAGACACGAATTGGAATATAAGAAGTATCATCACCATATAGGGAAATTCTAGTCAATGTAGTAGATGGGCCACCTGGATAATATCCATTTACACATCCCTTAATTATACCATTGTTAGAATCTACCTTTTGAATTGGATCTTCTACATCTAGAGCCTCATCATTTCCACCGCTAATTGCAGAAGAGGATTGCACTAAATATTCACTTTGGCTTTCAGAATAAAATGGGCGGCTAGATAAATTCAATTTATCGCATATATAATATACGTTGTCGGCAATCTTTTGGTCATTTCCATATGTTATTACCAACTTCTTATTGCCACTATTCAGCCAACTCTTAATTTGATTAATTTCAGATGTTGAAGGTTTGTTAAGCGGATTTGCTATCCAAACAACATTAAAGAATGGGTCTATAGCACCAGTGTAATTTTCTTGATAGGATTGATCATAACTATCAAAGACTTTAGTTATTCTCGAATCAGCAAACGCATCAACGAATGACGATCTTCCGGTCCAACCGCCAAGTTGAATTATAGAACCTTTATTGCCGCAAGATTCCATAACCATATTTACAAAGAAATAATTATTTTTATCTTTGTTGTTATTTGAAAGGTCTGGGTCTGTTCCATAGCCTAAGTTTCTTGCATTTTCTGGTAAAAGAGATGCAAGCAATACAACCGTGGAAGATGATGAACCATATTGTTCTTCAGATGCCAACACGCTTTCTTCAGAGATTCTTCTAACTTTTCTTTGCTTACCTTCTGCGTATTCAACTCCGGTAGCTTGAATTAAGCTGTCGCGACTATCAAATGATTCTGGGTCTGAGAAAGTACCAATAGTGAAATTACTAAAGTTGCCACTAGGCACATTATTTCCACTCTGCTGAATATTAAACTCAGTATAGTTCAATTGACTATCAGCAAATTCCCAGTAAGTAGATCCAACTGTTATATATTCATATATTGGGGTTGTTTCTTCGGTATACCCACTTTGGGCCGGTATAGTTACATCATACGACGACAACCATTCAGCCGCTGTAAGTATGGGTCTTGGATCTTGATTTTTTCTATTAATTAAAGGCTTGGGATTTTGTGGATAATCATCGCATTTTTGGGCGGGATTATCGTTACCGAAATGGAAGGGCCAGTTCTCTTTATACTTAACATCAATTACCTTTTCGCCCTCAGTCTTTTGACATATCATATTCCATTGCGCTCTAAGGTCACCCATATCCCCTATATACATTTCGCAGAATGGATTTTGTGGGTTTTCATCGCCGTTGTCGCAAGGCGCTAATACTCTTAATCCAGACAGCCCCAATGTTGAAACGTCAATTCTAATATCAGCGACCCCCTTGGCAAAAAGATTTGTTGGGGTGATATATGTATCGTGAGAATAAGCCGGAACAACCGATGGTGTTACGTTGTATTTATCATTATTATAATCGTCTACAGTCACGCAGTCTTGTAAAGATTCATAACGATTTCTAGCCGGATATAGTCTCATTCTAGAATTTAGTTTGTATAAAATCTTATTTATAATGTCGTTGGACTTTTTATATTTACCGTTTTCTTCCCAGACTGGATCATTTCCAACGAGAACTAATGTTCTATCACCCAGAGATAACCAGTTCTTAATGTTGTTAATAATTTCATCACTTGCGGCATCTATTTCGGGTGTGATAATAAATGCCAATCCAGCTTCCTGCGGAATGTTTATTTCAGAAAATTCAGTTCTTCTAAATGGTACATTGCTAGGCTCAAAGTATAGCCCCATTTGATCGTAGTATTCTGCATATTCAGGGTGACTATTTTTATCTAAGTTGCCAAATTTATAAAATTCAACAACAAGATTATGTGGATAATATTTTCTAGATTCAAAGACTCTAACGGCGCCAGCGTTTGTATAAGACGCCCAAGTATTTTGAGCCTTATACCACATATTGGTATCGTCAAACTCGTTAAAGGAATCGGTTGGAGCGCCAAACGCTACGGTGTCGCCATCTTCGCTAACGGCTGAACTATATCCAAGTCTAGATGTACCAGCGTATTCATTTGGGATAAACTGCCAAGTTCCAGTATAAAGAATGTCACTATAACTATAATCATAAATTTTCTTATATAGATTAATTGGACCACCATTAGATCCCCAGAATGTTTCGTCAGATCTTAATAAGAATTTATTAGATTGTGACAAATTATTATATGTAGCTTCGCGTGCAATCTTAGCGCCAGATATTTCAGTCAAATTATTTAATGATTCGACCTCTGAAGTAAATCCACGGAATGTCAACCAAGATTGTAATTTTGAAAACATTCTTTCGTTTTCAGAATCATCTCTTTCAAAGATTTGACAAGCCTTGCTTGAATAAGGAGAACCAACGGCTAAAATTTCTCCATTTTCACTTATCGAAACTGAATGTCCAAATCTATCATTTGCCTTACTTCCGTAATCGCCAGCGTATGAGAAATCATAACTATTTTCAGCTTGACTTGCCGCAGTTTCATCTGGGGATTTTATTTCTTGAATTAAATTAAATTTACCATTTTCTCGTTCAAATATATAAACTCTACCGCCTGAAGCTGGTGGAATTTGGAATTCATAGGAATTAGATCTAGCCCACTGTTGACCAACCCCACTGGTAACAAATCTAAGGGCATTGTTGGAAATTAAATTTCCAGAATCTAAAGTAGCCTGCATCAATTGAACGGAATCTTGATCCCATTTTTCAGATTCGC
>Ga0075473_10000220_pt1 | contig 23642 bp, 34 predicted proteins | sample DEB19_08_DNA_FD_76340 | JGI IMG/M metagenome (GOLD analysis project Ga0075473, IMG submission 76340) | Aqueous microbial communities from the Delaware River and Bay under freshwater to marine salinity gradient to study organic matter... | ecosystem: Environmental > Aquatic > Marine > Coastal ... | reverse complement strand
CCGCCCCCGACCGAATACCTCTCAGTATTCGAACTCGTTGATGACCTCGCCCTCGCTGTTGAGAACGCGACTCGCCACGACAAGCCCCTTGGGGGTCTTGATACCGAGGAGGAACACAGCCATTTCTTCGGCAGTTGCCTCGTCCTCGTACACCCTTTCGATGGGCTTCGCCTCGTTGCTCTCTTCGAGCGAGATGGTGATGGTGAACATTTCGTGCCTTTCCGTAGTAGGTACTGACATTATAGCGACTAGGTGTAAAGAAAGCAACTATTTCCCGAAAGTATTTATCCACAGATTTATCCACAGCCACGGACGGAGAGACCGATGAACCGACACAGCCGAGAGTCGTAACCGCCGAGAGCCACAGCCGCCGAATGGTCGAAGCAGACCAAGCGAAGAGCCGCCGGACAGAAGATGAGGAAGGCGGAAGAGGCGCACCGACCCCACATAAGCCCCGCACCCCCAGACAGCCAGCGGGGCTGGCGGGCGAAATGGGGACGTGAAAAGTCCCCCGCCCACTTCGGACGGGGGACTCACTTTCACGCTTCTCGCTCTTCGCACCAGCGGAGGAGGGCGGAGAGGCTGTCGGCATCTTCGGGATACTCGGACTCGGCGATGCGAACCGCCTCGGTCAGTTCCCTGATGATGCGCCCCAGTCCCTCACCGGGGTACAGTTCCAGCGAACCGGAACTCGCAAGGGCGTATAGGGCGGTCATCATTCCGCCGTAGTATTCCGATGCGAGGAACGCCCCAGCGAGGGCATCACTCCCATCGGGAAGGTCTGACACGGTAATCATCTTTCCCCTTTCTGCTCGGTGACTCTCACCGATGCTCCCACTTTACCAGAGGGGTGTAACAGAGTTGCCACCGACTCCCATACGTGGAAAAACGCCCCCTTTCGGGGGCGTCCTCCTCGCCGTTCTCACCAGAGGTCGTCGCGGTCGATTTCGTAGGTGTGGGCGTAGCGGTCATGACGCTTGTAAACCTCGGAGAGGTCATCGTCGGCGAACTCATCGTTCGCGAACTCTGCCTCCCAGCGGAAGCGGTACTCCTCCTCCTCGGAGACTTCGTACTGCTCCACTTCGTCGTCCCAATCGTTTTCCATGTCAGACCCTTTCTAGTAGTGGTAGTTGCTGACGGAGACCATTATAGGGGAAGGGTGTAATAAAGTCAAACCTATTGAGCAAGATTTCTCAGATTTTTTTCCACAGGTTTTTCCACAGCCTCACGGTAGATAGTTGCCGACTACAAGTATTTAGTTGCCGACTACAAGTATCAGAGAACCGACGGACGGAGCGGAGTCGGAACTCGGACGAACGCCGCCGACGGACTCGGCGCACAGGCGGGCGCACGAGGCTCATCTGGCGGGCGAGCCTGTAAGCCCCGAGGGTTTTCGGCGATTGCGGGGCTATCGGCGAACATTCGCATCGAAGAAGCGTCGCTCGAAGTTGAGGCACAAAAAAAGAGTCCCCCGAAGGGGACTCCGTTGTTGAGGGAGATGGGGAGGGGACTCAGCGTCCCCCCTCCGCTCGCCACGCGAATGCCTCGGCATCATCGCTTCGGCAGTCGGCGCAGACCGTCTCGTACTCCCACCCGAAGGTGGTGAGCACCATCGCCGACCTACCATCGGCGTACCGCTCGCAGTACCAGCAGTACCGCGTGTCCCTTTCCTTCTCCATCTCGGAGCCTTTCTGTTGGGCGACCCGTTGTCGCCGATGTGAATAGGATACACGCTGGGTGTAACGATGTCAAGTTTCGCCCGAAACTTTTCCCATCTTTTTTTTCGCCGAAAGGTTGACATTCTTACACCCCCCTGCTATAATGGCGTCATCAGGGGAAAGACCCCCGAACAGAAAGGAGTACGGGATGCTGTTCCTAGCGGCCAAACGCCGTCAGACCGCCGCCGAGGCGTGGGACGACGAGGACTGCGAAGGGTGGTACTACTGCGAGGGGCACTACGACGAGGGTCGTCAGTCGCTCCGCACGGAGTTGGACCTCATCGCTGTCACCGACACCGACCTTGCCGACGAGGTGCGCAAAGAGGGGCGGTGCTACTTGTGCTGGGAAGGTGCGGTAGACGCTGAGCGTGCCATCTACGAAAGCGACGCTGTCGCCCGAATGGAGGAGTCCCTCCGGAGGTGAGCAGAGGGGGGCGAAAGCCCCCCTTTTTGCTGCCCGCAAACAAGAAGAACCACACCCACGCAAAGAAGACGCACAACAGTCCCGCACCCCCACGAGCAGGGCGGGGCTTGCGGACTCATTCTGGGCTGGTTCCTTCTGAGCGCATGAAGTTCCAGATGCGGCGGTTTCGATGGACGAGTTGCGGAAACTCGGTTCTAATGAGAAGGCGTACTTCGTCCCAGACTTCGGGAGGCACGGAGGCGTTGTCGTACACCTCATTCCAGCGGGCAGTCGCCATGTCTATCCAGAACTGTCCGTCCTTGCCCATGCCGTAGATACGGAAGGCGATACGGAGACAGCGGGTCATGTAGGTATCTAGTCTCATACCTAGTAAGAGGTTCGTTCGATGACTAGGTGTCAGGAATGAAATAAGCCCCCCTTGCGGGGGGCTTACCCTGAGGTTCCTCAGAGGAGACCGTCATCGTCCTCGTCGTCCTCGTCGTACCACGCGGGGAAGTCGTCGTCGAAGCACCCCTCGCGCTCCTCGTAATCGCCCCAGTCCTCACGGTCGAAACGGTCTTCGTAGTCCATGACTTGTCCTTTCCTAGTAGGTGACCCAAGTATAGCAAGGGGGTGTAAGGAAGTCAAGTGCTAATGTAGAAATAATGAGCGGACAGTTACTACTCGGAACGGACTGCTTGGTCATGACGTTCCCTTACGACAAAGAACTTGTCACGGAAGTCAAACGGCTGAAAGGCGCGTCATGGGACAACACATCGAAAGCATGGCGTATCCCGCTTGCCCAGCACGCCTCAGCAACCGAACTTGCCCTGAGGCTGGGGTGGTGGATAAGCCCTGAGGTGGCAACTCTTGACATCCCCTCCACGAACCCAGACCGCATCGTCGTCGGCGGGGCTTCCGTACAACTCTCCTTCGGATACGACCCCGTCAAAGTGCGGGCGGTGAAGCGGATACCCGGTATTACATGGGACAAGAAGACGGCGGCTTGGACGGCGCCGCTTTCTTCACTATCGGAATGTGCGGAATGGGCAGAACAGTTCGGTGTCCAAGTAGATGAAGACACGAAGTTGCTTATTAGCAGCATTACTGAGAAGCGCAACCAACTCATCGAAGACTCCCGCCTAACCGACGCTGACTTGGAGGTTGCGGGGCTTCCGCTTCTTCCGTACCAGCGAGCCGGAGTCAAGTACGCCTCGCACGCAAGGCGATGCTTCATTGCCGACGACATGGGACTCGGCAAGACGCTCCAAGCGATTGCGACGCTCGAACATCTGGGTGACGCTTACCCAGCAGTTGTCATCTGCCCGCCGACACTCGTGCTGAACTGGGCGAAAGAGTACGCAAAGTGGCTTCCTCACCGAAAGGTTGCCACAGTAAAGAACAGAAGCGACTTTCCTGATGGCGGTTACGAAGTTGTCGTCGTCGGATACTCGAACATTCACGCATGGGCAAATCGACTCGCCAAGCACCGAAGTTATGTGTTTGATGAGAGTCACTACTGTAAATCCCCTGATGCTCAACGAACCAAAGCGGCTGTGAAGATGGCGAGAACAGCCCCGCCAGACGGAATCATTCTCTGCTTGACCGGAACTCCTGTGACGAACCGACCCGCTGAGTACGCACCTCAGTTGGACATCATGGGAAAGTTGGCTGACTTTGGCGGAAAGTGGGGGTTCTACCGAAGGTATTGCGCCGCTTTCCGAGACAGATTTGGTCAATGGAACATCGCAGGTAACTCGAATCTAGATGAACTCAACGACAGACTCCGAGGCAACTGCTACATACGACGCACGAAAGACCAAGTCCTTGAAGAACTTCCGCCTGTGCGACACGATGTGGTTGTCGTGGAGGGAACAGATGCGGGGCTTCGGGAGTACCGGAAGGCGGAGGCAGACATCGTTCGCTACATGGTTGAGCGGGCGAAGCAAATCGCTGAGGAGTTGGGCGAATCACCGAAGTCGGCTGCTGTTCGAGCGAAACTCCGTGCGGAAAGGAATGAACACCTCGTGCGCATTGGCGTTCTGCGAAAGTTAGCCGCAAAAGCCAAGATGCCTGCCGTGATGGAGTGGGTTGAGAGCCGTATCGAAGCCGGACATAAAGTTGTTATCGCAGCACACCACCGAGAAATCGTTGATGAACTCGCCGCGAAGTACGGAAATCTGAAGATTCAGGGAGGCATGGACGTCTCTGATGTGGAGAAGAACAAGCAAATCTTCCAAGAGGGAGATGTCTCCGACAGCCCCGTGATGGTTCTATCCATTCAGGCAGCGAAGACCGGACACACGCTGACCGCAAGCCAAGATGTCCTCTTTGTTGAACTGCCGTGGACGCCGAGCGATGTCGACCAGACCTACTCTCGCTGTCACCGATTGGGGCAGAAAGGTTCTGTTACCGCAACATACTTGTTGTGTCAAGGCACGATTGACGAGAAAATCTACGGTGTAATCGAAGAAAAACGAAATGTTGTGAACGCAGCCACAGAAGGCAAAAATGTATCAGGAGCAGGTGATTCAGTCTTTGACCTCTTCATGGAGATGTCAATCAAAGAATGAAATGCCACTTAGTGGGTGTGCGGGACTGCTAGAATAGATGGAACACAACTAGCCACTAACTGCGCGCACCGCCCGTATCCGCCGGACAATGGAGAACAAATGAACCAGACAATCATCAGCAAACTCTTTGCCATACCCGTTACGCTCGCATCACTTTTGTTGGCTTACTGCGCAGCATCGCCCGAAGAAAGAAGGGACTACGAAGTTCTTCCTGTCGAAATCGTTGCCGACCCAATGCCGGTCGCTCCGACGAAGGCAGACCTCACCACTACTACCGCTCCGACCACTACACAAGCCCCGCAACTCACCGAAGAAGAGCGCATCGCTCTTGCCCGCCATCAGTACGGTAAGTGCGGTGAGTGGCACGACCTCGCCATCTCCGTCGGCTGGCCGGAAGCCGAGTGGCCGACGCTTTCCTATGTGATGTACCGAGAAAGTCGGTGTAACATCGGTTCGCATAACAAGACCGACCCCTCATCCGGAAGTCGTGGACTCCTACAAATCAACGGGTTCTGGTGTCGAAAGTCCCAATGGTCGCAAGCGGGTTGGCTCCAAGACCGAGGAATCCTCAATGTCTGCGACGACCTGTTCGTGGGCGAAACGAATCTCCGTGCGGGGCTTGCTATCTGGCTGTACGGCGAGGAGAAGCACGGGTGCGGTTGGCGAGGCCCGTGGGCGACTCGTTGCGACAAGTACCTCGTGGCGGAACCTCACCCCGGCTACTGACGGACGTGAAAAGAGGGGGGCGAACCCCCCCTCTCGTCACCAAGTGTCAGCGAAAGCCAGCCAGTCGGAAGCGTCTTTCAGCGTTGGGAATGGGCGAATCGTTCCGATGGGAGCGTCCTCACCGGGAGGGAACTGCCACCGAACTGCGAACCAACCCCCTGAATACGGGTCGGGCATGATGGAGAGCAGACAGTTCTTGTCCTTACCGGGACAGAGGAGAAGCGGAACCTTCCCGTCCTCGTCCATCGCCTGACGAAGTTCGTCCTCGTCGGGAGTCTCAAAGTCCATAGCATTCCTTTCATTAGTAGGTGTACCCATTATACAGGGTGGGTGGGAGAAAGTCAAGTGGGAGTCAGTTCTCCCATTCCCAAGTTCCGTCCTGATGAAGCAGGACATTATTCGGAGCGACGCACTCGTTCACATCGACCGCCTCAACGGACGACCAAGTGAAGTTGCGGTACAGGTCAAGGTGGCACGGCTCGCCCCTCAACGCTTGCGTACAGCGTGAGAACAGAACCATAGCACCGAACAGGACAGCCGACCAGAAAACCCAGCGGACAACCGACCGAACTGTGTAGTAAATGGGTGGGTGATAAGTTTTAGTAGTCATGTCCACATTATACGGAATGGTGTAATGAATGTCAAGGATTTCCGCATGGATAAAGTGAACATGAAGTCCGCTCCCCGCCGAACAGTTGTTCGTATCGACCGAGAAGGGGCGTGGGGGCGTGTTGAGTATGTCCACGAACTTGACTGCGGGCATACGGAGCGACGAAAGCGTCCAGCGAAGACGGGGCTGTTGGCGTGTTCGTGGTGCGTGGTCGCCGAACAGAAGGCGGAGCAGTTGCGTGAACTCGCCGTCGTCCCCGCTCGAAGTCAGCCGTCGGCAGACGATGACCTGCTTGATGAACTCGGAATGTCGCTTGCGATGTCGGAACGGGAGTTGGCGAAACTGAAAGCCTCGCTGGCGGCGAAGTTTGAGGTTCCGCTGGACGCAGTTGATGTGATAGTTGAGGATAATGAGGGGGTACTCGGTGTCTCGTATGCGGTCGTGTTCCTTGATGCCGGACAGATTTCGGCGATACTCAGGGGAGAGTAGCGACAGCCCCGCACCTGTGTATGTCACACTTTACACATGGGAAAGAAGAAGGGCAGTTCATCTCGGAGTGCGGAACGAACTCGAATCAACCCTCAAACGGGGGCGATGGAGACTGTTTCTGGCACAAAAGCGGGGAAAAAGCGTTCGATGTTGCCCGCAGGTCACCCGCTTCGAACTCATGACCTTCACGGCCCAAAGCGATGAGACCCAAGTACCTAGATAGCCCCGCAGTAGCAGTGAAGAGCCTCGGACTCGTCGCCGGTATCGCCTTCGCTTCGTATGCTTTCGGTGCGCTTCTTATGGTGGCACTCGGCGGCGTAGGGTATTGGTGGAGTCGCCGGTAGGGCGACCCTCACCGCCCCCCATCAAGTTGCTTCGCTCGCTTCACGGCTTCCATGCGGTCGGCGTATCGCTCGCCCCATAGGGGGGCGTTCCGGTTCTTGGTATCCACGACGAGGTACTCGCCGGTCTCGTAGTCCTGCTTTATGTCGTACCTCATCGCCCTGCTCCCTCGCTAGCGTCGGCGTAGGCTTGCTCGTACACCTGCTCGGCTTCCACGCCGTACAGGTCGCTTCCGGTGCGCTCTGCCCAGCGACGGGTGAACGCCTCGGCGAACTCCCTCGCAGGGTCTCGGTGCTTCGGTGCTTCCATGTCATTCCCCTTTCTGCCTCGGGGTCTCTCCCCGATGACGACATTCTACCGGACGGGTGTAACGCTGTCAAGTAGCGGACAAAGAAAGAGGGGGGCTTGCGCCCCCCTCGCTTGCTCGCTCCGTCAGATTCGGCGGAGCAGGTACTCCATGCGGAGTCCGCCGTCCTCCTCCATGAGGGCTTCGGCGCAGGAGTCGCACACCTCCCCGTACACTCCCAGCGTTTGAGTTGCCTCAAAGTTCCGACATGATTCGCAGGTGATTTCGTTGTTCGTTTCCATGAGTGTTACTTTACACCTTTCCCGACACTTTGTCAACTCTTTCGCCGGATTTTTTTTCGGATTTTTTTTCGCAGAAAGGTTGACATTCGGGGGGCGAGGGTGTAAGATGTATTTCGTCAGGTACTAGCGAAAGGACAAGCCATGACAGAGCGAGAGCAAGACCTCATCGCCGACATCATCGCCGACGAGGCGTGGGGGTCGGAGGACGAAAGCGAAAGCGAGACAGAGGGGGGCGACCCCTTCTGAAAGCGAGGGGGGCGAAAGCCCCCCTTTTTGCTGCCCCGACTCGGGAGCGTATCGACTCACGAGACACGCCCGCACAGGGCGCAGGCGCACATTCGTCACTAGCCCCGCAGGTGCGAACAGGTGTTCGCCCGCCTCGGCGAAGGGGAAGAAGGGGGCGGGGCTTTCGGGGTGTTTGGGGTCGCTCAGGCTCGGCTCAACGCTCGCACGAGGGCGACGGCTTCGTCGATGTCGGGGTGGTCAGCGTTCCCGATGGGTAGGTTGCGCCCTAGCCACCTCAGGTTGCTTGGGTCGCTCAGGTCTCGGCGCGTGGCAGGTATGGCCCTGCCCCTCAGCAGGTCGGTCAGTCGGTCGGTCTCGCTCACCACGACCTCCAAGCACGACCCCACCTCGGCGAGGTCGTCCTCAGGTAGCAAGCCCACACAGGGTGACGCTCTGCGACCATCTCAGGCAGGAGTACATGAACGGCTAGGTCGATGGCTCGCACGAAACGACAGGGCGACCCGAACCAATACCGGCTCGTCGGCGCGCTCTCGAATGCGACCACGAACGCCCATAGGTAGGCAGGGTCGATGTCCCAAGGGTCTATCCCCACTTGGTCGGCTAGTAGTCGTATTGCTCTCATAGGTGTAAGTATACTCCCTCGCTCGTCGCTTGTCAAGTCGTGCGCGAAAGAAGGGGGCAGGGCTTGCGCCCCACCCCCCTCCTCGCTCGCTCTCAGAAGGCGTAGTCGGTGCGGAACACCGGCTCGTCGGTGAAGTGGAGGGCACGACCCCCACCGATTCGGTAGGTTCCGTCCTTGCGGAGTCGGACGGTGACGGTGAGTCCGTCCTCAGCAGGCAGAGCCTCGCGGTAGATGATGGGGCACTCTCCGCCGGTCGTGCTGACCACCTCGCCCTGACGCATCGCACGAAGGCTGAGAGTCTTGGGCGTGGTGGCGATGACCTGCCAGCACAGCGTGTCCGTGACTAGCAGTTCGACTGCGAACCGCTTGGTGACTGTCGTTTCCATGTTTGCCTTTCTGTCTGTGGGGTATCTCCCCGACGAATGAAAGCATAGCAGGAGGGTGTAACGATGTCAACTCTTTCGTGAAGATTTCTGAAAAAACCCTCTGAGCAGGGGAAACACAAGGGGGCAGGGCTTGCGCCCCACCCCCTCGCTCGCTCTCAGACCTGCTCGGTCTGACGCTCCATTACGGGGAGGAGGTGAGCCGTAGCGTGGATTCGTCCGGACAGGGCGACCATCTTGCCCCAGACGGAGGCGACAGTGCCAGACGCTCCTGCGGACAGAATCAGGTACTCCGACAGGGCTTGCGTCCCCTGAGTCTCCGCTAGGTTCTCCAACCAGCCGACCAGACCTTTGAGTTCTGCCAAGTGTGTCAGCAGTTGCTTCTCATTCACTTGGTGGACTCCTGTCTCCCATGCCACCCACTCTGTCGTGGTCATCGTTTCCATGTCTTTGCCTTTCTGTCGTGGGGAGCCTCTCTCCCTCACGAACCCCATTCTAGGGGGTGGGTGTAACGAAGTCAACTCATTCCCCCTAATAGTGTAAAAAAAGCCTCTGACCAGCACCTTTGTCCCTCGCCGGCGATGTTTCACGTGAAACACGAACAGGTGTTCGCTCGCTCGCCCGTTCGATTACACCTCTGAGCAGGGCTTTCCCCTCAGACCCCCCTAGAAGGCTCTGTGAGCCTCTCTACCCCCTCTGCGCCCCTGCCACCCATTTCCGACGCTAGCGAGGCTCTCAGGGCATCTCGTTACACCCTGCGTGCCAACAAACGCCCTGCTAGATGGGCATAAATGACCCCTTGCGAGGGTGTAAAGAGACCCCTTGCGAGGGTCGGGCGATACTTGTAGAGCGCAACTATTGTGGTCAGCAACCATTGTGGTCGGCAATAGTTGTAGGCTACAAGTGTTAGGCACACCTAACGAGTGGAGACGAACAGATGTTCTGCGAACAGGTGTTCTGTGGATAAAGGTGTGGATAACTTGGGCTGTGGATAAGGCTGTGGATAACCTCTGAGCGAACAGGTGTTCGGTCGTGGTGCGAACAAGTGTTCGGGCGAACAGGTGTTCGGGTCGAACGAGGGGCGAAGTCAAGGGGCGAACAGATGTTCGGGCAGGCTGAGGGCGAGGGGCAGGGCGAAAGGTGGGGAAGAAGGCAAGCGGGGCTTTTTCGGCACGAGTCGGCGCATGGGGGGCGTCCCCATACAATCTCTATTGCATGATTCCCATTTAGATTTATCCGAAACGGCGATGGGCTGTCACAGGCTGGCGTTGTCTGATTCCAGTACTCCGGCGAAGATGCCGTCATATGCCTCGTCCACTTCAGTCGCCTCTCGGACGAACGCCACCTTCAGTCGACTGGCGTCGTATCCCTGAGCGCGTGAGAGGGCGACTCCGGGCGTTCCGGTCGGCACGGTAATGCCCCAGCACAGGTCGTCATGCCTTTTGATGTAATGCTCCAACTTGCTGTAGATGTTCGTCGCATGGGTGTATTCGTTGTAGTGCCACTCAATGTCGTCGGGCTTCCAGTTGTCAGGCACGGTGATGGTGCACTGGATGGTGACATCCACGACAACTGTCCTCTGTCGGCATACACAGTCCTCTTGGTGGGGTTCTCCAAGGTAGGACGGGCAGTAAAAGCACCTCTTGTCACTACGCTGGCGGGTGTCATCTAGGCTGACGGGAAAATCTTTGCTAGGTCTCATGGTTCCTTCTTTCTGCTATAGGTGGCATGAGCGTATGTCCTCTTTGCCTTCTTGTCAAGATATTTGTTGACGGACAGTAGACACCCATCAAAATCTAAAGTTGCACTCCTCATCGGATAAATTTATTAGAAACCGGCGCGGGCTGAGGACCCTCAAAAAAAAATTGCGGATTGGCCTGCGGTCGTTCAGTTGCGCTGGTGGATTACTTGGGCGCGTCTCGTTGAGTGAGCATGTCAATGAGGTCTTCTGCTTGGCTGAGAGCATCCCAATATGCGTGGTGGGGGTAGCGGGAGCGGAAGTCTCGGTCTTTGCCCCATACATTGTGTGGGCGTAAGCCGTGGCGCATGGAGCGTAGGCAGAGACTGCGGTAGTCGAAGGGGTGCTCCATCATATGTTTGGCGATGAGGTGGTCAATCCACATACGGTCAAAAGTTGATGGGTTGGCGACGAAGATGCGTCGTTTGGGGTCCGGCTCAACAAATCTGATGTATTCCAAGAACAACTCAGTTGCCTTACGCTCATCGTGGCGCTCCAGCGAGTCGTCCTCATACGCTTCTCCACGGATGTCATCGCGCTGTTCAGACCACCACTTGAAGGCGGTCACGGTGTCATCTGGATTGCCCCAGCACCCACCGGCACGCGAAATAGACAGATACTCGCTCTGGTCGATGCGGATATAGAAGGGGACATTGACGAGTTTAGGTTCGCTATCGTAGGACACGGGCTGGACGCCAATCGTTAGAAGGACGCCGGTTGACGTTGTTAATCCAGATGTCTCAACATCTATAGAGAAGTAAGTAAACATTTCAGTAGTCGCTTTCGTTTTAATTTATCTAAATACTCATAGAGCACTTGAGCCGAATGGTTCTCTTGTACTTCACGGTTCATTCGCAGGTCATGGGTTTCTTGGGTTCATTGATTCACTCACAATAAACGGCACACTCGTGCCATACGGTTCAATCTAACGGAGTGGGGTACTCAACATTGATGCTTCATTTGTGAGTAACGGTTCTCTTCGTGACCTTGATTCGCTCCGGTCTTCGTGGTTCTCTGGCGAAATACGACTCATTCTAGGTGCTCGGTGCTCTCGTGAGGTACGATTCACTTCGGCAAGTTGGTTCTCTCACGTATTTTGGTTCGTTTGCTAAAGACGGTGCTCTCTCGCTTGTTGACTCAATCAGACGTCTGGTTCTCTTGCACGCCTTGGTTCAATCGGAATCCTTGGTTCACTCTGTATCGATGTTTCGTTCGCAACAATCGGGGTTCTCATGGCATTTGACTCACTCGTTCGTATCTGAAACTCTCAAATGTTTCGGTTCACTGACTATGAATGGTTCTCTTACCTCTGTCGGTTCACTTCCCGTATCGGTTCTCTCACATTCGTCGGTTCGTTCCCTTCGGACGGTTGTCTTTGAGAAAGTGACTCATTCGTTCTGGCTGGTGCTCTCACCTGATTTGATTCGTTCCTACAGGACGGTGCTCTTTCGGGTAATGACTCACTAGATGGCTCGGTACTCTAGGGGAGCCGGTTCATTCGTGCCACGTGGTACTCTTCGGCATCTTGATTCATTTAAGGGGTGTGGTGCTCTTATGCATCTTGATTCACTCCAACCGAATGGGTCTCTCTTGGTTTACGGTTCATTTCACCGGAGCGGTACTCTCTTGAATCTTGATTCACTTGCCTTGAATGGGGTTCTTGAACATCACGGTTCATTTAGCGTAGGCGGTACTCTCTCACATCGGGATTCACTTTGCAGTGCTGGTTCTCTTTACTTCTTTGGTTTGAGAAATTCATAGCCATCCATCTCCATCAGTGCCCAATAGGCATCTTTGTAAGACGGAAACTCACTTTCAAAAACTATTTCACCATCCTCTTCAAGGATGCCTAAAACACCCGCACCGCGCTGTGGCACGATGCGGATGAGAAAGGCAAGCCCTTGAAGGACGGGTACATTCGTACTCATTCCTTCGTAGGAGGGGCGATGTAGTGGACATGTCCGCCATGCTCAATGATGTAGGGCTTCGGCGGTTCAGTCTTGAAGTGGTCACGGTAGGCAACCTCATGCCAATGCGCAAGGAACAACTTCGTTGCGTATCGTGACGCTTGCGAGAGAATGCGACCCTGAGGCAACTTGCCAGACTCGTAGGTTGCTCGGGTGACCTTCTCTTGAATGTTCTTCTCACGGAGCGTCTGCGCGGCGAGTTCAGCGTAATCGCCTGCCTCGTTCTTCGCCATACGACGCTCCTTGTCCTTGACATACAACTTCCCGTAGAACGCATCATCCTTGCCAGATACCTTGATGAATGACTGACCAATCTTCCAGCAGATGGTCTTCAGTTCAGCATTCCACGGACGCTTCTCACCCTTGTTCCACTTGCTGGTCGGGTCAAGACCGGCATAGCGCCAGATATGACCGACAGTGGGAGCCTTGGTGATATCAATATGAGCGAGCAGACCAGCGGCGAGGATTGGACCAATGCCCATTTGCTGGAGGCTCCAACGTCCGACTTCGTGCGCCTCGGCGTAGGTCTTGAGTGCCGGAACGATTGATTTCTCAACAGTTGAAATCTGGTCGTAGTAGTACTCAATCAACAGACTGTCATCCTCGTCATACATGATGGACGACACCTGATTACCAAGTGCGATTCGGTGCTCTTGGATACGGTAGTAGTAGTCAACCAGTGCTCCGGCTTGACGACGGTCAAGAACGCCAGACTTGGATATAAGGTCTTTATCAAGTCGCTTGTTGACTTCTGGTGCGAGGAACTCAACCTCAAAGGGAGTGTCAAGTTCGAATTTGGGCTTTGCCATAGTGGTCTCCTTGTTAGTGATGGGAGTTAATAACTGGAATTGTATACGCGTGATTTACGCTTGTCAACTTATCATCAAAGATTTTTGATGTCTTGCTTGATTGCCCGAATAATCGGACTAGCAAGGCGGGTGTAATTGACCCGATAATCCTTGCTCATCTTGTACGCATCATTCTCAAAAGGACGAAGGAACAAATGCCCCTCCTTAAGGTTGATATGCAAGAACTTCTTATCTCCAAAGCCCGGAACGGATTCATTGGAGATTTGGGAAAGCGGATAGGTCATTGGACCACCCGTGACGATGCCGTAAGTCGGTCGGTCAAACTGACCAGCGCTGAGGTCAATCAAGGTGACTCTGGTGGTCACGATAAGGTGACCGTCGAATCCTACTGGGTCGCGATTGTCACGGTTCGTTGCAACCATGTTCGGAAACCCGACACCAACGCTCCATGCCTCAGCATGCCATTCTGAATGAGGTGTACCTGCCATAACATGGCTGAGCATCATCTCGTTCATCGCGATGGCTTGCGTTGGCATTACAGCATGTGGAACACCAAAGTAAGAAAGAACTTCGTGGGTAACCCGTGATGCGAGAATGCACGCATTCGCATTTGGGTCGAAGTCCCAATGCTCCAGAAGGCGCTTAATAATGAAGCCGTTGTCAATCTGTGATGTTTTCATTTCCCCTCAATCTATGCACGCGAATTTCACTTCGTGGAAGCCAGCCGTTGAACCCGCGTCCGATACTCTTGAATAAGAGTCGTTTGCCATCTTCGCTTTCTGCGCAGAGTAAAAATCGTGGACCGCTCTCTCTAACTCGTGAGCGGGTCCGTTTGCCAGCCGTTTGACCGTTAATTGTTACGAGGACTTCCTCGCCAATCACTTTTCTGCCTCGCGCTCCGCCTTAGGATTGCGAATCTGGTACTCGCCTCGCTTGACCTTGCGGAAGTAATGCGGGTTATTCTCAATAAACTTCAGAGTAGTGGGGTACGACATTTCAAGAGCGTCAGCAATCTGCTGAGTCGTGAATGTCGCCTCGGCATTTTCGTCAAGCCACTCATAGGCAGAGTCATACTTTGCTGACCGCTTTACCTTTGGCTGAAAGCCCTCAAAGTCAGGATTCACCTTAGCGACGATTGCTTCGGAGAACATATTGCGCGCTAGAAGTTCCTTAGTGACCTGTCCGTCATTGGAAGCGATAGTGCAATGAAGCCGGAGCGTTTCCGATGCCTCACGCCATTCCTCATTCGGAATATGCGTTGCAGAACCATACTTTGCTAGCAGGCTGTTAATAGTGTCCTTGTATTGGTTGTTTGCTTCTTCTATTGAAAGTTTCATGCCGACAGTCTAGCGGTTAGGTGTAGCAAAAGCAAATATTTCTTAAAAATAGCCTCTGACCAGCGATTTCATACCTTTTTATTCTGCTCAGCCTGCTTCAGAATGCGGTCAATATCTTCCTCGGAGACATCATCAATGAAGAAGAGTCGTGCTTCGCTTTGGGAGTGAGGGTTCATCTGGAAAGCATCACTAACAGTCAGAAACTTCTTTGCCTTATATGTCGACCGACGCCCCCAAAAATACTCAGTGTATTCGCTGTCAGATTTAGCCACAATGATAGGACCGATATTGCCAAGACTAGTTTCTACATAGATAACAGCCGGATAGGCAATAGGTCGATTTTTGTCGCTGAGCGCCTCACGGCTTCGTTCAATATCTTGTTCCATAGAAAGTCCTAACAGAATCAGGGGACGGGAGTATTAGTAATGTACTCACTAATAGCGTAGGGGTTTGATTCTAGCATCTTGATACGAGCAAGTGCAATAGTCCGAACAGCATCTAGGTGCGCTGTCTCTGTCTCGGTCAACGGGATGCCACGCCTCTCAAAGTATTCAGGACTAGTTATGGCGTCTAAGTTGTCCCGTAGGCGTTTAACGGCAGTCCTTACACCGTTCTCAAACTCATCAGAATCAACGTCGTTATTGACAAGCCTGTCTTGTATTGCCAAGACTGAAGGCTGAGAAATTAAACGCGCTCCGAATCCAGTATGAGTACCCATCTTGCCTGCCGCATATTCTTCAAGCGTTAAGCCAGCATCCGTATCGGCAAAGTCAACGAAGTATTGAGGGTCAAGCGTTTCTCCCCAATCATTTGTGGATTCATAGATTCGTCCTCCAGAGAGCAAACCGTTATCAATAATCGCAAGGCGTTGCCGTCCATCAGCATCGCGCGCAATCATGAAGTTACCCTCATGTCGGTCCGTATTCCCGAATATAAAGTCCATTGCGATGATTTGCGATAGGTCACCGAGATGTACGGTATCTGTATCCAGCCCACCGCCGTTATGCGCTGTTACCCATTGCAACCTTGGACCTTCTGGGTTATCCCACTCTTCAACATTGCGCATAGCGGTCCAGCGCACCTCTCGTCTGCCCTCTTTTAGGACGACGATGCTAGAGCCAGTACGAATATTCTTTTCACCCGGCTTTGCCGCAAGGTCAAGTTGAGCACCAGCACGCATGCCAACATTTTCAAGCAATCCATCATTTGCGCCATATGTTGACGACTTGATAAACCATACTTCGCCGGTCTCTTTGTCCGTCACCTTAAAAACGGACCAGATACCACCACGATAATCACCGTCAGAGGTGTCTTTCAAAGCCTGAAACTTGAATCGGCGATTCTCAAAACTATCTCCAGAATTAAAGTCTTGTGCGCCGAGCATGATGTCTTCAAATGTCGCTTGGCTTCCCCACTGATTATCTATTGGGTTTCCAAACTCATCAGTGATTCCCTCATCGAATACAACAGCAGCAAAGACGCCTTCATCAACATCAGCAAGGGAACCTCCCTTGTAGTGGATTTCCATAACACCGTCAAAATACTTCTCGCTATCAATTTCTCCGTCTAGAGCCTCAGGACCCTTAAGCCCTGCAAGAGCATCCTCCAAGTTGACATCCTGTGCCTTCGGACGCTCATAGGACGTAATTTTTGCAAGTTTTTTAATCTCATCCTCACCATGCTTTTGAATGAGCGATGCATATTCCGACTCCGGAAGGATGACAAACTGGTCATCTGTTTCAATAAGGTAGTGGCGACCACTTGTGAATGAAAGTTCTTGAGCCTTCGTATCTGCCTTGCGAAATGCTCTATCGCGATTCCCAAACTTGCGGAAACTTCGATTTGCAGGAACCGCCCGCACTAGATTTTCTAAATCATCTGCTGGGTTCGGACGTGTTTGTTGAGGCGTGAGAGTCTGTCCACGACTAGACAAGATTTGCCCCACGGTAGGAACTCCCATGTCAGAGAGAGACCGAAGTTTAGAGCCTGGTCTAGCCACTGACCGCTGTGGAGTCTGGAGACTCGGAACATCATAAGTGGGTCTATATTGAACAACCGAACCATTGCTATCTACGACCCGAATCTGAGGTCTAGCAGAGGCAGTTAAGCCACGCTGAATCTCCTGACCGAGGTTTGTAACAAGACGAGTTCCGCCAGGGCGTTCCCAAGCAGTTCCCTCTTGAACGATGCCGTCGCCATCGGCGTCAATTGCATCTGGGTCGTATGGCTCAAGACGAAGAGCGAATTTCATAGAATAAACCTATCAAACATCATAACCCTAAATAATATCTTCGCCATGGTTTAAATATTCTTTTTGCCAAGCCATGCTGGTTGTATCACCAAACCATAGTTCACGGATATATGGATTTGTTGTCTCTAATTGGATATCGGGGGTTCTTGATACGAATGACCAGAAATCGATAGGAATCATGTCTCCAGACCTAGAAAGAAGACCATCTAGTTCCTGAGGCTTGGGGCGGGTAATGAAATAAACCGGCTCGCCAGATACGTGACAGGCTAAGATTTGGTCGCTCATGCGACACTCTCATCTGGGTCGTAGTCAGACACGGACACCCTTGCCTCTAATTCAATCATTTTATCAATATAAGTCTTGACTCGGTCCATTAGTAGCGCTTCGGTAGATGGGAAGTTTTCATGTCCGCCGTATGACGTGGGGTCAAGGGGGTCTAGTTGCTTGCCACCCTTCCATATGTCGCCGACGATTGTTGTTTTGAAAGGCATTTTATCTAACTCCTCTTTGCCTTTTTTGCGTAGCACATATGTCCGATAGTCATTGAAAAAACTAGCGAAACTTGTAGGATTTAATCTATATTGTTCCATCATGTATGCAATTTGTCCTTCTGTAAAGCCAAGACCGCGCAAGCGTTCAGGGCTAGCAAATTGCTCAGCAAATGGAATTTCGCGGAGGTTGACCTCATCTGTCGCAAGACCAAGTTGCGCAAGGGTTGTAGCCGCAACTCGCACTTCATCAACGTCATCAACCGTAAATGAACCACCAATAAGCGCCTCAAAATACTTGCGGTCGCCACGGTCAATACGATTTCTGGTGCCATCAGGATTCCATTTTGTATGCCATAAATTCAGAAAGCCAAAATCACCGTCTACTTCACTCTGAAGAAGAGCAGCAGTATGCAAGGGTGAATCTGCCGAATAGACTCCTCCCGCCCAGTTAATGGCATGCATAACAGCCTCAGGGTCGGTGGAATCAAGTGGAACAGGACGTAATCCAGCGGTCAGAGAATCACCGCGACCATACCTCGTTCGACCCGAAACCTCCTCTTTGAGGACTATTTCGAGACTTCCATAAATGCTTACGTTACCAGCCCCATTAAAGGAATCAGTCTGAAGAATTGCTCGTGCCTCATCGGCGCTTCGTTGACTTGACTGGGTTAGCGCCTTAATTTCTGCCTTCTCCCAGTCAGGGTGCACGATATATCCCGACGCTGGTCTCATATCGGCAGGGGTTGTTGGCGGAAAGCCGAGCGATGCTTCGTATTTTGCACGCACATCGGGTGCACTGTGGTCACTTTTTGCTTCGTGTGTTGTTTTGTAACGGCCCTCTGATGCAAATTTGAAGATATCGTTTGAGCCGATACGCACACGTGGTCTCTTGTCCATGGTCTCATGGAAGTCCATTGCACGCCGTTCCATGATTTCAAAAAGTTCATCGTCACTTTTTGTCATAATCATGTCTTTTACTGCTGGACTGAGCGATTCTAAAACCTTAGGTGTAATTGTTGTTGCTGTTTTCTGCTTAGCAAGACGCGTTGCGAATGGCACAGGAGCATTGAACCCAGATGACTCAACTACGCCATTTTTAATTGCTTCACGGATACCGGCCAATTCTTCCTTTATTAACTGTTCTCTACGGTCAAATGCCTGTCTTGGCGTCTCAATGTCGAAGACGTATCCGGCAAACTCTTGATTTTGGTCGATATAATCCTGACCGAAATCACCAGTTACTGACCCTCCAAGACGTGAAATCTCATTAGCAATTTCTTTGTTTCTATCGATAATCCGCTGAGAATCTGTTGACAGTGTTTCAGGGACGCTTGACCGTGCTTGACTTGAAACTGATTTAGGTGCTGGCGGTTCCGGATAAAGAATTTGCTCAAGTGTTTGAACACCCATATCAGCGAGGGTTCGTAACTTAAACGACTCTTGTGGTTGACTAGATACGCCGCCGGTAGATACGCCTGTTCCATAGCGAGGCGTGTATTTGACGGGTGTCCCATTTCTATCAACAACGCGCAGATTAGGGCGAGACATAGATGTGAGACCACGTTGAATATCCTGACCGAGTTCAGAAATCAAACGTGTTCCGGCAGGTCTCTCCCACGCCGTGCCTTCTTGAACTATGCCGTCGCCGTCAGCATCAATCGCATCTGGGTCATAAGGCTCAACTCGCAGTCTGATAGCCATGATTACGCCGCCTCCCAGCCTTCGTCCATGAATGAACGACTGAGGGTCTTATATAGACCATCCTTGACCATTAGTTGACCTGCACCACCAGTGACCTCGCATGTCAATTGCGAGACGCGCTCATATCGAACTGCGATTTCTGATAAGTGCTCAGCAAACTGCGGACTTGATGGAGCAAAATAGACTTTTAGGCTTCCAAACTTTTCTTTTATCTGATAAAGCCGATAGTCGGGGTCAACCGCTTCAAACTCCCGATGAATAGCCTCAAGCAAGCCCCACCAACCAGATTCGCAACTAATAACTTTGCCAAAAGTAGGGTCAATGCGCTCTAGGATAGGCTCAAGGCTTTCGGGATATTTTGTCACGGTTCCCATTTTCCCATGTGTCAACATTGGCAAAGCGCACCTCTTGGTAGTCATCATCGTTGTGATTGGCGGATTTCGTTTTGTGGTAGAGCATCCTGATAAGTCCGGCAATGTCAAACATGTTCCACCACTGGAATTTCCGCACCACACCTGCATTCACGTCAATTGGCTCAAGGACCATCAAACCGGATAGTTCCTGCCCCTCATCAGTAATGCAAATGGAGTCACCGACACGAAAAACAATTGAAATAAGACCATCAGTCTTCATCAGAAATCTCCTCTTGATTGCTGTCAAGAATATGAGCCACGACGCCATCTATCAGTGCCGCCAAAACCTCAACTTCGGTTTGTAGTTCATAAACCTGAGACATGAGCCAATCTTCTTCAGATGCAAAGTCACCGTTGGAAGAATCTTTAAATCTGAATGCTCTTTGCTTCATGAGAACTCCGTAAAGAGAGAGAGTTGATTATCTAGTTCATTACGCTGGTTAATTGCCTCGTGAATCCTCTTATCGATGAGAGGCAAGTAGTCAGGATTTAGTTCAATTGCCATTCCCTTGCGATTATTAAGAATTGATACCGCAACCGTTGTTCCCGAGCCACCAAATGGGTCAAGAACGACACCATCTTCTGGGCATCCAGCAAGAATGCATGGCTCAATGAGGTCAGGTGGGAAGACAGCAAAATGACTGCCCTTGTACGGGCGCGTCGGAACTGTCCAAACCGACCGTTTATTTTTGTATTCGCCTGTGGTTCCACTTACGCTGTTCATTTTTGTGCCACGCCGTGAATCAGTTCGTGCTCCACGATTATCACCGGCATAAACCGAAGGTTCTTTAATGGCATCCGCATCGAAGTAATAGTGCGGACTCTTGGACAGCAGGAAGATGTATTCGTGCGCTTTGGTGCACCTATCTTTTACGCTCTCGGGTAGCGGATTTGGCTTGTGCCAGATGATGTCCTGACGTAAGTACCAGCCGTCATTCCGCAAAGCAAGAGCAACCTGCCACGGGATGCCTACGAGGTCTTTCGGTTTAAGGCCTTCTCCAGAGCGGTTGGCAACCGTTTCACGCGGGTTACCAAATCCGGCTCTGCCTCCGTTAGATGCTCGTGAATTGTTTCCAGCGTAACTATCGCCCAAGTTAAGCCATAGGACGCCATCGTCACGGAGTGCGCGACGAACTTCTCGGAAGACTCCGACCATTTCTTCAATAAACTCATCGGGTGTTTTCTCCAATCCGATTTGGTAATCGATTCGTTGCGCACCGCATAAGTGGCAAGCGTCAGCATCGCCACCACGATTCGCTACCTCCGGACGGAGAACCTGCGTGCCACGCTTTGGGTCGTTCCATTTCGTGGGCATGGAGATGGTGTGTTCGCAATCAGGGTCACCACCCTCCCAGTCGGCAGTGCCATAATCACGCAAACCCCAATACGGAGGAGAGGTGACGCAACAGTTGATACTTCCCTCAGGAAGTTGCGCCAAGACCTCCCGACAGTCGCCGTTGTATACGGTAAAAGATTCGCCAGACAGCGCTGGTGTCAGTTCCATAGGGTCCCCCAACTTAGTTCATGTTCAGTCGTCAAAATATTATTCCTCATCACCAATGTTGAATAGAGGTGCTTCCATGCCGTCGACGCCCTCTTCGCGCCAAGTTCTATAATCGTGGAGAACCTTGATGTCCACGGATTCCATCATTGATGGGTCAGAGAGGGCTAGGCGGTCATACAGAGCCGTAGAGAGGTCCGCTAGGGCTGAGGCATGGTCTCCCTCGGTGCAATAAAGGTGATATCCGCCAATTGCCATCGCTAGCAGGACTTTTAAGGTATGCGAGGTAGTCTTCAAAACCTCCCGCTGGTAACCATCAAGCGTTGGGTCAGAGGAAAAGGTCTTCAAGAGCGTTGAAGAACTAAGAACATAATCAATCATCTTGCTGTCGGGCGGGCGGAACTCGCTGAAATCAAAATCCTCGTACATGGTTTCCTTTGTGTAATTACATTGTTGTGGTTTATATGGAGTTTAGGGATAGGTTGTGGCGGAAGTCAAGTATCTCAAATCTTTACAAGTTGCAATATTGCTTGACTCTCGCTATTGTCATAGTCGGCAAAAAGCCACACCTACAAAGGAGTACAACATGGCAACAGAGTTTGAGAAACTCGCTACCAGCCCGACAGGTATGCGTCGTGGACGAATTAGCCGAATGACGCCCGAACAGAAGGCGAAGAAGGCTGAGGAGACCAAGGCGAAGAACCGCCTTCGCAACGAAGCCCGCCGTCGTGCACACATCGTCCTCCAGTACCGTTACCAGAGCGAGTTTGAAGAACTCCTCAACACGGAACTGGAAAACCTCATGAAGAATGACTCGCGGTACGACATCGCAAAGTGATTCCTGTTACAGGTTCATGACAAGGCGCCCTTCGGGGCGCCTTTTCATTTTATTAACAACTGATTTGAAAACAGTTGTTGTACCATCTTTGAATGGCTCACGAATACGAAGATGCTCACCCTGAATACATCCTCGGAAACATTCGTTTGCTTCGTCAGCGCAATCAACCATGCATTGTCTGCGGTCACCCGACCGGAGATTGCGCAAGCGAGTCATCAGCACCAGACCACATCTGGGGAATGACTGAAGTTCCTTCATTGAAGGATTCCAATATGGTTTACGTGGAGCAGGATGTCATCGGTTATCGACAGATAACGCCGTTCACAAAATCTAAAGTTTTACTAGCGCGTGCTGGAACGCAAGTTTCAGTAGAGCGAGCACGCGAACTCGGCATCCTGTAATCTCGCCCCACATTCTTCCGGTGGGGGCAAAATCTTTTGCTGTCCGCTGGATTATCTATAAACAACCAGCAGAGAAAGAGCACGACAGTGGCATACATCAGCGACGAACTTGTAGCGCAGTACGCAACGAAGCAAGCCCCTTGGGGATTCGGCGGTTTGGGAGAGATTGTTTATCTCCGCACATATAGCCGTCCGATTGAGGGACTTGGTCGTAACGAGATGTGGCCGGAAACCATTCAGCGCGTCATCAACGGCGCTATTGAGATTGGCGTTCCATATACGCAGGATGAGGCTGAGGCACTCTTCGACCATATGTTTAACTTGCGTTGCTCATTCTCCGGTCGTGCGCTGTGGCAGTTAGGAACACCTCTGGTTAAGAAGTTCAACGCAGCCTCGCTGAATAACTGCTATTTCGTCAACATTGAAACGCTTCAAGATTTTGAGTTCCTCTTTGACCACCTAATGCTCGGTGGTGGGGTTGGTTTCTCTGTTGAGCGCTCAAAGATTCATGAACTCCCCAAGGTTCGCTCTGGCGTAAAAATTACCCACGAGCGAACAAACGATGCTGATGTCATTGTTCCCGATTCACGGCAAGGGTGGAGTCGTCTTCTCCACTCCGTACTGAAGTCCTACTTCTATACCGGAAAGTCGTTCTCGTACTCCACGATTCTGATTCGTGAGTTCGGCGCTCCGCTGAAGTCGTTCGGTGGTACTGCATCTGGTCCGGGTGCATTGATTGATGGAGTTCAGGACATCTGTAAGGTCATGGAAAATCGCGCTGGTAAGAAGTTGCGGTCTATTGACGTGTTGGACATCTGCAATATCATTGGTCGCATCGTTGTTTCCGGCTCTAGTCGGCGTTCGGCTCAGATTGCAATTGGCGACCCCGATGACGTTCTTTTCCTGCGTGCTAAGAATTGGTCAAGTGGAACCATTCCTGCATGGCGAGCAAACAGCAATAACAGCATCTACGCCGATGCATGGGACGAAATCATGCCGGAGGTATGGAAGGGCTATGACGGCTCTGGAGAACCATATGGTCTCGTGAACCGTAAACTCGCTCGCCAGTATGGACGACTGGGAGACAAGCGTCCCGACCCGACGATTGAGGGCTATAACCCATGTGCAGAAATCGCCCTCAGTGATGGCGAGTCCTGCAACCTTGCGACGGTGTTCTTGCCGAATATCGATTCGCTTGACCAGTTTAAGGAAATCAGTCGCCTTCTGTATATGTGCCAGAAAGCAATTACTGGCATGAATTACCCGTATGAGAAGACGAACAAGATTGTGCAAAAGAACCGTCGGCTTGGTCAGTCCATCACGGGCGTTCTTCAGGCATCGGATGACCAATTGTCGTGGCTATCGCCCGCCTATCAGTATCTCTCGGATATGGACATCAAATATTCGGAGGAACAGAAGATTGCGCCTTCGGTGAGACTCACAACTGTTCAGCCGTCTGGAACACTCAGCCTTCTCCCCGGCGTAACGCCCGGTA
>Ga0075473_10000214_pt1 | contig 23857 bp, 27 predicted proteins | sample DEB19_08_DNA_FD_76340 | JGI IMG/M metagenome (GOLD analysis project Ga0075473, IMG submission 76340) | Aqueous microbial communities from the Delaware River and Bay under freshwater to marine salinity gradient to study organic matter... | ecosystem: Environmental > Aquatic > Marine > Coastal ... | reverse complement strand
TTTGATTAAGATAAAGAAAATTTTAAATAAAGAGGGAGAATAAAAAAATGGCGATACTAAGAGGTTTTCCACCTTCAAACACAATAAGTCCTAGCGTAAGAATTACAGAAAAGGATTTAAGCTTTGTAACATCAAACACAACCAATAGCAGAGGTGCCATGGTAGGTTTTTGTAGCAAAGGTCCAATAAATATACCCACGCTCATTACTAGCACTAGACAATTACATACTGTGTTTGGTTACCCTCACCCAGATGCCAGTGATCCATACATGATCTATGCTGCAGAGCAATATTTAAATGCTGCCAACCAATTGTATGTTGTTAGAGTTGCAAATGAAGAGCCAGTCAGTGATGAAAGAGCTGAAACAGCTTTTGTTGAAGTTCCAAGTGCCGGTGAAGTTGTTGAAGTAGAGGCAACAGTCCCAGGTCCATACACAATAGAATCTGACAAGTTCTTCAGATTCAAGGTTAATGGAATACTATCAGCAAAAACACTTGTAGTTTCCGGAAGAACAGACCCATACTCAGCCTCAGACCTTGTAAATGAGCTCAATGACCAAATAGACTCTAATAGTGATGGCATAATATTTTATGTCAAAGTATTAAATTCAAATGAATACTTGGCTGTTAAGACAGTTTATGCTTATGGTCCAAATGCTTACTTAGAGTTAGTTTCAGTTCAAGATTCTCTTTATGGGGAAAATGCCAAAATAGGAACTGGAGATCTTGCAGTATTAGGAACAGGCATGACAGCTGCAGAAGTAATGGGAAATGTTTCTGGTCCTTATGACTTTAGCACAATTACCAACCCAAAGTTAAACATAGTTGTAGATGGTACAGATAATGTATTAATTGATAATATAGTTCAAACTGTGGATTTGAGTGTTGCACCATCTGGAAAAACATTATCATTATTAACTGCTCAAGATGTAGCTAACATGATCAATGCTGCTGTAACTGATTTGCCTGGTGGATTCCAAGCAGTGGTTGAAGCAATCAGTGCAAGTGATGATCAAGACACCAGTGACTCTGATCATTCTGTAGTAGTCATCAAAACTTTACACACTGGTAGAGATGCTAGAGTAAGAGTCAAGCCAGATAGCACAGTTGATTACACACTAGGATTATCAAATAATACAGCACAAGGTGCAAGCCCAGAAGCTGTTACAGGAGATAATTCTGAAGAGGCAGGTATTGTTTATGGCAAAGAAAATGCCAATTATGCTGAAAATACTTTTGTAATCAAAGCAGACAGCCCTGGAATAGAGGGAAATAGAACACAAGTCAAGATCACAAATGACACTAGCAATAATACATTTGTGATGCAAGTCTATAATAACGGAGTTCAGGTCGAATCTTGGGGGGGATTAACAAAAGATCCATCTAGTAGATTCTATGTGGCATCTTATCTTTCTCTTGTATCCGACTACATTAAAGTAGAGGATTTTTCTGATACAACAAGTCCTCCACTAAACTCCAACACATTTAGTCCTTTGGATGGAGTTTACACTCTATCTGGCGGATCAGACGGAATTCCAAGTGATCCTGATGATCAAGATGAATTAATAATTGGTAGCGACGTGGGCTACACTGGATTATATGCATTAAGCGAACCAGAGCAAATAGACATTGATCTATTGGCTGTTCCCGGACATTCTAGCACAAATGTTGTTTCTGCAATGCTCAATATTTGTCAAAATGTTAGAATGGATTGTATGGCTATCATAGATCCTCCATTTGGCCTAAGTGTAAGAGAAATCACACAATGGCAGAATGGTGTTCATCCACTAAACTTAACTAGACTAGATAGTGACTTCGGTGCATTATACTGGCCTTGGTTGAGAATGAGAGACAATTTCAATGGAATAGATGTTTGGGTTCCACCAAGTGGTTCTGTAATGGCAACAATAGCCACCAGCGACTCATCTAGTGCTCCTTGGTTCGCACCAGCAGGAGTAAATAGAGGAATTGTTGCAAACATTAATGATGTTTATCAACGTCCTACATTAGAAGAAAGAGATCTAATGTATGGAAATAGAAATGCAATAAATCCAATTGTCCAATTTGTTGATGTTGATGGATTTGTCATATTTGGACAAAAAACTCTCCAAAGAAGACCAACAGCTCTTGATAGAGTTAATGTCAGAAGGCTAATGCTTGCTGTGGAAAAGAGAATCAGAAGTGCAAGTAGGGCTTTAATATTTGAACCAAATGACGAATTATTCAGAGAAAAATTTGTCAACATCGCAACAGATATACTAAGAGAAATAAAGGTAGGTAGAGGTATAACAGACTTCAGAGTTCAAGCTGATGAAGAGTTAAATACCGCTGATGTTATAGATAGAAATGAATTTAGAGCCAGAATCGGAATTCAGCCAACCAGAGCGGCAGAATTCATATTCTTAGAGTTCTCTATTCATAGAACCGGAGACTTTAGCACCAACACTGATACATTTTAATTAAATTTTTAAAGGAGAGTTTTTAAATGGCACAAGCATTTACAAGAAGCGGGATGGGCATGGGAGCTTTAGGCTCTTCTAATGCAATATTCAAAAGAAAGTATAGATGGACTTTTGAATTAGAAACACCATGTGGGACAATACCAGAAACAATAGTAAAAGTTGCTGCTCGTCCCAACATCAACATAGAAGAAACTGAAATTAACTTTTTGCATGGCAAAATGTGGATTCCAGGCAAAGCTAGCTGGGAAACCATAACAGTAACTTATTATGACGTTGTTGCAGATGCCAACAACAGCATAACTAGTCTTTATAACTGGCTTAGCACTGTTTATGAATTTCATGATCCAACAACCTTAAGACAAAGTTCCAAGAGAGGGACAGTCTTGGGAACAAACGGCACCAGTGGCGGCCCAGGATATGCTGGTGTTGGTAGATTAGTATTATATGATGGCTGTGGCAAGGCCATGGAAACATGGACACTAGGACACGTTTGGCCACAAGCTATAAACTTTGGTGATTTAGACTACAGCAGTTCAGAAGAAGTTAACGTAGAGTTAACACTGAGATACTCAGAGGTAGTATACAAGAGTAGCTGTGGCAATGACTTCCAGGCTTGCGGCTGCGTAGGCTGCGGCTGATATTAAAAACTCTCAGATACGAAGAAACAGACTGCCCTAAAAAGCAGTCTGTTTTTTTATTTATTATAGACTCATATATACTATATGCAATCAATGGGTCTTGGCAAACTCGCTAGTAATGATATTTGTTTTAAAAGAAAATATAGATGGTTATTCAAAATAACCGATGTTTCATATGATGGCGTCAATGCACTTCCTCCTTCTAAAAGTGCAAGGCCTAGTTTAAGTTTTAAAGAGATGGATGCACAACACTTAAATGAAACATTATATTTCCCTAGTAAGCCTGAATGGAAGCCTGTTAACTTGGTTTTGTATGATGTAAAAAATAATTCTAATGTTGATCCTGTTTGGGATTGGTTAACCAAAATTTACGACCCAAAAGGCGATGAAAATAACTGGAAGCCAGCGGTTAGTGGACTCGACAGTTTTAAAAAAAATTGCACATTAGAAATGTACGATGGTTGTGGAAATGTAATGGAAAAATGGAAGTTTGAGGGTGCTTGGCCACAAAATATAGAATTTGGCGAGTTGGATATGAGTTCTAGCGAAGTTGTCACTATAGATCTAACACTAAGATATGATAGAGCATATATTGAATAAATATTATTTTATTATATAATTAATTAAATAGAAAGGAATATTAAAATATGGCAAAAAATTTTGTTGACACTTTAGAAAAACAAGAACTTATTCAAAAACTTATAGATAAGGGGTTTGGGGATTTAGTAGATATGTTATTATTAAATGAGAATAAAGCATATACAAAAAAGGGCAGAATAAATAAAAGTGGTGTTTGTAGACTTTTAAATTGTAAACCAAAAGAGTTTGAAGAATTACTAGAAAAATGCAAAGAAATATTAAAGGATGACTTTTAATTTAAACATTTTCCAGCTTTCTGGTGTATTTTCTAAAAGATAAAAATTTATTTTATCATGACTTGGAATTTCTGGTTTCTTTAGTAGTTTCATTCCAATTTCTTTTAAATCATAATTTCCTTTTTTCAAATTACACTTAACGCAAGACAATACACAGTTATCCCATGTAAATTTTCCATTTTTACTTTTTGGATTTATATGATCTATAGTTGCTTCTTTTATTGTTAAGAACTTACTACAATACTGACAGTGACCGTTATCTCTTTTGTATATGTTTTTCTTGTTGGGCTTTAATCTTCTTTTTTGTATCTTATCATATTCCTTTAATACTATTATTTCTGGAACGCAGATGCTTTGTTTTGATGTTCTGATTTTATTGTAATTTTCAAAATCCATATCGGCCCACTCATGCCAATCATATGTATAGTATGAATTTACTTCTAAAACTTTAGCTTTTTCTTTAAATAGAAGTATTATTGCTTTTTTAAAACTTATTATTCCTACTGGAGAAAAACTTTTATTTAAAGCTAGTACTTGCATAATGTATTTATTTAACTACTTTAAATTTATGAATGACCTAAAAGTTTCTATAAATTTTAATTCTTTGAAAAATATCCCGGTTAGCTTTATTATACACTGTCATAATGACTTTCAAAATATATCAATTTTACTTGAAAATTTATTGACTAAAATCTACAATCCATTAGAAATTATATTGGTGAATGATAGATCTTTAAATAATGAGTATTTTAATCAAATAACTGATAAGTATAAATTTATAAATTATTTAATCAATGATAAAACCTATGGAGATGCTATAAATTTATCTATAGATAATTGTTCTAATAATTGGATTTTTTATATTAATTCAAACTTTAAACCACATAATGTTGTTTGGTGTGCTAATTTGTTTAACTCTATGCAGAAACTTAAAGCTGAAGGCGTCAAAATGATCAGCCCTTTTATTGTTAATAATAATTTTTTTAATTATTACAAAGATAATAAAAAAGATGTTATTCTTACTGAGCACTTTCTTCCTTTTAATGTTCTTTTTTTTCACAAAGATCTCTTTAGAACAATAGGAAAGATTGAAAGTACTGATAAGGTGGTAGAAATATCCAACTCTGTATACAACAAAATGAACAAAAGAAATTTTAAACAAGCAATATCACGAAGCAGTCTTTTTATTTAATTTTATTTTTTTATTTGGAAAAAACTTGTTAATGACATCGATAGTTTTATTTTTTAGTGCTTTTATAAATTCTATATCTTCTTTATCATTTGTATTTTTAGATGATAAATAATTGTTGTGTATTAATATTAATTCTTTAAAAAATATTTCATCATTATTTGTTATTATTATTACATTATTTTTTTGACTTTTATTATGTAAATAATTTATATATTCAACTATAGTCGAGTCTTTTGAAAATGATAAATTTGAAGTTATCATACTTATAAATGTTCCTACATTTAATTCTATTATTTCAAAATTAGGGAAATAAGTTTTTAATATATATTTAAATTTTTTATTTAATTCTTCATTTTTATACTTACTTGTTACTGCGTGCATAACTGGAATTAGTTCTTTTAAGAATTCTTCTGGTTTTTTTCTTAAGCTCACTTCTCTTCCATTAATTATTGCTTCATATAATTTATCTATAAAAATTTTAGCTTTAATGATATTTGAAGGAATTTCTTCTACAATATAAGGTTCATCTTTATTTGAATTTAATCCTAATAATTTTTGAGCAGCATTTCTGTTCTTATTGAAACCGGATACTCCTTTTTCTTGGGAGGCCTGAAAACCACGTAGTGTCGGTGTTATAAAAGAAGCAGCACCACCTACTTGTATGATGCCTTTTATTATATTTTTTAATCCCCCACCGATATTGTCGGATATATGTTCTCCGGACTTTTTTAATCTTTCTCTTACTTTATCTTTGTTGCCAAGCAGTCCAAATGCACCCGATGCTCCCAAGCTACCAATAGCACCTAATGTGCCTCCTACGGCTTGTCCTACACCTTTAATTGCGTTTCCTGCACCCCTAACACTTTGTCCTATTAAATTTCCTCCAAAGCCACCTGCAAATTTAGCAGCGGAACCTATTGATTCATTTTTTTCATCTTTAATTTCTACATAATGCTTAAAACTTGGCATACTATATTTATTAAATGTTCAATATTTTTTACTAGTATATTTTATGAAAATATTTGTACAAATCGCCTCATATAGAGATCCTCAGCTTCTTCCTACTTTAAGAGACATGATTTCTAAAGCCAAACACCCAGAAAATTTAAGAATATGCATATGTTGGCAACATAGCGATCAAGATTCTTGGGATAATTTAGATGAATTTAAAAATGATGAAAGATTCAAAATTTTAGATATTAATTACAAAGATAGCAAAGGTGTTTGTTGGGCCAGAAGTATGATGCAAGATTATTATTCTGGTGAAGAGTATATGCTACAATTAGATAGCCACCACAGATTTGTAAAAGACTGGGATGAAATTTTAATAGGCATGATTGATTTATTGAAAGAAAAAGGACATGAAAAACCATTATTAACTGCTTATTTACCAAGTTTTGATCCTGAGAATGACCCTGCTTTAAGAGCTAACGAGCCATGGAAAATGAATTTCGACAGATTCATCCCAGAAGGAGCTGTGTTTTTCCTTCCTGCAGGCATCGAAAATCACGAAGATTTAACTGCCCCAATCCCTGCCAGATTTTATAGTGCCCACTTCTGTTTTGCCCCAGGAAATTTTTGCAGAGAGGTTCAGCATGATCCAAATTATTATTTCCATGGAGAAGAAATTAATATAGCTGTTAGAGCTTATACCTGGGGTTATGATTTATTTCATCCTCATAAAGTTGTTTGTTGGCATGAATATACTAGAAAAGGAAGAACAAAATGTTGGGATGATGATTCAACATGGGGCGAAAGAAATAATAATAGCCATTTAAGAAATAGAAAATTATTTGAAATGGATGGAGAAAAAAAAGATATAGATTTTGGAAAGTATGACTTCGGCCCAGTACGCACATTAGAAGAATATGAAATGTATAGTGGCTTAAATTTCAAGAAAAGGGCAATACAAAGACATACATTGGAAAATAAAAATCCTCCTAATCCTACTTATATAAACAAAGATGATTATTATAATTCTTTTTTGTCAATATTCAAACATTGTATACCTGTTTATAAGGGCGTTTGCAAGCATGATGATTATGATTTTTGGGTTGTTTCTTTTGAAGATAAAGAAGGAAATTCTTTATATAGAAGAGATGCTGATGAGAATGAAGTCAGATCAATATTGCAAACTCAAGATCAATTTTGTAATATATGGAGAGAATTTAATTGCGAGGAAAAGCCTTATAAATGGGTTGTTTGGATGCATTCAAAAAGTGCGGGCTGGGTAGATAGGGTGGAGGAACTCCTATAGTCAGATTTGTTCCCAGTTCCCTCTTATAAGTTCTTGTTTGAAAAAATCTCTTTCCCAATCTACTTCATGAAATCTCACTGCTATAGAGCTAGTAAATCCTATAAGTGTTATTTTATCTTCTGGTTTTTTATTTAACTTATAATATAAGTATGCAATCAATCCGCTACTTAGTGCTTTCCCGCTTCTATATCCTATAATCCGCTTATAACTGTCAGCGTGAATATACATTGTTTTTGGCGAGTTTAAAAAACCAAATTCTTTTAAAGAATCAATGCAAGCTTGTCTTAAATTAGCCCCATAACTCTCTGGAGATTTGTGAAATATAATACTCTTGAATTTATTAACATTATTTCTTATTTCCTCTAAACCAGCATATACAGAGCTCAATGGTGTTGTTCTAGAAGATCTCTTTCTAGACATTACCGTTATATTTTTAAAGTTTCTTAATTTTTCATATTTAAAAAATGGTTGTAAAAAATTAAATAAAACTAATTCATCACCATCTTGTTCTTCAAGCTTAGATATTTCGTTGTCTATATCAAGATTATTAGCCACTAATATATATCTCATACCAAATATATATTAGCTTAATTAATTTTAATTTCATCCGAGCCAGTATTTTCCCTTATTATATCGTTATCCATCAATTCTACATAGTATATTTCATATACTACACTATCCTCTAGACCATTGAATCTGTGGTATGTTTTTGGGGGTATAGAACAACATTCTCCAGGGTTTAAAATTGTTTTATCCACTAAATCATATTCTTTTTTCCACTCTTCAATGCAGACTGATCCAGATTCCACCCAAAATATATTGGTTTTATAATCATGGTAGTGTTTAGAACAACAAGAATTTTTTTTAATATAAATTCTGTTTATTGATACGTTATTTTTATTAAATATTTCTTGAGTAAAACCCCAAATTTTACCTTGTTTACTCAGTATCATACTTTTGTTCGCCCCAAGTTTTGTTCCATTCTCCCGAGGATTTCATTAATTCATCTATGTTCACCTTGTCTGGATCAATTCCTGGACCATAAGGTGAAGGGCAATATTCTTTTTGTAATTTATTTATTACTTCTGTTGCTATTTGATCATAATGTTTGGATATTACCATGTCTACAATTTTATTAGAAAATATGTTCATAAAAATTATAGCAAGAGTTAAAGATATTATTACCCAAAATATTTTTTTATTTATAATTTCGTTCATTTTTTTACCTTTTATCTAATTTAGTTTAAAATTATTTTTTTGGAATCAATTTACATATGATTCTATCGCCATTGTTAAATGGTTGTTTTTCAACTTGACCAACATCATCTAGGGCTAATATAAATTTTTTAATTATTTCAAAACCTTTTTCTCTATGTGTTTGATCTCTATATGATTTAAACCTTAATGTTAATTGTAGTTTTTTGCCTTTTTCTAAAAAGCCCCTAGCTTGTTTAATTTTAACATTCAAATCATTTTCTTCTATACATGATTTAAATCTTATTTCTTTTGATTCTTCTTTTTTATTTTTATTGTTTTTTTCTTTTATTTTTTGTTCATATAAGTATTTTTTATAATCTATAACGTGACACACTGGGGGATGTGCGTTTGGTGCAATTTCAACTAAATCTAATTGATTATCTTGAGCAAATCTTCTGGCATCCTCTATGGGAACTATTCCCATTTGTCTGTTATTTATTATTAATCTTACTTTTGGACACCTTATTTGGTAGTTTATCCTGTGTTTATTATTGTTTGAATTATTAGAAAATTTGGTCATAACTGTCATGCTTCTAGGCTGTCATTAGTAATTTTAATACTAATTCCTTCTTTGTGGGATGGTAATTTTTTTGTCCATAAAACTTGATCACCGTCTATTTTAGAAACTTTGAATTCTAAAAAGAACACTCCGGGAGAAGACGTATCTTCATCTCTCCACTTATATACTAAGTTTTGAGATGAGGCCGAAGTTTCTTCTTCTCCATTAACGTTCAAAGAAGTATTATACTCTATATCAACCTCAGCTTCAACTTCGTAAAATTTTATTATTTTTATTTCGTTATTTTTGCTCCAATTTTGAGCATTTGAGTCTAATTGTGCTCTTTGAATATTTATTTTTGTTTCATCTATTGATTCTACCAACATATATTCTGAAGAATTAAACTTTTTAATTAATATATAATCTTCTTCTTTTATTGCTTCTAAGTTGTAATTATTTTTTAATTCAAAGTAATTATCTGTGGTAGTTATTTTATTTTTTAAATTAGAGTCTGCCCACATACTAGCTGTTATTATTAAATTTTCCTCTGTTAAGTCTATGTCATCGCAACTTTCTATTGTGTATTTAATAAATGGTTTAGTATCATTTTTTTTAATAGTGTAATCGTAATTTGGTGTTGTACATCCCATGCTTTATATATGCATTTTATTTGTAATTATTCATCAATACAGCCATATTCATTACATAAGTATACATAAAGTGATAAATATAAAATTATTGATAATAATATCATATTTGTTCTTTTATTTTATAATTAGCTTTTGTTTTATCATATATTTTTATCTTGCCACTATCAACCATAGATAATTTCTCTATATCCATATCTTTTTTCAATATATCATGCACATAAATCAAGTCTATATATTTATTAAATAATTTCTTAAGCCATGCTTTGTGACACAAAATACCGGTGTGATCATTAAAGTTTTCATAGTCACCAAAAAAAATCAAATATCTCAAGAAGGTTTCTTGAGATTTTCCTCTAAAATACTTTAAAAGGAACTTTTTATCTTTTGGTATCTCATCTGTAAGAAAAGTCATTCCTATAAACATACAATCAAACTTCAATTTTAATTCCTTTGCAAACTTCTAAATATAATAGTAAAACTCCTCCTGCAAATTGTTGAGGTATTTTAAATTTATATATCTTTTTTAATGTTTCGTTTACAAGTTTTATATCTTCTGTCACATCTTCTTTTTTGTGTTTAGAAATATATTTTTTTTCTTTAGCAAGTATAGGATATATTATTTTTGTCGATTCCAATATATTTATGTTTATTAGTTTTTCTATTTTTTCTTTAGAATATAAACTTTTAATATCTATTTTTTCTCCACTAATATCTTTTTTGTTTTTAAAAAACTTTTTAATATAGTGTTTTGCTATTTTTTTGATATCTTTTTTAAAATGTTTGGTTTTAGTGACTTGTATGTCACGTAGCACGGATTCTGCTTGTGATTTGAGTTGAATCTTCTCCAATGCATGTTCGCAATTTATTTCTTCTTCTAAATCATCAAAAAAGTCATCTTCAATGGAAAAATTTTTCATTTTCTGGCCTCTATATATTTAAAGGGAAAGTGGGTAACATGAAAAAGTCTCTAATTTACTTGGTTTTTTTGGTTGTGTTTTTTTCTGGCTGCAATAATGGAAACTTCAGCCCTAGACTAAAACAAAATAATTCCAACTCTAGTGGAGAAATTAGCAACAATCAAAATGGCTTCATGTTAGAGTTAGGAAAAATTAAAAAAGAAACTGAAATTTTAGGAAGTAAGTTAAGAGAGATACAAGAAGGTCTTGTGAACTTGAACGCAGCAGTCTCAAGAAACGAAAATACAGGAGTTCAAATACTTCAGGGAGATGGATCATTAATTTTAGTTTTTGCATTGAGTGTTGTTGCATTACTTTTTTATTATAAAAGTAAAAATAGTCAAGAGGTTGCAAAAATATTAACACAAAAAATAGTTGATGCACAAGACACACAACTGATGAATTCTGTTGTAAAAGAATTGTCTGAAAAAAAGAAAGATAAGGAATTTTTGTCTGTTTTGAGAAAAATCATGTGAGCTGTTCTATGCCTGGGCAATTGTCTCCGGCTGGATGTTTATTATTTTTTTTGTTTTCTTTTAAAACACTATCTATAATTATTTTATATTTAGTTTTCTTTAAACAACAATATGTTTCTTCGTTTTCAATTTTAGATAAATATCTGCATTGATTTTTTCCAGAATTGATCATGCAGTGATTTAGTATTTGTTCTTTTTTTAACATTTTTTTCTCCTGTTGGGGTTATTCTAATTTGGACTTTTTATTTTGTCAAACTGTTTTTGTTTTCATTTTTTTCAATGAAATTCTGTAACTCTCCCCAACTAGAAAAGATAAATTTATGATCAATTACACCAAAAAGCCAATCCGGTGTGTTTATTTTTCCTTGTTTTACACGAACAAATATTTTTTTCTTTAATTTTTTAGCTAAAAATATCTCTTCCAAAGTTCCACAGCTGTATATTTCAAGGTCTATATTTGCTATTACGATATCACTTTCCTTTACTAGTTTTAAATCTTCATTTCTTATCTCCCTCATTATCTTACTTAAAGATACATAATCTTTTCTTTTTTTGCAACTAGTCCTAAGCTCTCTAGATTCCAGATCTTCTTTGCCTTTTTCACTTGATTTTAATAAAGGATCATTCACTTTTATGTTCAGCTTGTTTAAGAACCTAGATATTTTTTTTCTCCAAGTTATTCCAAGATCCGGACACCTATCTATAGGCCCAGCCAAATAGCATGATTTTTTCATGATTATATTTTATACAAAAAATAAATAAAAAAAAGACAAACTAAATTATATTGATGAAATTATTAGAGGTAAAAAAATATTTCAATGATCATGGGTGCAAATTACTTGAAAAAAAATATGTTAATGCCCATGTTAAAATGAAATATTTATGCTCTTGCAACAATGTTTCATATATTAATTTAAATAATTTTAAAAATGGCAAAAGATGTGGATGTGGTAGAAAAGGAGCAAGAAAATACTCTGAACTAAAAATCAAAGAAATAGTTGAATCCAAAGGGTTTGTATTCATTTCTTCAAAATACATTAATAATCACCATGTTGTTGCTTGTATGTGCAAATGTGGAAAAAAAAGAACATGTCAATTAAAAAACATAAACAAAAGCGAAGGATGTTCTAATTGTTTGAGGAGAAATAATAAAAATAAAATTAAAAATAATTTAAGAAATAAATATGATATAAATTATGTTAAAGATTTTTTTGAAAAAAATAATTGTGTTTTTTTAAGCAAAGAGTATAAGAATAATTTTACTCTCTATGACTATATTTGTTCTTGTGGAAATAAATCTAAAATAAGTTTTTCTTGTTTTAAAAATGGTAGTAGATGTAAAGATTGCGGAATTAAAAAAATGATACTAAAAAAGTTTGACCCAGCCTCTGTTGAAAAAAAATTTATAGATTCGAAATGCACCCTTATCGATGTTTATGTTAATTCACATAAACATATGAGATATATTTGTGCTTGTGGAGAAAAATCAATAACAACATGGAATAATTTTTCAAAAGGGAAATTATGTAAGAAGTGTGGGATTAAAAAAATATCCGGTGAAAATAACTACGGATGGCAAAAAGACAGAGATAAACATAGAGAAAAACTTATTTTTAGACAAAAGTCATACAAACTTATTAAAATGACAATGAATGTTACTGGAAGAGTAAAAAATAAAAAAACCGCTGCCCTTTTGGGATATGATTATTTGGATTTACAAAAACATATATCACAATATCCTGGTTATGATTTTATAAAAGATAAACCCTGGCATATAGATCATATTTTTCCAATAAAAGCTTTCATCGACCATGGAATAGATGATTTTTCATTAATTAATTGTCTTGAAAATTTACGGCCAATTTCTGCCAAGGAAAATTTGATCAAAAACTCAAAATATGATAAACTAGAGTTTCTAGATTGGCTTAAAAAAAAGAACGTGAATTTAAAATGAAAAACAAAGGAGATATGAAGGTGGAGATTGTCGGTTTCGAACATCTCCACCTTCATTAGTTGACAGCGATTATTCACTCCTCGACGGTTTTGGAAGTGTAGAGGAATATGCAAATAGAGCCATTGAAATAAATCAAAAGTTTTTCACAATAACAGATCACGGCATGATGGGTGCCATACCCAGACAAATTAAAATATGTGAAAAAATATGCAGTAAACATAAAGACAAAGATAAATTAAGTCCCATATTTGGAGTGGAGCTATATGTCAATGATCTACAAATAGGCTATACAGATAAAGAAGAATTATCTAAATATTCTAAGGATCTTGATCCAAATGAAACCGATAGTTTTAGAGCAAGCCCTCATTTGCTTGCCATAGCAACTAGTCTCACCGGTTATAAGAATTTAGTTAAGTTAACCAGCTGGGGATGGACTAGGGGTTTTTATAGAAAGCCAAGAGTAAATTATGAACAATTAATGAATCACAAAGAAGGAATTATATTTACAAGTTGCTGTTATAATAGCGAGGTGGGTAGAGCTTTTGATAAAGGTGGAGAAGAAGCTGGATATAAGGTGATTGAAAAATATGTTTCAATGTTCGGCAAGGAAAATTATTATTTGGAAATTATGCTTTTAGATTTCAAAAAACAATTTGAATATAATAAGTTCATAATTAAAGCTCATGAAAAATACAAACTCCCAATAATACTAAGTCAGGATGTTCATTATTGTAATAAAGAAGATAGCTATCATCAAAGACTTATGCTCATGATACAGACCAAAAGAACTCTTAAAATGATAAAAGAGGAAAAAGAAAAAGATGCAATGAAGGATTTTTTCGAGCTTCAGGACGAAAATCTTTGGATGAAAAGTGAGGAGGAATTAAACGAAAAGTGGCTCAAAGACTACTCTGAAATAATTCCTTATGAAATTTTTTGTGAAGCCAAAAGAACTACTGTAAAAGTTTGCGAGAGAGCTAAGGGTGTAGAATTTGATAGAAGTTTAAAACTTCCTATTGTAGATGATTGTGATGAAAAATTAAAAGAATCTATTAAATTAGGATTTATAGCTAGAGGCTTACCAAAAAATAGCAGATACTTAGATAGGATAAAAGAAGAGTATAGTCTTATTACGAGAAAAGGTTTTAGTAGTTATTTTTTAATACAAAAAATGATGACAGATGAGGCAAGAAGAATTTGTCCCCAGATTCTTGGAGGAGGAGATGGTAGCGAGGCTGTTGGCCCCGGTAGAGGGTGCCTAGAAGGTAATACACTAATTTTAATTGAGAATGGTTTTTATAAGCCTATTTCTGAAATTAAAGTTGGTGACAAAGTCTGCACCAGAGATGGTAGTTTTCAAGAAGTATTAAATACTTTTGAATATCCATGCAACGAAGACTTGTTGACCATCTATAGTTATTATGGAGATAATAGAGGTGTGTCATTAACAAGAGATCATAAGGTTTTGGTTGAAAAATCAAAGAAAGTTGAAAACTATAAAAATTGGGCCGAATCCACAAAAAAATCTAGAAAATCTATTGAGGAGCCATCCGGAACACTTGACTGGATAAGAGCAGATCAAATAAGTGTTGGAGATTGGGTGTTTATTCCGCAACTAAAACTAAATAATTCTGAATTACCAGATATAGATCTCTCCAAATATTGCAATGGAGAAAATTTATTGTTCGATAAAGATTTTGTTTTTCAAGATTATATCAATCCTTTGACCAAAACAATTAAAAGAAATAAAAAATGTAAAAGATTTATTGATATTAACAATAAAGACTTTTGGACTATTGTCGGGTTGTTTGCAGGAGATGGCTGGATAAGATCTGATGGTAGAGGTGAAATAGGTTTTGCTTTTCACGAAGATGACCACGTAGGACTAAAATTGGTCACAAAATTTGCGACCAATTTGTGTGTAGAATATTCTATATTTAAGCATAAAAAGAAAAAGCTTAAACAATTATCTATAAAAAGCAAATTTTTATACCACTTATTTAGAGAGATGTATAACAGCTACCATTTTACATCACAAACCAAGCACATCCCAGAAATAGTTTTCTCTCTACCTGATACTTTTAAGTGGGCCTTTATAAAGGGTTATTTTATGGCAGATGGTCATTTATCTGAAAATAAAATTAGTTTTGATTCTGTTTCTTTAAATTTAGTTTCCCAGATAAGAACCCTACTTTTATCTTTGGGCGTTCCTTCTTCGTGCAACTACATGGATAGGTTGGATAAAAGAAACAATCAAAAATATTTTTGCTATAAGGTTAATATTCCTGTTGTAAAAGAACTATCAGAAAAACCTTCGTGCAAAAGATATACCTATAGAAAAGTGGATGGTGGATTCTTGGTGAAGGTTCGTAAAATTAGTGAGTTAAAAAATGTTAAACGTGTTTATGATTTTGAAGTCAAAAATAATTCAAATTACTTGACTAGCAGTTTTTTAGTTCATAATTCCGCAGTAGGAAGTTTAGTGTGTTATTGTCTAGGCATAACGGATGTAGATCCCATAAAAGAAGACCTTTTATTCTCTAGATTTCTCTCAGAATCCAGAGGTGGAAGAAGCATGATATTAGAATTTAAAGATGATTAATTTTTTAATTTATAAACAATAGATACTTATAAGAAAGGATTCTTATGAGTTATTACCAAAATTTATTTAATCAAGAATTTATAGGAAATTGGGTAGGGTCAGACAGACAATATTCTATAACATTTAAAGTGCCTGCAAATAGAAACACACAAGACTACCAGCTTGCTTACAATGATGGTCCCTGGGACTTAACCGGCATTGATGTTAGCGGGAATGATAGTTACCTCTATATAAACTATTTCACTAGTGTTGACAGCACATCATATAACACAATGTCAATAGACATAGCTGGTGAAGATGTTTCTTCCACTAAACCTTATGAGGTTGCTGATAATCTAAATGCAGATAGCAATTTTTCAGACTTATTTATTGCAGAAGTTTCAAAAAATACGGTATTAATAAAGTCAAAACCAGGAAGATCTAAAAATGTAATAATGTGGATTGATAATGAAGGTGCAGAAAGAGCTTTAAGATTCAATAAATATGCTGGGGTAGCAGAAATTCCAAGTTATTTTTCAAGACACACCATAGAAAACAAACTAAATTTTAGTGATTCTATGGGCACCTTAATACTTTTAGATGAAAATGATAATATTCATCAAAATATTATACAAGAAGCTGGCTTTGATTATGAGGAAGTAAAAGAAGACTGGGAACTATTGAACGGTAGAATAAGTGGTTTATTTACATTTCAAAAAATAAGCGTAGATGCCAGTGATAGAATAACCCAAATAATAGAGTATCCCGCTGGTGCCAAACAAGGTGCACTATCTAGGAAGATAAATTATTCTTATTCTGGTGCAAATACCAACCCAGCCGAGGTTACTGAAATTCCATATATTTTAGAAAATAGTGATTTAATAAATCCTTAAAGCTTAATACATATAATACGGGTATTGTTGTGAATGTTCCTTCAATACCCGTATTATATGAGTAATATTTATCTTACAACCGATCAAACTGGTGCAAATAACCCGGTAAGTTCAGCTAATAGTAGAATTTTTAATTTTACTTTATCATCTTCATATACAATAGATAAAGGTTCCTTTTCTATGAAAAGAGGATCTGGTTCTGTCGATGGCATTACTGCTAAACTTTATTCTGGGCTTAATGGTGGTGGAAGCATCCTGACATCGGTTTTTGTGTCAAAAAATAATATTTCTCAAACTTTTCAAGTCGTAGATTTTATTTTAAATTACACGGCTAGTGCAGGATCATATAGTTTGGTATTAACTACCACGGATCCTGCAGGTGGAAATACTGAGTATGCCATAAAAACGGATAGTTTTCAAACTGTAGACTTATCAGGAAATACATTACAAGTTTTTAATGCTGATGGTACGGCTATAACGCCAACACCTACACCTACACCAACTGCTACACCTACACCAACTGCTACGCCAACACCAACTGCTACGCCAACACCAACTGCTACACCTACACCAACTGCTACACCTACACCAACTGCTACACTTAATAATTGTTACACTGTTAGACAATATTTATATGGATATGACCCATCAAGTGGCAATTCAAGTTTATTTGTTTTAAGTGAAGATTACCCCGGCACAGCTGATTTACCAATTGGATCTACGGCAAATATTAATGGAATTCAAGTATCAATTACGAGTATTAGTCAATCAAATTCTGTTTATTTTCAAGGTGGCCAAGGATATGTTATTAATCTCGACCAACCTACAGGAATCATATCAGCAGGAACTTATATTGAATTTTGTTGGGAGGTATCTTCGCCCACTCCTACACCAACTGAAACCCCTTTAATTACTGAGACACCAACTCCTACACCTACCTTAACTCCGACTCCGACTTCTACATCTACAATAACTTATTATAATGGTTTGTGTGGAACAAGATATGTAGGATATTTTAGCAATGATACAAATTGGTTTTCTACTGCTACCCTTCACGGAGATCATAATAGTCTGACAACTATTGAAAATTTCACTAGCGATGCAGACAATTATAGTTGGGAGTGGATAGGATACTTCCGGCCTAGTTCCAATGAAAATTATACATTTTACACAAACTCAGATGATGCCAGTTACTTATGGCTTGGAGATTCAGCCATTTCTGGATACTCTTCTTCCAATGCCCTGGTCGATAATGGCGGTCTACACGGTCCTAGATTACGCCAAGGAACAACATCTTTGCCTTTAATTTCTGGTAACTATTACCCAATTAGGATACAGTTTGGTGAATTTGGAGGAGGAGATGTAATAACAGTATCATTTAGTACCGATACCATAAGTCAAACATCAAATGGTTTAGGGTATTTTTTCAATTCTGCCAACTGTGGTTCTCAAAATATTAACATGTTTAAAACAAGAAAGCATCACGGTCATTACAAACTAACAAAAGGGTTAATTCAGAGATTTTGGAAAAGCCCTCACGTAGATGGCAGAAGCAATCATATCGAAAGAGGTAATGATTCATAACCCCATCATGTTATTTTTTCTTTGCTCTTTCCTTTTTACTAAATCTGACTCTTTCTTCTTTCTTCTTCTTTTTTGCCCAGGGCTTTCATAAAATTCTCTTTTTCTGCATTCTTGCAAAACACCACTGTCTGAGACTTTTTTCTTAAATACACTTAAAGATTTTTTAAATATATCTTCTTTTTCTTTTCTGTTCATTGAGTAGTAGCTATCATCTCTTATTACATATACTTTCATTTTTTTTCCTTTTTAATTTGGATCTTGTTCTGTTTATTTTACTGAAAATATTTTTTATATCAACTTTTCTATTTTAATAAATTTTGTTCCAAGCCTTTTATTCTTTATTTTTCTTATTAATGAAACGTCCATTTTAGAATCAATCTCAGATGTATTGGGCAAAGATTCTCTATCCACATATGGCAGATACTCTTTACAATATGAAATTATTGGTTCAAATATGTCTTTTGTCCAATAATTTTTATCACCTCTAATTAGTGTGTTAGAAAATGTAAATATTCTTTTTCCCGGTAATCCCAAGTCCACCAGGTCATCTATTTCATATTCTTTTGTTAAAAAGTATTTGTTTCTCTCTTCAAATATTAGTGATGGAGTTCTTGCTATTATTGAAAATTTAGAAACACTATTGAATATATCTAAACACAAACCTGTCATCCTCATAGCTGGAAGTATTTCAAACATATTATTTGAATTTATTATCAAACAATCTGTATAGTTTTTAAATTCATTGTTTAAATCATATGAAAAATTATTGTTCCAAACTACTGGAAATATCTCATTTTCTTTTAAATACTTTAATAACTCAATATAAAAGTTTTTAGATACTATAACTTTGTTGTATTTTCCATTACTCCATACATTAATTGTTTGTGATGGATAAATAAATAATTTATAATTGTTTGAATTTAAGCTTTTAATGATATCTTTTGATAAAACTGAAGAACTGGGTATCATTGGTAAAAAAATATTTGTTTCAAAGTTAAAAAAATCCCAAAACTTATTTAAAAACTTATTGTAATATAATTCTTTGAAAAAGCTTGAATCTACTACATTTCTAAAATTTTCATTTAATGTTCTTAGAAGATTTAAATAAAATGTTGATTTATTTTCAAAGTATTCTGAATTATTAAAAACATGATTGATATTCGATAAGTCTGTTGGAGACCAATATTCGTCTACATATGGAAATAAATGAGACAAACCTGGATAGCTTATTAATATTAAATATTTTGAACTCTTAAGTTTTTTAAAGTTATTAAGTATAAATGTTGACAATATATATATGTGTTTATTATCTCCAAAATAAGGTATTACAAGTATATCATCTAAGTCTGTTGGTACATTTTCATCATCATATTTCTGTCTTTTAAAACCTATTTTTTCACATACATTATTTAAAAATTCTACTGATTTCATGATTACCACTTTTCTAAATTATTATTCTTTATAATAGAATGTAAAATTTCTTTATCTTTTACCATTCCTATTATATGATTCCAATTATTTTCTTTTATTTCTTTTATTGCCTGATTTATAAGATTTATACCTTCTTCTTGTTCTTTTAAAAAATCCACATAATGGCAAACAATTATCTTTTTTTTATCAAAATCACTAGTTAGTGCTATTCTTTGAAGTTCTTGAGTTTGATGTGCAACTTGATTTGGGCTTTCTACCAATATAAATGGAGTTTTTGTAATTGCCGATAACCTTGTGCTAGCGGTCCAAAATTGTATTGAAAATTTAACTTTTGATAAAACTTCAAGTGTAAAATCTAATTCTTTTGCACAAGGCATGCTTGAAAAATCAATACAATCCGGCATGTTCAAGCTAGATGAATTTTCTCCTAAATATATTGGATTAAATCCATTTTCTCTTAAAGAAGAATTTAATTTTAAATAAAATTCTTTAGGCAAATTTCTCCCGTATGTTTTTCTATTTCTGGCAAATATTGCCACACTATTTTCTGGAACCTTGATGCCTCTTTCTTTCGGCAGAGGTACATCTACTGCAATAGTTTTGTCTAGTGTTTCTAGTAAAGGTAAAGATATGTTTTTACTGTTGCAACTTTTACATACAAAAGTTTCATCCATCCAAACGTTTAAACAATTTTTACAAATTTTGGCTACAAAAAAATTTCCTAAAAATGATGTTGGTATTAACTTTCCAAGTTTTTTTAATTCTTCCTCTAGTTTTATTATATCTTTACTATCATTCTTAAAGGCATTGCTGTAATCTTTTAAATAGTAAAACTCCTCATCTAATTCCCAAAATTCATCGGCTATGTGTCTATAAAGATATTCTCTGCCACTCCAACCTACTACTATTGTTTTAAAATTTGAATGTATTTTTGATAATAAAGGAATAGAATAAAGACAGGCAAGAGTTTCTACACCAAATTCACTAAAGTTTGTTATAATTAAATTTTCTTTTTTATTAGAATTATTAAATATGTGTTTTTTAAAAACAAAGTTTTTAATAGTTTTATTATTTTTATTTTTTTTATAAATTAACTTCATAAAAGCCAAAGATTGCTCTTGGCATTTATTAATACCATTCTAGAGCTTTAAATTATTCGTCTTCTTCGTTATCTTCTTCTGATTCTGTTTCAAATCTTCCTTGATTTAATTCATCGCTAACCTTGTCAATAATAGAGTAAACTTTTTTCATTTCTTTCTCTAATTTTTTATAATCTTGACCTAATGCTTCCTTGGTTAGCATCTCATTCTCTAGTGAATGTAATTTTTTCTTTAATTCATCAAGTTCTTCTAAGGCTTTATTTGAAGCAAATCCTTTTTTAGCTGGATTTTTCTTAGAATCTTTTCCAACGGTATCTATTTGAATTGGATTTGCGTTATCTGCCGCCTTTTTTGTCATATTGGATAATTTTTCTTCTTTTTTACCTTCATTTAATATTGTATCTTCTGAATAGTTTGAAACATCATTCCAATAACTGACATCCTCGGCAGAAGGCTCAGACTTAGAATTTATATTTAATCCACCAAAAAAGCTTTCTTTGGATTCGCCTTCATCTTCTATTTTTATATCTTCTTTTGGAATGTCTTTAAAGATACCATCGGCTAGGGCTTTATCCCACTGATCTACCCAGTTATTAAATTGATTTACTTTATCCATAGTATATTATATACTCTTATCAATTTATATTTTTTAGCTTTTTTCCATTAAAATTATTCTATAGTCATCATTTTTATTTATTTTAACCTTACTGTAGTAATTTTTTTTGCCTATGCTTTCTAAAGTGTATGTTTTAAATCCATTTGTTGGAGGACTAAGCCTCATTCTTAAAAAGTTGCCAACTTGTAATTCATCTTTATACAATTCATAATCATCTTTCCAGATATTAACAGATTCTTCATCTCCGTTAGAATCTTCTACTTTTATTTGATAATATTCTGTTCTTTTGCCTTTTCTTTTATTTAATGATATAACTTCTACCTCTACTGGTAAAGAATCTTCTTCTTCAATATCCATGAGCTTATCAAAAGTTAATCCTCCGACAAAATCTTTGCTTTTTTCTATCCTGAACTCCCAGCAAAAACCATATGTCTTTTTTTCTGCTTCGTAAGGATCTGATAGTTCTTTTTCTATTTTTGAGTTAATTTTATATGAATCAAAATCAAATTCTTCTAATTTTGGTTTTTCATAATTTTCTTTCTCTATGAATCTTTTTTTTGCTGAATTTATCTTGTTTAAAACCTTACATATCTGTTTCCATGCATTTTTTTCTTCCACTATTATAGATTCATATCTTTCTTTAATTTCTTTGCATGTAGTATCTTTGAATGAAAAATCAAATTTAGATAATTCTCCATTCTTGATTTTATTTTTTATCTCATCTGTATCTTCTGCCAAACTTATCAGCCTTACTAGTTCATCTTTATTCTTTTTATTATTCTTTTGATAACGCAGTTTAGAGTCTAGTTTTTTCTTTGTGAAGGTTTTATAGTACTCTGCAAACTTAAATAGGTTTACTGGGGTATTTTCTGCAAAACATCTAGACGATAATATGGGCTTCAACACGCTCGCATCAGTCCCAAATCTTTCAAGAAAATCTATGAATCCATTAAATGGCTGCAGTTTTATTATTTCTTCTGCTGCTTTACTTCCTATGCCTTTGACATTTGAAAATCCAAAGTATATCTCGTCTCCAACTAGAGAAAAATTATCCGAAGATTTGTTTATATCTAGTTTTTTTAATTTTATATTATGATTTTTAATTTCTTTTTTATATTCTTTGATTTTGTCTGTATCATCTTCGCACTGTAGTATTGCTGTATAAAATTCATGTGGAAAGTGAGATTTTAAGTATAGAAGTCTCGAGCTTATATGAGAGTAAGCTACTGCGTGAGACTTGCAGAAGCCATATTCGGCGAAACTTTCCATCTGCCTCCACAAATTTTCTATTTCTTCTTTTGTGCAATTTAAATTATTTTTTCCATTCTTTAAAAATATCTCCTTATACTTAATAAATGATTCTACTTTTTTCTTGCTTATTGCTTTTCTTACTGTTTCTACATCCCTCATAGGAATATTTCCAACCACATTTAATATTTTCATTACTTGTTCTTGGTATATGATAACTCCATATGTATGATTTAATATATTTTCTAAAATAGGATGAAGATCATAGTCTTCCCTTCCTCTTTTTCGTTCTACATATCTCTCGTGCATTTTGCAATTGTGAACAACTATATCTTGTGCAATAAAATTGGGTTCATTAATATATAAATGCTCTTCTATTAAAAGAGATATATCATAACAATCATCTTTTTCGTGTTTTTCTATTGAAATTATTTCATCGTCAAAAATCATTTTAAATTCTCAATAAAATTGATTACTCTTTCATCTTTTGAAAACTTATTTTTACTCATATTTGGATCATTGAATTGCCAATATTTAAATATTAAATTTTTTGAAAGACAATATTTATTTGCTGTTTTTAATTTTATTTCTGTTTTTTTTACATCCATATTATAAATATATCCTGACTTTAATTCTATCAAAAATTTTTCATTAATCAAAAAATCTGGGTAGTATTTTCTTTTTTTATTTTCATAAAAATAAGTTATATAAAAAGGGCATGTGAACCAAGAGGTTACTTGATTACTATAATCAAGTAGTTCCGACATCCACAGCTCAAGTCTGGATCTGAGAAAAAACTCACAATTCATTTTATTTGAATGATATGGCTTTCCTGTATTCTTAAGAGTAAAGTATGGATGAATTCTTTGATACTCATTGTTACATTTTTTAGAACAAAATCTTATTTTCGGCCTAGGTTTTCCTCCAACCCAAATAATAATTTGTTTATCGCAAAAACCGCAGTTTCCATATTCTGCCTTTCCTTTTGCAAAAGGATACAATCTTTGATAATCCTCTGGAGTTCTATTTAATCTTAATTCTTCCTGTTTTTTGTTTCCCGCAGTCGTGAATGATTTTAATAACTCTCTTCTTTCTTCAAAAGAACAAGACTTTACTTTATTAACCCACGCATCAGAGCCTATCTTGGCTAAAACTTTTCTTCTTTCTGGATCTACTATATCACCTTTT
>Ga0075473_10000211_pt1 | contig 23969 bp, 36 predicted proteins | sample DEB19_08_DNA_FD_76340 | JGI IMG/M metagenome (GOLD analysis project Ga0075473, IMG submission 76340) | Aqueous microbial communities from the Delaware River and Bay under freshwater to marine salinity gradient to study organic matter... | ecosystem: Environmental > Aquatic > Marine > Coastal ... | reverse complement strand
TGACACCGTACCTTTACGGAAGTAAACACATTTATTAATTAATTATAAACTGGGGGTTCATAACGGACCCCCTTTATATTTATATAATATGGAAAATATTTTTTTAAATGATAATAAATCTAATTGTGAATCAAATAAATTTACAATCAAAGATACCTTAGTTGAAAAAGTAGATAAAAACGAATCAATAATTAATTGGGAGTTACATCAGAAACTCATGGAAAAAAAATACGGTAAAAAACCGATCCAAACCTCCTACAATTTTAAAAAATAATTTGTTTTATTAAAAAACATTTCTTAAATTTGTTGGGTGAAAAAACCATGCAAAGAATGCCCTCACTTTATTCGTAATCGTCATAATGATATGATTGTTGAGTTCGGAAAAAAAACCGGAAAGAAACATAATTGTCATATGACAGAAGGAAAAAAAGACCTCTGGAATGTAACGGATAAGAAACTTGAATGCTATGGAAGTAAAAACTAAATTTGGAACATATACAATGGAAACAAGAAACAGTACAAAAATAAGTACAGACAAACTTGATGTGTTTGTTAAACGACTTAAAAAAATAGGAATTGACGTAAAACTGTCAGGAAATTTTCCGTGGATTTATTTAAATGAAATCTGTGGTATAAGAGTAACTGAAAAATTTGAAGCAAACCATGGATTCACCGTGATGTTTCTACCTGGTAGAAATGATTCACCACCATCAGAGTTTACGGATATTACAGAGATATTCAAATTAATTAGAAAATATGTAAGACAAGCAAAACTTGTTGAGATAATGAAAATGGACGAAAAAGACGGATTATATGAAAAATAATAAATTATTTTTGGATGACTTTAGGGATCCTAAAGACGCTATAACACTTGTACCATCAAACTATAATAAATTTTATTGGGAAAATGATTGGGATGTTGTTAGAAACTACAATGAGTTTGTCGACTATATTGAAGAGAATGGTTTACCCCAATTCATATCTTTTGATCATGATTTAGGTGACACAGCTATGGATGAGTATTTTCGTAATGTCGTTGTTAATGGTGTGATTGACTATGATAATATTAAAGAGAAAACCGGACTGGACTGTGCTAAATTTCTTGTTGAATACTGTGCCGACGAAAACCAACCATTACCGGAATATTTGGTCCATAGTGCAAACCCAGCTGGAAAACAAAATATAATATCATTTTTGGAAAACGCAAAAAAACATTTAAGTATATAATATGGACTTAACTAAATTAACAATGAACGAACTCATTTCCTTAAGAAATGAAATTGAAGGGATTATTCATTCATATGAGGATGGTTATTTATACATTTGTTCTGTCCGTCAGTTTGGTAGTGTTTGGGAAGAAAGACCCACAAGTTTATATTCATTAAAAGAACTTTGTGGTGAATACAATGGAGACAACGGTATTGTTGATGTTTATACGAACAATCCAAATTTAGAATTTCCTGAAATGGAGTTTTATAATTACGGTGATGTAATGTATATTAAATCAGAGGATGATTATAGAGAGTGGATTAAACACACTAAGTCTAAAAATCTTATTGAAGATGTAACACAACGACTTGATGAGTGGGAAAATAGAGAAAATGTATCATTTCAGTATAGACCTTCATTTGCTCCAATATGGACAAGAGAACATTTGAAAGAATGGATTGAAGAGTTTGAAAATACCAAGTGGGATTTTGTCGAACCAAGATCCATGAAGAAAGAGTATTCAGATGAAGATGGTGAAAATTAAAAATTAAAATAAAATGGCAAAAATAAATTACAAAACACAGGAAACGAAGAAAAAAACAGAACGTTCTTACGTAGGGTGGATCTTTCTTCTTGTATTCATATCATGGAATGTACTTTGGGTTTCCGTTTGGTCACACGAAGGATTTACATTTAATTGGGGGGTAGCTGCAATTATAACCTTAATAACCCTAACCGTTGGTAGCTTATTTTGGATGAGTTCTGTGGACTGGGACCACATAAGGACATCCGAATATACCATATTTGAATTTGAATTGTGGGACACAGAAACATCCCAATATGTTAAAAGATATGACTACGGTTCCAGAGAGATTTTCGCGAATTATTTCTTAAATTGGCAGACCGGAAATAGTGAAACCTATTCCACCGAAGAAGATATTTTGAATAGGTATAATGATACTGAAAGATTCACTAAAGCGAATGGATACATTAATAAAGAAGAAGTAATGAAAAGAATATTAGATAATATAAGATCATCTATATCTAATAAAATAGAAGATCAAAAAATTAGAGTAAGAAATGTTTCTACGTCAGAAGTTATTACAGTAGAAGAGTTGGTAAAAATTGTAAAAGGAGAAAATCAATAAAAATGGAAAATCAAAATAGTGTAGCGTATGTAGGTAAAGTCGGGGTACCAACTCAAATACCAGGGGCTGATAATATAGAACTTGTCATGGTTAATGGTTGGACGGCGATAACCAAAAAGGGGGAATATAAAGAAGGTGATTTGGTTGTTGTTGCAACTACTGATTCTGTAATACCACAAAAATTATCTGATGATATGGGGGTAACTAGTTACCTTCGTAAAGGACAAAGAGTAAGAACAGTAAAACTTCGTGGGGTTTATTCTGAATGTTTGATAATACCAACTAAATATATACCTGGATATGGTGATCAGTATTATGAAGGTATGGACATGATGGAAAAAATGGGTATAACTAAATACGAACCACCAGTTAAAACTGTACAATTAAGTGTCGGTGGACGCAAGATAAAATACCATCAAAACCCCAATTTTCACGTTTATTATAAATTCCCGAACCAAAAAAATGTTCCGGAAATGTTTAGTGATGAAGACACTGTAGTCATAACCAGAAAACTTCACGGGACCAACGCTCGTTACGGAATTGTTAAAAAGAAAAAAATATCAATTATTGATCGTATTAAAAAATTATTTGGTAATAAGTGGGCTTACTTTGAATATGTGTACGGATCACATAACGTCGAAAAAGGATCTGAATCCCAGGGATTTTATTCAACCGATGTCTGGAGGACAGTCGCTGAACAATACACAATTAAAGAAAAATTATGGAAATACGTTAAAACTTATTATACACCTGAAACACTGGAAAGTGGTTTAATTATTTATGGTGAAATTTATGGTCATGGAATACAAAAAAATTATGACTACAATTTAGAGGACATTAAGTTTGCTGGTTTTGATATTGAAATTGACGGTAAATACAGGGAATTTTTTGTTGAACGTGGCATTTTTATCACATTAGGGTTACCAACTGTAGAGTTATTATATGTGGGAAAATGGTCCAAAGAAGAACAAGATGAATACGTATTTAATAATTTTATTAGAGGAACCAAAGTACCTCACGAAGGTATTGTTGTTAAATCAATCACCGGGGAACGAAATAAGATTTCTAAAGTTATTAATCCTGATTATTTAATTTTTAGTGAAAAACATAATGTTGGGGACTCCCATTGATTTATTAAATTTTTATTTTTATACTTAAAAAAAACACAATATGGCTTACATAAGAATTGATGTTGATTTAGATGAGGTCTACAATGAAATGGATAGACGTGATAAACAAATAATGGCGGATTGGTTACACGATGATGGAGTCTTAGAAGGACACCCAAACCCGGAAATTAGAAAAGTAGTTAGGGGTGATGAGGAATCACCAGGTGAACGTGAATTAAGGGACAGGTTAACAAAAATATGGAACTCATATTATTTGTTAACAAATGAGGAAGAAGAATTAATTAAAAAAATATCAAGTAGATTACCATGAATAGTCAAGTAGTGTTTGCTCTTTTAGATAAAAGAGATTATTGTGATAAATACGTGTCTTTTCACAAATCTGAATATTCAGCAAAAGACAAATTAAAAGAATATTATAATGATATAAACTCTGGTGATATGGAACTACTATTGAAGGAGGACAGAATTGTAAAATTAAAAACTGATCGTATTGAGGAAATACTAGTGATTGTTGAACCAATAATCGTTAAATGAACATGTATAGACTAAATTTTTTAGAATTTTTATCAAAAAATCTATTCTGGTACTCAATATTTTCCTTGGTTTTTGGGTCTTTAGATATTACAACCTGGGAACTTTTTAGTGGGTTCTTTAACATATCGGGATTTATACTATTTGAGTTAATACTTTTTGGGTCTTGTTTAACAGAAATAAATGAATAATATATGGGAATTAAAAAATTAAAAAAAGAAAATGACATTTTAAACATGACACTCATTGACATGTTATCCAAGTTTGATTCAACTAAAACTAAAAAATACACACAGTTTTTGGTTAAAATGTTCATTAAAAAAACAACAGAAGGCCAAAAAAATAGGGGGTTTGAAAGACCATTCCGTGAAAATGACCCACTTGACAATGTGATACCATACAGTTCTTGGGAAAATGCTCTAATTAGGGATTATATCACTGACTGGATATTTTCTCACGGTGATATGACTAGATTTGTCGAATTCACACAATTAATGGAGAAAGGTTTAATACAAGAAAACGATATTAGTAAATATGATTCTTGGGAGATGTTAGAGATTAATCTATTTGAAGCCAAAAATCGTGAAATGTTTAAGAAATCAAAAAAAGAGATACATAGAATTTTTGAGGATGAAAGGTATTTGGTTCTTAAACCATTAACATATACCTCTTCTTGTTCTTATGGATATCAAACAAAATGGTGTACAGCTATGATGACAGATCCAGCGTACTTTTACAATCATTCTAGGGGTATTTTAATATATGTTATAGATAAAAAAGAAAATGTAAAATTTGCTTTTTATAAAAACATACCAGATTATTTTGAATTAGAGCATAGTGAACATGAAAATTACATTTTTAAAACATTTAATCAGGAGGACAAACAAATTGACACCATCCAAACTGGACTCCCACAAAGTATATTGGAAATAATATTAAGGGAAACCAATTTGAATCTACCAACAACAACACCAAACTATAAATTATTTTCTAATACTGAAAAAGAAACGATGAGGTTGTATGTGGGTAGATTACCAGATGAGACCCAACCGCCTAATATAGAAATGACGGATCAGGAAATGATTATACGTGAAGAAACCACACCAATGATGTCCGTGACACGAAGAATCCAACCGGTAGAGGTACCCTTAAATATAGAAACTGACATTGTTGACGATATTTTAAAAGATATTCAAGAACACTTTATTAAAAATTATGAAGAACCAGATCAACAACCATGAATGGAAAGAGGAATTAAGAAAAATTTTAAAAAGAAATAATATGAGTGACGAGTATATTAAAGATACCATTGAATATAGTGACGATGAAAGAGATGAACCAATTGTTCGTACAACCATAACAACTAAAAATTCTGAAGAAAAAAAGGATTTAGACATTCCTTGTTGTTGGAGTAATTTAAAGAATGATGAGTACGCTCCAGCTTATATTACAGTCCCACAGGTCCCTGCTGGTGTTTATGAAATTGGTTGGAATGGAAACTTATCTACACACACATTGAAAAAACAACCATTCAAGACTGATGAGTTATACCATTTACCATCACCAGAGATTACAGATATTTTAGAAGATATTGAAAATTTCTGGAATAGAGCGGACAAATACAAGACATATAACTTTATTCACAAAAGAGGTATTTTAATGTATGGAGACCCAGGTTGTGGTAAGTCAGGTATTATCCAACTCATTTCACAAAAGTTAATTGAGAGAAATGGTATTGTTATCAATGTCAAAGACGAAGAAGATGTTGATAGGTTTACATCATTCATCTCAACATTTAGAAAGGTAGAACCAAATAGACCCTTAGTCGTATTATTGGAGGATATTGATTCAATAGCTAGTGAAAGTAGATACCAAACAGCTAGATTATTAAACATCCTAGACGGGGTTAAACAAATTGAAGGTGTTGTTTATATCGCGACAACTAACTATCCGGAAAAACTCCAGGAACGAATTACAAATAGACCATCAAGATTCGATAGACGATACAAAGTGGAAAACCCAAATGAGGAAATCCGAAGAGCGTATATTAATCACAAATTAAATGAGGAAGATATTAAAGGTATTGATATTGATTTGTGGGTTAAAAAAACCGAAGGTATGTCTTTATCACATTTAAAGGAGGTTGTAATTTCAGTAATTGTTATGGGTAGAACTTTTGAGGAGACAATTAGTAATTTGGAATCTTTATCAGAAAAACCAAGAATAAAAGGATCTGGCACTGTTGGATTCGGAAAATAAATAAATAAATAAAAATAAATTAAATTTAAATTATTATGGGAACTAGTCAAATTATTATGTGTTGTTTATTGTCACTAAACTTATTATTAGGAGCTCACCTACATGGGAAACCTAAAGAAGGGAACCACAGTTTTTGGGTGGCAATTATTAGTACTGGATTATATTTCGTGTTACTATTAACTGGGGGATTTTTTAATTAAAAATATTTAAAACTTAAATTATGGGATGTGATATTCATTTATACATTGAGAAAAAAACCACAATAAATGGGGTTGAAACTTGGGTAAATTGTGATGACTTCAGACTTAATCCGTATTACAGTGAAGACGGTAAAAACGGTAATTTATATGAACAAAGATCAATATATCTAGGTAGGAACTACGAATTATTTTGTATATTGGCAAATGTAAGGGGGTATTGTGATAGTACAATATCAGATCCAAAAGGGTTACCGGAAGATGTTAGTCAAATTGTAAAAGAAAGATCTGATTATTGGGGTGTTGATGGACATAGTCACAGTTATCTAACACTAAAAGAAATTAATGATTTTTTATCAGACAACCCAACAGTCTGGATTGAGGGTATGATATCACCAGAATCAATTGAAGAATTGGAGTCTAGTGGTAAAACACCAACAGTATTCGCTGGGTTTACAACAGTCAAAGGTTGGGATTATAGAACTTGGGAAGAAGAAAGTCCATTAGCTAGTTTGGCTAATAAGATTACCGAGAGATTAAAAGAAGAATTTTATTTATTTGATGATGAAAAAATTGGGGAACTTGATGAGAGAATCAGAATCGTTTTTTGGTTTGATAACTAAATTAGGTATTACTGAGGTTATAATTGATTTAATATTTTCTGTTACATATTTAGTTGGAGTTTGTATGGTATTTCAAATGACCACAATCTCAATATTGTTTGGGTTACCGGTTATTGTTATCTCACTATACCATTTAAAAAGAAATTTAGATTAAAATGAGGTACCACGCTAATTTTTATACTAATCGATTAACTAAAGAATGGGTTAAAAACGGTAAAATTATTATAGCTTGTGATCTTGATGACACTATCATCCCTTATAATGAAGAAATCAAAGACAACTGTAAAAAAATGGTTGATTTAATTTTGGAATGTCAAGAACATGGTATTGTATTTCTAATTAATACCGCTAGAAGTGAAAAACAATTAGAGAACGCTAAAAAACAGGTGGAAGATTTTGGAATTGTTGTTCACGGTGTTAACCAAATGCACCCAGAGTGGGACAAACCATATGGATTAAACGGAAAACTATACGCGAACATCTTCCTGGATGATAGAGGTGGATTCTGGGATTCATATTGGACATTAAGAAATTCACTAACTATGTTAAAAATGTACAAAAAAGATGGGAATAAGAATGAATAACAATTACTTATCCGATAAGGAATTTGATAATTTTTTAAAAAATATTGGGGGACTTAATCACGGATTCCATAAACACAAGTCACCAATTTTAGAACGACACAATTTTTCAGTTAGTAATGGTTGGTTAGGTATTCTACAAAGATTGTTTGAAACTTTAATATCAATGGGTTGGGACAAACAATTTTTAAATGTAAAACAAAAGTTCGGTGGAATGAGTATATTCTTAGATAATTTACCAGAAAACGGATTTCATTTTGTTGTTGAAGCTGAAAAAGAAAGTTTTAATGTTTGTGAAGTTTGTGGTGAACCCGGAACACAACATAAAATCGGTGGTTGGGTATATTGTCTATGTGATGAACACAGAGAGGAGACCTCATTAGTCAACTTCAATGGACGTAAATACTTTATTATGGAAAAAACACCTATATTGAATGGTGATTATTACTATGACGCTCTACACAATGAAATTAAAACTTGTGAAGTTGATAATTTTTTTGACCCATGGTCGGTTAAAGTATTGAAACTTTAAAAAAAAATACGTAAACTTATCATGTTATGAAAAGTAAAATTATAAATTTAAAATCAAGAATCTTGGAAATGTCAAAAAAAGATAAAAAAAATAAATCTGACAAAAAGAATGAGACTGAGAATAAATATAAATCAATGTCATTTACTATAGAACCAGATCAGGTTAAAAAATTAAAAAAGTGGCAAGAACATATAAAAGCTATTTATGGTGAGTATGGTGACTATGAATACCGATTCACAAGTAATGGTATCGGACAAATTGTCATAGTATATAGTGAATTAGCTAAGGTTGAACTAGATTTAACTGACGTTAGTACTTGGTAAACTGACAAAATGTCAGATAATTTCATCTGGAATATTTTTTGGAAAAAATAAATCGATCTTTTAGATCATAAATAAATAATAATAAAAAAAAACAATGGGAAAAATTATAGGTATTGACCTAGGAACAACAAATTCATGTGTTGCGATTATGGAGGGTAATGAACCTGTCGTGATTACGAATAATGAAGGAAAACGAACAACACCATCGGTGATTGGATTTGTAAAAGATGGAGAACGTAAAGTAGGTGATCCAGCTAAACGACAATCGGTCACTAATCCAGATAAAACAATTTACTCTATCAAAAGATTTATGGGTTTAAGCTACTCAGACTCAAAGTCCGAGTTGAGTAAAGTACCATACAAAGTAGTTAAAGGTGACAATAACACACCTAGAGTTGAAATTAATGGTAAAATGTACACACCACAAGAGTTATCCGCGGTTATATTACAAAAAATGAAACAAACCGCTGAGGATTACCTGGGTGAAACCGTAACTGAAGCTGTAATTACAGTACCAGCGTACTTTAATGATTCACAACGTCAAGCCACAAAAGAAGCTGGTGAGATCGCTGGTCTTGAAGTTAAAAGAATTATAAACGAACCAACCGCAGCCGCTTTAGCTTATGGTCTAGACAAAAAGAAATCGGACATGGTTGTCGTTGTCTTTGACTGTGGTGGTGGTACACATGATGTATCAATTCTAGAATTGGGTGACGGAGTTTTTGAAGTTCTCTCAACAGACGGGGACACACACTTAGGTGGTGACGATTTTGATCAAGCTATTATTGATTGGTTAGTATCTGAATTTAAAGATGAAAACGGTATTGATTTAACTAAGGATCCTATGGCTTTACAAAGACTTAGAGAGTCCGCAGAGAAAGCTAAGATCGAGTTATCGTCCTCATCTTCTACAGAGATCAACCTACCGTATATTATGCCAGTTGACGGTGTTCCAAAACACCTAGTCAGAACTCTATCCAGATCTAAGTTTGAACAACTAGTAGATTCATTGGTTAAACGAACAATCGATCCATGTAAGTCAGCTTTGAAAAACGCTAAAATGTCTGTTTCAGATATTGATGAGATCATCTTAGTTGGTGGTACAACAAGAATTCCGGTAATCCAGGAAGCAGTTAAAAACTTCTTTGGTAAAGAACCATCAAAAGGTGTTAATCCGGATGAGGTCGTAGCTTTGGGTGCCGCAATCCAGGGAGGTGTTTTAGCTGGTGATGTAAACGATGTTTTACTATTAGATGTTACACCATTATCTTTGGGTATTGAAACAATGGGTGGAGTATTCACCAAATTAATTGAATCAAACACAACGATACCAACCAAAAAATCACAAGTGTTCTCAACCGCAGTTGAAAACCAACCGTCAGTTGAAATACATGTTTTACAAGGTGAGAGATCAATGGCTAAGGATAATAAAACAATTGGACGATTTCACCTGGATGGTATTCCACCATCACCTCGTGGGGTACCACAAATTGAGGTGACATTTGATATTGACGCTAATGGCATTATTAATGTGTCAGCTTTGGATAAAGGAACCAACAAACAACAAACAATCAGAATTGAATCATCTTCCGGTTTATCAAAAGAAGAAATTGAGAGAATGAAACAAGAAGCTGAAATGAACGCTGATGGGGATAGAAAGTTGAGAGAAGAGGCTGAGTTAATTAACACGGTAGACTCAACTATATTCCAGAGTGAGAAATCAATTAAAGATTTGGAGGATAAAATTTCCGAAGAACAAAAAACTGAATTGAATACTTTATTGGAAAATCTAAAAGATTCTCAAAGTAAACGTGATTTTGATTTAATGAGATCTGGTCTAGACGAACTGAATTCTAAATTCCAGGAAATTAGTCAAAACATTTATGAACAACCAAACTCCGACAATGTCGATAACATGTCTGACGTAGAATTTGAGGAGGTTAAGTAATGAGGGTATTAGTATTTGTAATTGTTTGTTTATTACTTGGTTCATGTAAATCAAAAAAAGAATCTGGGTGTGACGCTTATGGTAGTGTCACCCCAGTTCATAAAGACACTATAGAAAATAATTTAAAAAAATAAAAAAAGTGTTGACATATTAAAATAAAAATCATATAATTTAATAAAATTAAAATCATGACAATTAAACAAGCTTTAAAACTTAAAAATCGATTGGTTGGTGAGATTACCGACACACAAATTAAAATGATTAAATACAATTCCGTATCCGAATCAAATGAAAGACCATATTCAACAAAATCCCTTTTGGAACAACAGTATAATTTAGTAAACCAATTGGTAGCTTTAAAAACTGAGATTCACAAAGCTAATTCAGAAGTATATGATAAAATATTTTTACTGTCTGAATTGAAAAGTATTGTTAAACATCTAAAAGGTTTAGACTGTACAAACGGTGTTGTCGAAGATGACTATTACGGAAGACGTTCAGATTCACCAACAATTAAAAAATCTGAAATTTCAGTAATTGAAAGGGATTCAGAAATTAAATTCCTAGAATCAAGAATTGAGGAGATACAAGAAGAATTAGATTTACATAATTCAACAACAACTTTACCTGGACTCGAACCATCAGAAACTGATGAAGATAAAACTGACGAGTAATTGTGTTGTTAATTAAATGGTTATATTAATTTCTACAACTTGTTAAGATCGATGGTTAGATATTGATTGGGTCTCAAAGTACAATATTCATGAAGTTCAAAAGTTTTTTAGTCAAAATTTAACAATCATTTATACGATATAACCAATTTAATAACAACATATAAAAAACCCTCACATTATTTGTGGGGGTTTTTAATTTTTTACTGATTCTATAATATTTATTTGGAAAGCAAATACATTATGGCAATAATAACAGAAATTATAATTCAGGACAACACATTTAATGGTGGTGGAACAACATCAACACTTAGATGTGGTCTTGGTAATTTAGCTGGATCACAGTATTCAACTGTGTTCGGTGGTAGGTTAAACACTATTGTTGGACCTGACTCAACAACTACAAAGTTGGACTCTTGTGGGTCAACAATATTGGGTGGATCAAACAATAAAATTGATAATTCAGGTCAATCATCAATTATTGGTGGATACGGTAACTTAATATTTACATACAATCAAAGTACTAAAACAAATAGATCATCAATAGGTGGTGGATTTAAGAATGTAATTTATAAACCATGTTCTAGTATTATTGGTGGTAAAGAAAACCATGTACAAGGTATATTCTCAAGTATTGGAGGTGGTGATTTAAACACAATTGGTAATACAAATTCAACTAGTGATATATCAGATGGGTCAACAATCGCTGGTGGTTGGGGAAATAAATTGATTGGTACTTACTCTGTAGTTTTGGGTGGTACTGATAACAGTATTAACTTTATTTCATCTAAAAAAGTTTGTGACAACTCAATTGGTGGTGGAACTGGAAACAATATTACTGATAGTGTTGGGTCATCAATTCTGGGTGGACAAACAAACCTAGTGAACAACGCGTGTTCTGTTATTCTGGGTGGAGCTTCTAACCTAACCAGTTTAGGTAGTGGAATGTCATCGATTGGTGGTGGAACTGAAAATAGATCATACTTTAATAGAAATACACTACTTGGTGGATGTCAAAACGCTATCAAAGGGTTGGTTAACTACATTGGTGGAGGATTTAACAATCAAATTGGTGGTGATTCATGTGGGTCTGTCATTTTTGGTGGTACTAACAACAGTATTTCACAAAACGGATCAACAATATTTGGGGGTGATAAAAACTTTACCGATTCAGCTTTCACAACCATTCTTGGTGGAGCTTCAAATTATGCTGGATCAAACTTATCGTCTATTCTTGGCGCAACCAATCAAATCTTATCTGGAAATGACGGGTCTAGTGCTATATCAATTAACGCTGTCATACCAAATAACTCTTCACAAAGATCAGTTATAATTGGTGGTGATTTAATTAACACACAATCATTAAACGGATTAACTAATTTAGGACAGATATTATCCAGTTCAAATATTAACACAGATGATTCAGTATTTACACCAAAATTACGAATCAGTAATATCCCAAATAACACAGATGTAGCTAACTTAGGTTTAGATTCAGACAACTTTGTTGTTACCGGAAATACAAACAATATATTTTTAATAGCAGCTATGGGTGAGGATGTATCAATCGATACACCAGCTATAATTCCTAGTGTACCTAACGGGACAATTTTTGATGGCACAATACAATTACCAGTAATAACTTCACAACAATATGATGATTGGGAAACTTTATTCCCAGCAAATACTTATGATCCAGTTACCGGTATTTGGACATGTCCACAAAGTTCACTATATAATATTAGTTTCCAAGTACACGCTACAAAAGTACCAACCGAAGGATGTGATTGTCCTCCAGGATATCAACCATTACCAAATGGATTGTGTTATTCCGGGGTAACAATACCAGCAGGCAGCGGACAAACACAAAACTTAGAATTATATAGTAGTTTATTATGTGATAACAATTTACCATTCAACCCACTATTATGTATAGATGGTTTTGTATTACACGACTCAAGTTTCCCATTAGACGGTAGTTTTGACAATACTAACCCAGCGGGAACAGGGACCTATGTATATACTAATTTTGGCTGCTCAACAACTTTTAGTTTACTACCTCAGCAATGTAATTCAAATTATTATGATTCGGAAGTTTGTACCCAATTTTTACCGAATCCAAATAATGCACCAATGGCACAGTTAAGTCCACTGAATAGATGGTGGAGAAGAAGAGCTTGGGATATTGGTATATGGGTTGAGAACAATTTAAATTATGAGGGTGAGTTGTGTAGATGTGAATCATTGTTTGTCCCTGAAACAAAAACATATTTTATTGGTGTTTGTTCGGATGCGGCAAAAGTAACGATAAATGGTACATTAATATTCGATCAAACTTTAAGTTTATCACAACCATTAAATTATAGATATTGGCATGTATATCCCATCACACTAATTGGTGGTCAAATAAATACAATTAGAATTTGTGGGGTTAATAGATCCGGAGAAGGTGTCCTAGCTTATGAAATATATAGTAACCCAAATCCAGTATCAAACGACCCAACATACTACTTCGTTAACTCAAATACATTGGGATTACCAATAATTAGTGACTATGTTATAGCTAGTTCAGCTAATATTACTCTGGAAAATGGGGTGAATACAACTTGTGGCATTTGTCCAGATGGATTCGAATTAATCGACCTAGCTCCAAAACCAGCAAAAAATGTGATTATAGTACCATCAGTAGAACCAGTTGTGACACCACAATGTATTAGATTTTTTGGGGAATGCCCTCTTGGTGGTGGGGTGTCTGTGAATTACGGTAGTAATTTTTATTTAACTAACACACCAGTAAACGGTAGACCATCATACTCCGGAACAACAATTGCGGGTGGAAATTGTCCATCTGGGTGTACCGGTTTTGATATTTTAATTTATTGGGACCCAGTACTAATTAGATGGGTTGTTGAAGACATTACAAATAACACCATATACATGGAATTACCATTTGATTTACCAGTACCATTAAGTCAAAATGTAACGTTAAATCCAAATGGTCAACCTACAGGTATTGGTGACTGGGTATTTATTGGACCATTAGATAGTTGTTATTCTTGTTTTTCTTGTGGTAACCAATTCTCAGTACCAGGAAACTGTCAAATATGTTTATCCGGTGAAACAATACCATGTACACAAAATTCTGAAATATACAATGGAATGATGTCAGCTGGAATTGTGGACCCTATAAATGACATTATTTACGCTGGAGAACACAGATACGTTTCAGATGATAGTCAGTATTTTGAAATAAATGGATCACAAGTTAACGTATTTATATATCAAGGTCAACAACTTTGTTTAAAATTAACAAATACAACTGGAAGTAATTATGTATATAATTCTGGTGATTATTGTAGAATGACAATACAAAAGATTAAGGAAGTTAAATTAACACCAACACCTACACAAACACCAACCCCAACCATGACACCAACCATGACACCAACACCTTCACACACACCAGTACCTGTTGCAATAGCTTGTGGTGGTGAACTAGACGGAGCTATCGCTCAAGTACCACCTCCACCAACACCTTCATCAACACCAGCACCAACACCTACACCAACACCTACATGTGCTAAATTTACATTATTCAGTAGATTTGAATCAATATAATAAAAATAAAATAAAAAGGTAAAACAAAAAAAAATGCCAGTATATCAAATATGTTTAACGACAATTCCACCGGGATATGGATCAACAGGATTCTTTATTTACGCGGACCCAACAGGACCACCACCAAGTAATGGTACATTATTGGCTGGACCAATAAATGTTAGTAACTTAACAGGAGCTAACTGTCCATACACAGTCTCATCACCAACAAATGTTAGTACATTTAGGATAATTGAAACAAATGGAACGTCACCAATAGACTGTTATACCGATCTTTCGGCAACGACATTTAACTTCTGTGATAATTGTAATTTTTCATTTACAAACGTCACACAAAGTGGTATTGGTACAATTTCCGTTGGGAATTTAATATCAGTTCCGGTTTCCGGATCAACAGAACCTTGTAATTTACAAGGATATGTTGTTTATTGGTACGATCAAAATAATGTTTTATCTTTCATATCTTGTGGACCAAGTGCTTCATCAATAAATCAATTCTTATTACCGAACCCATTAGGACCAGGAAACGCAACCTCAAACTACACACACCCATTAACTGGAGCCGCTTCAGCTAGTGTTCCTCCGGGTCAATATACACCAATAATTGTCGCTATTAGAATTAACAATATTAATTTCATTAGAAATGGTTATGAGGGTGTTAATACAGTTGGAATAGTTAGTGATAACTTTGAATGTTTAACTGGATTAGTACCAGAATTTACTGTATTGGGTGCTTCATGTCAAACAGAAACACCAACATCAAACTACCCACAATACTATACATACAGAAAATTACAAAGTAGTTTCGCTTCAGCTTCACCATCTGCTCCAATTGGATATCAGTATTTAACACCGGACCCAACAACTAAGTACATAGCTTTTGCTTTCAAAACGGAATTGATTGCTGATAGATTAACTGTTAGATTTTTTGGATCTAATTATTCATTTAGTCCTATAACACTTGAGGATATAACTGTTACTAGTAGTGGAGGTAACATTGGGTTAAATAATCCAACAATAACCCCAAAACAAGTTAATATAAGTAACAATAATTACTTCAGAAAAGTAATACCAATATCTGGGTTAACTATAGACCCCACAACTGATTTTATAGAGTTTAAAATAACACCAAACGTAAATCAAACTAGTACCCAAACCAACTGGGATTTATATTACACTTGTTTGGATGAGTTTGATTGTACATTATGTGATAACTTGAATGATGAGTATAAAATATGTGCTGATAATTTTAGTGTATCTTACACTCCAGACTCGATATGTACTAGTTGTATACCACCACAAAAATGTTTATATGATGATACCAAAATATATTTTAAACCAGTAAGAAATTGTGTTGAGACTAATTTTGAACCATTGGTATATTTAAACTCTAACATACCATTTAATGGTTCACAAAACTGGTTACCAACAGGAATAACAAGTGCTTATACGTACAGTGTTGATTTAGGAGGGGGTAATGATTATTACTGTAATACATGTAACCCACAAATACCTATGTGTTCGTTTACACCTGGACAAACATGTCCACCAGATGGTTGGGCGGGAAATAACGGATATTATATCCAAAACTTAATTCCAGCTGGTTGTTGGAATTGTACTGCAAGTCAACAACAATATTGTACTGGACAATCAACACAATTTGATAGATCAATTAGATTTACAAAAGATTATAACCCATTAACAAATGTTAGTACAGTTGTACTTGAGTTTGGGGCAAACCCCAATTCACCAACCGATAGAACAAATTACATATCAAACTGGAATTCAGCTGTTTTATATTATTGGAACGGTAATTTCCAAGGACCAGCTGGTGTGCCAACACCACAGGACGCTAAATGGTATAGATGGATAAAAATGGCGGTTCCACTAGGATTTGGATCAGTGGTTAATTCAGGACCAAATACAGCTTGTGGGGATAACGTGGAATTTTATACTGACATATACATACACCCAACTGCGGTTATGGACACATCAAACCCGGATACTATTGTTTGGACTTGGTCAGCTGTAACAAATAATTATGTTTCTCCAGCTACAGGTTGTGGTACCTGTTCACCAAGTAGTCCACAACAATTAATAAATACAGCTAACGCATTTGCTCAAAAAGCTTATAACCCAACCGTAGATCCATTTACAGATATAACCAATAATACATGTCCAATTCTAGATAGACCATACAGTACATATATTACTTGTAACTATTTCCCAAATTATCGAGCTTTTTATGGTTGTGCTTACTTCAAACAGGATGGACCATCAGGACCATTATTAACTGGTACAACATTTACTAGTAATTGTTATGGTTCACCATATTATTCCGTGGAGATATCTAAATATAGTCAAACATTACATGCTTTTAGTGGGTCAACACCAATACCAGCGTTAAGTGGTGAAGTTTGTGATTTTTCATCGTCGATGAATTTACAAGCAACACCTACAAATATTTTAGCTTGTGGGGCCAATTACCCAGCTCAAGTCAATAACGACTTTAATAACATTTTTGTGTACAGACGTTTAAAATATTGGTATAAATGGTATCTGGTTAACCCAACAACTGATGATAGATGGGTAAGATTAGTTACAAGGGATATAGATTCTAATGGATTACTAACTGGACCAGAGGTAACAATTTTTGAAAGAGACACAACATCAATAATTGTACCACCAACAAATCCAACTTATTTTGAGTGTATACAGTCTAACACGGTTAATATGACGACCCAACAAGCATTGGGTGTAGCTGGGACCAATCCAATGTTAAACGCAAATAATAGATCTTCATCATGTACACCATCAAATATATATTGTATTGGTGGATGTCAAAATAAAAACCCACAAATTAGTTGGGCACTAACCAACGGGTTAAATTATTTTGATGTTACCAATTACGGTATAACATGTGAAAAAGTTGGAATACCCGGATCTGGACCTAACGGTTGGTTTTTAGTGTGGAATGTTACAAATATAAATCCAGTAGCTGTTCCAAACATACCAGCCAGCTATACATTTGGAGTTAACGGTACAATAAACCCAACGGATTGTGTGAGTGGTGTCAATGTTTCTTCTGGATGGTGTGGATCTTGTCCAACTACAACAGCACCTCCCTTACAAGAATACTTATTTACTATTACAGTGAATTTAGAACCTGGAGTTGGGGGTGGAACATTAACCAATACATTAAGTATGTATGATTACGCTTAAACATAAATAATCTAAAATAATAAACCCCCACCTAAAATGGGGGTTTTTACTTTAGTAAAAAAAAATATCAAATTACCACAAAAGTTTCCTGGTATTTTTTTTGTATATTAAAATATTTATTGTATATTTGTAGAACAAAACGAAATAAAATGGACACTAATAAGATTTTTGATTTTAACTACACCAAAGAACAATCAGAAAAATTCCGCAAAGAATTACGAGAGTCATCAGATCGTCCGATGAAGAATCCATATTTCTATACCACTTGGAATATGGCAACATATGGTACAAAAGAATATGATGAGAGGTTTAAGAAAATTAAAAAATGAGAGATGTAATTAGAAGAATTCTAAGAGAAATATCCTTCTCAAAAGAGGGATCAAAAAAAATTAAAAGTGACTATAATTGGAGGTACGCACAAAACCTACCAACAAAAGATGATAATGGTAATTTTATCGGTGGTAAAATATTCACATTCATTACACCGGAAAGAACCGAAATGGTTGACGGTAAACCCAAAACATATTCCGGATTTAAATATATTGTTGAAATTGAGGAGTATAAGTATGATTTTTTCATAATATCATTTTACCCAAAACTACAACCTGGGTTCCACTCAAAACAAAGTAAATTAGCGTCAATGGGTTTAGAGTACAGGGACAAGTATTCATATAGAACTAACGAGAAGATAACCCTTAAGATATTATCAATAATGATTAGTGAAATTGAAAGGATATTGTCTGAGAGACCAAACTCATCATTCGCTTATTTTGGTGCTCCAGACAAGAAGACTGGAACTGATGAGGATATGGAAAACACAAAAAGAGTTAGAGTATATAATAACGCTCTTGGTGAACACTTCAAGTCAACCCATGAATTATTATCTGAAGAGAAATTTAGTGGGAGTATTTTAATTAACCGTGAAGTTAAAAAAGTACATCCAGAAATTATTGATTATTATTTGGATATTTTAATGTCACATCTATAACTAATTAGACCCCCACCTAAAATGTGGGTTTTCTTTTTAAAAAAAATTTTTGTATCTTTGTAATATGGAAAAACATAAAACAAAAGTTGATTGGATATTGGACCAACATAAAAATACAAATCATATGTATGACACATATTTACCGTATGAATTTCATCTTCGTATGGTTCATAATGTAGGTAAACAATTTAAACATCTTTTAGATGACACAAAGGATTACTTCACCGGTGAGACATATCGTGGACCAAAACAAGAACAAATAACATTGAGGGACACTTGTTTACTAGCTTGTTGGGGTCATGACCTAATTGAGGACACTCGTGTTTCATATAATGACGTTAAAACACATTTAGGTCAAGAATCCGCGGATATAATCTACGCGGTTACCAATGAAAAGGGTAGGAACCGTAAGGAAAGAGGGAACGAGAAATATTATGAAGGTATTAGAAACACACCAGGAGCTGTATTTGTTAAATTGTGTGACCGAATTGCTAACGTACAATACTCAAAGATGACTGGTAGTCGCATGTTTGAAATGTATAAGAAAGAGAATGATGAGTTTATTGTTAAACTTGGATATGATAGTACAAACACTCATCCATATTTTGAAATGTTTAGTTATTTAGTAAATCTATTTGAAAACTAATGAAAGTAATATTTTTAGATCACGACGGAGTAATATGTTTATCCAATAATTGGGGTGGACGAACAAAAAAATGGTCAAAATACCGTAGTGAAAATCCTGATAGTAGTAAAGAAAAAAAAGACGCTCCAGTATTTGTTCGTTTTGATGATTTTGATAAGAAAGCTATTAAAGTACTCAATCAAATACTTGAAGAAACAGGTGCTGAAATTGTGGTGTCCTCAGATTGGAAATTACACGCTACACTAGAAGAACTTGGAGAATATTATGAATCACAAGGAATAGTTAAAAAACCAATATCATTAACACCAAACATAGGTAAGTGTACGGTTCATGGTGATTTATTTATTTGGTCACCACGGTGGGATTTAGAACAAACACGAACAATTGAAATTAGACAATACCTTCATGACCACCCTGAAGTAACTCATTGGGTTTCTATCGATGATTTGAATATGGGTAAAATTGGTGAATCATGGAAAGATGACTGGGCTATTGATAACTTCGTATTAACACCAAAGTCAAACGAGGGAATTAAACAAGTGGGGGTTAAAGAAAAAGTATTAAAATTTTTGGAATGAATTTATATTTATTATTATGAAAAAAATTATAAAACTTACCGAATCTGATTTGACAAGAATTGTTAATCGTGTTGTTGGAGAACATAAATTTAACATCATTAAAAAATCAGATGTTGATGATACCGGAACTTGGTCTGCTGATATTCTAACAAATAAATCAAAAGGTAAGTTTATGTACATAATGAAAGATGGAAAATATGTTAAAATAGATAAAGTACCTAATAGAAGATACAACACAAGTTGGGATCAAAGACATAGTGCAGATTACATTGAATATATGACACCGGAAACCGCCGAAGAAATAAATTCATTACTTGGTAGAGCCAGAGAGCTTGAAGCTGAGGCAAAAGAATTAAGGCGACAAGCAAAAGAAATTACAAGATAAATTAAAACCCATCTATCAAAAAGGTGGGGTTTTTTATTTCATTATTTTTTTGTATCTTTGTTTTTATGAAAAACATAAAACAGTTATTTCGTAGAAATCCTGGACTACTTGAAAATAAAGAAGTCCAAAAACTTATTGAATATACACAAGATCTTGAAGGACAAGTGTTAGAAAGAAAAGTTGAAGACACATATGATAAAGAACATATGTTAAAGTCAATGTTATCTGACATACTTGATAGTTGTAGAGAATATGAAGAAAACAAATTACTCCAGGAAAGATACCCAAATCAATATGAAAAGATTGACTCTGATACTTTGGTTAATAGTCTAATGGGATATATTGTGGAAATGAATAACAAAAATAATTTGGGCTTATGAAAAAAATAGAACTAAGTGAAAACTGCTTTGGGGTTGATGTTGAAATTGATGGGGAATCCTTATTTACCCATGAGTATGATAATAGACCCCCAGAATTAGTTGATGAACTAAAATCAAACGTAATATCAAAGTTATCTGAAATTCGACATAAATTATCCCCCCAGGATTGGACCGATATTTGTAATATTATACTTGACAATGTGGATGAATATGACTATGACGTGGAAAACTCAATTGAGGTATCTAGTTGTAACCAGTGTGGGAACTATAACCACAAGTACATTTACTTAAAAAAAGAATAACCTATATTTATAACAAAGGAGACAACTATGATAACATATGAAGAAATAGTACACTTATCCGGATTAGTTATATTTGTTGTCCTGATCTCAATCCACCTAATTAAAAAAATAGTATGCCCGAAAGAAGATTAGATTTTCTAATTAAAGATCCGATTTTGAATTCTGAATATTACCCCGTTGTGTCGGATGATTTAATAATTCACCTTAAACATAATTTAAAAACTGAATTAAAATGTTCACCAGTTCACGGGATTGGTGTGTACACAATTAAAGATATTAAAGAGGGTGAACAGTTATTCCCATTATGGATGGGGGACACAAAAATATACGCACTCCCTGTGGAAGAGTATAATTCATTCGATGATGAGGTTAAACGATTAATCTCGATGTATTTTATTACTAGGGGGACAAATGACTATATATTTGTTAGAATGATTAATGGGGTTAATTTCGTAACTTGTAACAATGTATTTTTTAACAGCTGTTACCCAAATATAGAAAATCAAAATATAAATAATTCTGGATACGCTACCAGAAATATTAAAAAGGGGGAAGAACTGTTTGATATTTATTTTGATAACTTATGAAAACACTGGACTTACATGGGGTAAAACACTCAGAGGTACAAAGTATGTTTGATGAGTTTATTTATGAAAATATGAAATTAGATACTAAAGAGGTTGAGATAATAACCGGAATATCTGAACAAATGAAACGAATTGTCAGAAATTTAAGTGACGAATATTCAATGGACTGTTACGACCATCCATTAAATCCTGGGAAAATAATTATAAAACTTGTCTAATTAAAAAATATTTCCTAAATTTGTTTTAAATCCTAAAAAGATATGGGTTACTACAAATTTTTAATAATTGGATTATTGGTGTTAACATCATGTTCTAATTGGAATTATACAACCGTCACATATGATAAGTGTGTTCATTTGGAAAAAATACATGTTCATTTCTATCATCACGAGACTTGTGAATGGTCTTGTTTGGACATGTCTGATGGGAATTACACTTTCACTGAGGAATTTAAAATCAAATATAAGTTAAATAAAAAAAGTAACGTAACAAAAGTAAAACTAATAAAATGAAAAAACTATTTTTAGTTGTTCTTTCCGGTATGTTGTTAACATCATGTACGGAAAATGAAAGAGTAAAATCTTGGGGTGGTGAAGGAACCATTAGATTACCCAAGGGTAAAAAATTGGTTAACGTAACCTGGAAGGAAACTCAAATTTGGTATCTCACCAGGGATATGGATTCAAATGATGTAGCTGAGACTTATGAGTTTCATGAGGAGTCATCATATGGAGTTATTGAAGGAACTTATAAAATAATTGAAACTAAGTAACATGACAGAAAGAGAAATTATCCTACTTGGATTAAAAAGTGAATTAGTCAAAGAACACGAAGATGATGAAACATATTACTATGTTCTTGACATTGTTGACGGGTTAACATTTATTACTCCCACAAATGAAGAAATTAAAGACGGTAATTGGTACATCGAATTCTTCAATACCGATCCAGGAATTAGGTTCTATAGTTTTGGTGAAGCTCAAGGATTAATAAATCAAATAACCAGGAATATTCACAAAAAATGAGTAAAAATGAAATACCAACACACGATCCGTACACCGGGGAATTAAATCCTTATTACGAGGAATTAACTGGGGAGAAAAACCCATTACTTCCGGAAGAAGAATATGTCATACCCACATTTGATATGAAAAGATTGGTCGGAAAACAATTTAGATATAAGGGACAATATGGATTGTCATTGTGGACCGACAAAGTTAAAGCGATTATATCACACAACGATGTTCAATTTGATGTACCACTTGATTTTGAACTCCCAAAAGAAGGTGAACCATTTAAGGCCCAACAATTTAAAATAATTGGTATGAAATATAAGTTTTTTGTTGTGTCAGAAAGAAGTGAACAGAATTATGAATTTGAAGATTGTATTTTTTTATTAGATTAAACTATGAAATATTTTAAATTATTCTTAATGTGGGTCGGATTTATTGTACCCACGTCAATGTTCGGTGAGTATGTGATAAGTCGAGAAGTTAACGGGTTCCTCCAATTGTTATGTTTCGTTGGGTTGGTTGGGGTCCTTATATATTTAATTAACGAAACAAATAAAATTTTATTTAAAAACAAAACAAAATGATTAGTACAGTAATTTTTATTTTAGGGTTGGTAATTGCGGGTTTCATAGCATTCACAACAAGAGACACCATGTATGTTGAAAAAGAAGATAGGTGGGGGGACATGAGAAATACTTTTAATATGTCCTGGTTATATAAACCACTCGGTATTTTTATATTAACTTTAATTGTCTCAATTGTTCAACCGTTCGCCTTAGATCGAGTTGACGCTGGACACGTTGGTATTAAAGTTAACTTAACTGGTGACAAAAGAGGGGTATCCAGTTATGAATATAAAACCGGTTGGGTAATGTACAACACCTGGACAGAACAAATGTTAGAATTCCCAACATTCCAACAACACATAGAATATAAGGATCAAACCGTAATAACGAAAGGTGGATTCGCGGCCACAATTAAACCATCATTCAACTACTCACTTAAACCAACAGCAATTGGAAATATGTTTGAGAATTTAAGATTAGACATTAGACAAATAGAACAAGGATGGTTGATGAACGCAATTGTTAGTTCGGT
>Ga0075473_10000206_pt1 | contig 24131 bp, 28 predicted proteins | sample DEB19_08_DNA_FD_76340 | JGI IMG/M metagenome (GOLD analysis project Ga0075473, IMG submission 76340) | Aqueous microbial communities from the Delaware River and Bay under freshwater to marine salinity gradient to study organic matter... | ecosystem: Environmental > Aquatic > Marine > Coastal ... | reverse complement strand
TACTGGAGCAGCATCTGCTGCCTATATACGCGGAGATGGCGTTCAAGTACCACCTACTCTAGGTACGGCTGTACCGGTTGGTAATACGCTATACAACGCTGCTTATTTTGAAGCAGCGGCTTCTAGTTACAATGAAGTAACACTGTCTTGGGATTTAACTCTGTATGATACAGACCCAACTAACCCGTCCTCTACAAGACCATACTCAGTATTGATTGTGTATTCAAACTATGGTTGCCCAGACACTATCGCTGAGGGTTCCGTAATAGTTGAAACGCGTAACATATCTAGTTTTGTTCATACAGAAGTTATAGGTGTATGGGCTTACTATTCAATGTTCATTAGATATAGATCTTATGAAGGGGACGATTACTATGAGATCGTTTCAAAGATGCCAGTACTACTACCCAGTAACCAGGATTCTTTGGAAGATCTATACTCAAAAATTCCTGAACACTACCGGGCTTTAGACGAGGCAGATTCAGGGCATTTACAAAAATATTTGTCAATATTCAGTTGGGACTTGGACAAAATTAAATCTACGCTACGGTATGCATTAGCAATGCGTGACCCATTGGTGTCCGATGAAGAATTACTTAACTATGTGGCTCAAGATTTAGGAGTGACACTAACGACAGATGACGTAGGTTCTCAACGTTTAAGAGATTACTTAATAAGTTTTTCAAAACTTAAAAAGAAAGCAGGATCAAAAACATCTATTGAAGCACACCTTGAAGCTTTGTGTGGAGCAGATGTAATATTAAACGAATCTGCTAAAACAATAAAAGTATACCCACAAAGAATAAACCTTTTATCTGACCCAGCATTCACCAGTGGAGTTGCATCTGGCCTTGATGGTGGAGAGCCAACTGTAGCAAACAGTGTAATAGCATATGATTCTGGTGTCTTAGGAGATTCACAGACCGTGGTGTACAGTGGTGGATCAACGCCAAACGAGACACTTAGCTCAGGAGTTGCCACTACCGAACGGTGGTCAAGTTTTCCAGACCCAATAGACACTACCTATACGTACCTTGAGACAGCCTCTACGGCAAGTCCTGGTTCTCCAAAATACATAAAAGTAATAGGTGGAGACATTTTATACTTTTCAATTTCTGTACCTCCTGAAACAGACGTTGCTGCGTATATACAAGATTCTATTAACTCAGTATCTTTGTATGCACCAGGGGGTGCCTCTGGAGGATCTGCTGGGTTAATAACCACGGATAGCACTGCTCAAATTTATGCTGGAAAAAGTTATTGGAGATTAGAAGTACCTTCTTCTGTAACGTCCTACACAGATGCTGTTTTAAGCATACGCTTTGCTAACTCTGTTGGGTCGGTGTCTATATCTTATAATGACTTCCAATACGCCCTTCTTGAAAGAGATTATATTGGAGAATACTTTGATGGAAACACATCTCGTGGTGGGTGGTTGATCGGGTCAACTGGCTCAATATCAGACTATCGCTGGAAAGGGACAGCAAACGATTCTGAATCTGTGTACTCATCCAACTGGGCAAAAACTCAAAATGTAATAGACAGACTTCTTCAGTTCATAATTCCCGTAACCGAATCAATTTCTTCTGGAACCCTGTACAGTAATGGTTACTACAAAAATACAAGTAACGTTATTTCAAAGATACCAACTTACAAATACGTAATAACATACGACAACATACCAGGAGTTTAAAATGGACTTAATTATAGCTGGGTTAGCTGTATACAAAGTATTACAGTTTATTGATTCCTTGCTACCAAAAGAAGCCATGCCATGGGTAAAGCTGCTTGCATCACTGTCACTGTCGTACGGTGCATGCGCATTAATTTCTACCGAGAATATTTTAATTAATGGAGCGGCAGTTTCCGCACTATCTGGTACAGTGCACTCAGTCCTTCGCTTGTTAACTCTAAGTGGAGACGCAGCTTCCAGAAAAAATATTAGATAGGAGATTTAGTGGGTACTAACACAACTTACGGAATACTCGGAACTTCTGATGTTCCAAGAGAGGTCATCGTTGCGTCACTGACGGACAGTGGTAAAGGCCGATATGTAATTCCTTGGTACGGAACTAAAAAGATATCCCCAGCTCTTGAGTATGTTTACGATTGGCTGTTGGATAACGAGATGGAATACGTAGTCATCGAAGCTACTGATGGTAGACCGTTGCCAAACGCAATTAAAAAGTCAGCTGCATCTGTAGAACAAACGGATGAAGTAGACATGGAAATCATGTCTCTTCTTGAGGCAACAAAGGACAGTGCTGCATTAATTATGTGGGATGAGTCAAACCCACAGCGTTCATTGTTTTTGGCATCAACAGCGTTGGGTATGGGTATTAAGTCTCTTGAGCTTACAAACGGATTAGTGCCGATAATTGTAGAAGATTCAGATTTAATCATACCCGCTTCTAACAATCAGTCTGGTGTTATGCAATTAACAACCAAGAGCAACACTGACGCACACATTGATAACTTGTTAAATCTAGACACAAGTAGTTTTGATAGAGAAACACTTGAGGTTATGCCAGCAGTATCCGTTAAACGAATGGCTGCAAACGCAGGGTTTAACGTTAAGACAAAAGAGGAAGCAATTAATGCCTTGACAGGAACACCTATTGAAGAACAGATTGCTAGTTTGGATGTAGGAACTGTTTTGTTAATGTTTAATGATGGCACAGAACTTGGGTTTTCCATGAATAAAGATCTACTAAAAAAGATCATGGATGTAGTTTTAGATCATCAAGCAAACTTGTAATCTGCACAAGTTGCAAATAAAAAAGCCCCAGGTTTTTCCTGGGGCTTTTTCTTTACCTACAACTGCAGGTAATCAATGAGTTCACTTCTTTTTGGGGGCTGCCTTCTTGGCAGGTGCTGACTTCTTGCCCTTGGCGGGACCCTTGCCGTAACCGGGGTCCTTCTTATCCTTGAGGCCACATCCACATGATGCACACATACTATTTACCTCCCTTCCTATGCTTTGCTGTTTTCTTAGCAATTGCTTCAGGCTGTTTTACAAACTGTTTACCTTCGCTGTTGCCTTTTAGCGGCCATCAGCAATCCCACTTACGCAAAGACTTGTTAATCCGTGAATTGGGGTCATTTGCTGTCTTCTTTGAAGTATTCTTCTTCTTCATACCTTCCATGCGTGCACAAAAAGAGTCACGTCTGGCAGCGTCCTTCTTGGATTTAGCTGCTTTTTCTTTTGACACGGGTGGTTTTAGGTCGCTACCTGGGTGCTCCCGCTCATAGGATTTACGGCCTTTTTCGTTAAGGCCACCCTTATCGTCTTTACCTTCTTTGCGTTGCCATGCTGCACTTTTAGCCATCACTTCACCTTCTTTAGATTGGGGTTTTTCTTCTTAGCTGCGGGGCTAGCTTTACGAGAACTAGATGCAAGTATTGCTCCAGCTTGTTCTTCGCTGATGCCCTCTTTCTTGGCAATATCTTTTTGTGCTGCCTTGAATCCTGGGTGTTTTTTCTTAGCTGCCATGGTTACCTCACTTGGTTGAGGCGCGGAGTTGCCACGCCCATTTTTTGTGCATATCAATTCGTCCAGATATAAAATCCGCAATACCTTGTTCATCTGCTTTAGTTGCTTTTTTAAAGGTATCATTAAGTGATTTAATTACAGATTCATTGGCGGTAAGCAAAGCTTTTGCCATTGCTTTTGGGGATGGCTCAACATCTTTAAACTGTACCGTAGTTAACTCATTAAACTTCTTTAAACTAAATGGAGCGTAGTCATCTAACTTACGGATGTTCTCTGCAATAGGGTCGATGCTCCCGTAGGCGTCTTCATAGATGTCTGAGAACAAATCGTGATATTGACTGAAGTCAGGCCCTTCTACATTCCAATGGTACCCATGGGCCATAAAGTAAAATGTAACTACGTCCGACACGAGTACTTTTAAAGCTTTAATTAATTCTTCCATTGTGCTCCTAGTCAAACGGTCACCCCAAATAATACCATCTCGACAATGGTTGCGGACAGCAACAGGTGGCGCTAACCTCAGTGGTCCAATGGGAACTAATAACGTATTTGGTGGGCGTTTTGTCGCTGTACCTGAGTGGGCATTGACCTACGTAAACGAGCACGGACAGCCACGTGATCTACAGATACTAACATGTATTGTGTCAATGATAAACTTTCATGACAAGTCTGTAACCGTGTCTGTGACTGAGCTGGCAAAGATTGCCCACACATCAAAAGAAACTGTAAAACGATCACTAAAATGGTTAGCTGACAACTTTGTAATCAGCGTAACTGTTGATAAAAAACCAAACCCAAACACATACACAGTGCATTACACTCAGCAAGTGATGGGGTCATCAGTGACCCCATATAGGGTCATGGATGACCCATTCATGGGGGCATCAGTGACCCCTACTACGGTAGGGGATAGGGTCGTACATGACCCTATTAAAACGCTTGAACTGCCAGCGTGTGAGGGGTTTTCTGAAACTCCTAGAGTAATACTATTACTAAACAGAGAAAATACAGAAGTACTACAAAAGGCCGATGGCGGAGATGGTAAGGTTAATGACATGATTTTAGGCGCAGATCCAAACGATGTTGTGAAGAGTGATGAACCGGTTAAACGCAAGGCACGTCCTGAAGTAAATCACTTAGTAAACTACTTTGTTTATCATCCACGATCAGTAATGGCGTGTTCGTACACGTTTCAAGAAACACAAATACTCAGAAGAACTGTACGGTTACTCCTAGACTCTGGGCTTACACGGGCATCAATTGCAAAAATGATTGACAAGTTCTTTAGCACCGACCGAATGCGCTCAGCAGATTCCCCTGTACACATGTTCTCAAGCAAAGCAGTTCAACAATCTTTGATGGACAAAGTTGAAACTGAATTAGATGAGAACACCAACCCAGTTCTGACATTGATGCTCAATGACTTCAACAGAGATAATGTACATCTACCGTGGGATTCATCAGCAGACGAGCATCTTCGTAAAACAGTTATCATGTCTGGAATGGATGCTTGTTATCGCTATCCAGAAGTAGTTGCTAAAGTAATTGAATCCTACACAGACTTCTATCATCCAGAGTTTAAACGTAAACTATCTGCGCTTAACTCTTTAGTTAAGTGGCACTTAAACGAAGAGGACTGCGATAAAGAAGAACTTTTAAAAATTCTTTCTGATATCACACTTCCAAAAGAGTTGCTTGCAAAAACTAGGTCAACCCTTAGACCAGCAGCTGATACGATTGTTTCAGCAATTTATAATTATCGAAGAGGTTCTCATGGGGTATGACGGTATGTTTGCGTTTGCAAGTTTTGAAGACCTTATCAACTTTGTGACTTGGGTCACAGCATCGTTTGATGACCCACAAGAGTTCATGGAATGGGTAGAGTCACGGACCTCAGACTTTTCAAAAATTGACAATGAATTTTGGAGCATAATTGAAAATGGCTATTACACGGAAAGTACCAACACAGACGTTCCCGGTTCCGACTGATTGGAAATCTGAAAAGTGGTGGCGTAACCGCTCAAAAGACGAACGTGTGTTCCACACACGCATACCAGCAAGATGGACTAGCTTCACTCTGGAAAATCTAGAAGTAAGTGACTCCACTAAATCTGAAGTATCAAAGTGGTTGAATAATTATCAACCAGGTGACAGTCTTTTCCTACACGGAAAATCAGGTTGTGGAAAGAGTGTTGTTGCTCAAGCAGTCCTATCTGAGATTGTTTCTAACCACGAGCTTTCTGGCCGCTTTGTAAGTAGCGATCGGTATATCGACATGCTCAAAGATACATTTGAACAGGATGGTGGACTACTTCCTGAAATGTACTCAATGCCATATTTACTGAAGTACATTCAAGGTGTCTTTGATGTTGTCATGCTTGATGGTGTTGGTCAAGAAAGAGAAACTGATTTCTCAACACACGAAATCGGTAGCCTCATTAGGCGCAGATATGAAGACACCAGATCAATGATCATCACAACAACGATGGGTGTAATGGACTTCAATCGACGTTATGGGGATCGGGTAAAGGTCGCAACAACGGAGATGACAGAGATTAGAGTTTCGTAATGGAACGCGGAGACATATCCGATTACACAATTATTTCCCAAGCTTGTATCTGGGAAGGCGTACTTGCTAATCCACCTGAAGGGCTTACTTCTAAAACTCGTTATCGTTTCTACGAGCGTGCCAACAACTGGGATTCAGCCATACCAATGTGGAAACCAAATGACTTGTCCGTCAGATCAATTGCTGACTGTACCAACAGATTGCATATTGGTACTGACGTGATCACATTTCTATCTCAAGATGCTGTAGACCCCATCTATAACTGGTTGCTCAGAAAAGGAATTACTACTACCGTGTTGTATTACCCCTCAGCTGAGGAGTATGCTCTTGACCTTCGCTACAACCGTGGAATAAAAACCGTCTACGTTGCCAACGATGACGACGCACTAACGATAGGGTTACGAGCCCATGTCGTACAACCAAACACTGCTTGGAGAATCTGATGGCTTCCAGTGAGCTGTATTTAGTTTCAAAAATAATTCAAGAAAAAGATATAACTACTCCGGTACGAGCCGGACTAAAACCAGACCACTTTACTGGTTCTTGGGTTGAGGTTTGGTCTTGGTTGCTTGACTTCCAACGTACTCACGGTGCAGTTCCTACTGAACGTGTGTTTTCACAAGAGTTTGGCGACATACATCTTGAGGATGCATCCGGAGAAACTTTCTCCAGACTTATTGATGAAGTCCTCGCTGCGTACCGGCAGAGAACCATCATGGATTCTCTATCCCATGCAATCCCCGCGATCAACAACAACGACATTGATGAAGCAATGTCAGCCCTTGCGGCGGGTCTTCAAAAAGCCTCAGTTGAATCATCACGTCTTAGAGACATTGACATTATTCAAAACTGGGAAAACAGAATGTCGCGTTATGAAGAGATGCGTAATACACCAAATGCTCTTCGTGGCATACCTACAGGTTTTCATGGGCTAGACAGAATCACACACGGTCTTCGTCCGCAACAGTTTATTGTGTTTGCAGGAGAACCAAAGCGAGGAAAATCTTTGTTTGCATTGATCCTTGCCAACTCCGCTCACATCCATGGAAAGCGCCCATTGTTTGTTTCCTTTGAAATGAGCATTGAGGAACAAGAGGCTCGTTATGACTCTCTTATTTCTAAAGTTCCGTATACGCGTATCCTTTCGGGCGACCTATCTAACTCTGATATGGCAAAGATCAAACGTGCGCTGAGTATAAGAAAGAACATGCAACCCTTTGTGTTTAGCGAGGACACATCGTCGTTGACAACAGTTACAGCACTGGCAGGAAAGGTTCAGGAATATCAACCAGACTTGCTTGTTGTAGATGGTGTGTACCTGATGGACGACGAAGAGGGTGAGGCAAAAGGCTCACCACAGGCTTTAACAAATATCACCAGAGCGTTGAAGCGACTTGCCCAACGATTTGATATTCCGGTAGTTGCAACAACACAGGTGTTGTCATGGAAGCTACAGAACAGAAAAACACGAGCCGTAACCGCGGACGCAATCGGTTACACATCTTCGTTTGCTCAAGACGCAGACTTGATACTTGGTGTAGAACGAAATCCTGATGTAGACGATCAAGCGATTATCAGAGTTGTGCTAGCAAGAACTGCCCCAACTGGAGAAGTACACGTAAAATGGGATTGGGCTACCATGGAGTTTGAGGAAGTAAACGATTATGACGACTACATCAACCCATCATTCGATTAACCTAGCTCAAGTTCTTGAGTCGGTTGGCGTTGAGATTAAGCGCGTTGGCGACAGAGAGATAACAGGCAAATGCCCTGTGCACATTCGTACTGTTGGACGCCAAGATAACTCCCCGTCATGGAGCATGAACGCCACAACAGGTTTGTGGATATGCTTTTCATGTGGTGCTCGCGGGTCGTTATCATCGTTACTCTATGAACTTACTGGTGATTCTGATTCTCTAGGCATACAGAAGATGCTTGTTGAATCTTCTTTTGAAGCTTTAAAAGCACCAAAAGTTCAACAAGAAGAAGTTTACGTAGACCGCGATGCATTCTTTGGTTTTGCAAGAGTGCCAGAAGCACTTTGTGCATCAAGAAACCTTGATCCAGAACTAACCCACAAACACGGCGTACGCTGGAACAAAGACCGTAGGGCGTGGGCCATACCGATTATGTCGCCTACCGGAAGACTAGAGGGGTGGCAAGAGAAGAGACTTGGCAGTGTTCTTAATTACCCAAATGGTGTAAAGAAATCTAAAACACTTTTTGGTATTGAACGTTTTAAAAGCAAGACAGCCGTCCTTGTAGAATCCCCACTTGACGTAGTTAGGTTTGCAGCCATAGGAACTGATGCTCAAGCGTTAGGTACATTTGGTGCTTATGTATCCGATGAACAACTTAGATTAACTTTGTATGTTGCCGACAAAATTGTCGTAGCAATGGACAACGATGACGCAGGTGTTGCTTCTAGCAAGAAGATATACAAAGCACTAGGTACCCCACGAGCAGGTCTTTTGTGGTGGAACTATAGTAATTCAAACTGCAAAGACATAGGTGACATGGAAGACGAGGAAATTAAGGTAGGATTAGATACCGCAACTGTCCTACCACCTTGGATTACCTAATATGTTTACAGGATCACTATACCCATATCAAGAGGAGTCTGTTGAGAAGATGCTCGACAGAGGTCAAGTACTACTTGGGTTGGTGATGGGTGCTGGTAAGACTGTTACAACCATCGCCGCAATAGAGTCTTTGTTTGACGCTAACGAAATAGACCGCTGCCTAGTCGTAACCCCCGCATCACTTAAATACCAGTGGAAACGAGAGATTGAACGTTTTACTAACTCTCGTGTAACTGTAATTGACGGTACTGTAAAGGAACGAGAGCGGTGTTGGAAGTCAGCGTTATCGGCAAAATATGTAATTGTAAACCCCGAGTGTTTGATTCGCGACCTGGTGCTATTTAAAAAAGTTGATTGTCAAGCCATAGTGGTAGACGAGGCAACAATGCTTAAATCTAGAGTCAGCAAACGCTCAAAGTTGGTAAAGAAAATTGCAAAGCCGATGCTCTATCGGTATGCCTTAACCGGTCAACCAATCGAAAACAAGCCAGAGGAATTGTTCTCAATTATGGAGTTTGTTGACCCAAGTGTTCTTGGCGCGTTTACAGACTTTGATAGAACGTTTATCGTACGAGATCATTGGGGCAAACCACTTAGGTATCGAAACCTTGCGGAACTTCACAAGTCTTTGACCCACTGTATGATCAGAAAGACAAGAGAAGATATTGCGGATCAACTACCAGAGATTATCCATCAAGTAATACCTGTGCCATTTGACGAAGCTGGTGCTTCTTTGTACAGGTCTATATCAAAAGATTTGCTTTATCATTTACAACAAGCAATGTCTAAACACGGTGGATCTTTTAATTTATGGAAGCACTACAACGACCCGGAATCAAACGAAGCTCAGGGTCAAATAATGTCTAGATTAACTGTGCTAAGAATGTTATGTGATAACCCACAATTAGTAGTTAGATCTTCAGAAATCTACGCTGATCCAAAAAGGCCCGACGAGGGTAGCGCTTATGCTCATGATATATATTCTAGGGGGCTTATGTCTAAAGTTACAGCTGCTCCCAAACTTGACGCTGTAGTGGAGTACATTCAGGAAGTCCTATCAGCTGACCCTAAAAACAAGGTTGTATTATTTTCTTTCTTTAAAGAAAACTTAAGACTAATACAACAAGCAACCTCAAAGTTAACAAATAGTGTGTTGTTTATGGGAGGAATGAGCGCTGAAGAAAAGGATAAAGCCAAGCAGCTTTTTGGTAACGATGCAAACACTCGTTTGTTTTTATCCTCGGATGCCGGTGGGTACGGAGTAGACTTGCCAATGGCAAATTACTTAATATCATACGACCTACCATGGAGCAGCGGTAAGTTGGAACAGAGAGAAGCCAGAATCATTAGATTGTCTTCACAATTTCCTCACGTAACTATTGCAACTTTTGTTATGCAGGGTAGTATTGAAGAGAGACAGTATGAGATGCTTCAACAAAAACGTTCAATCAACGAAGCGTTTGTTGATGGTAAGCACCATGATCATAAAGGTGGCTTTGACATAACGTTAGGGAGTCTCTCAAACTTCTTAAAACAATCACACGTATAGGAGAACCATGGAAAAGGTTGTTGAAATTGCACGTAAATACCCAGAGCAAGAGTTAGCTCTGATCAGCAAAGAGTACAATGATCTAAAGAGTTTGATTGATAAGTACCAAACAAGACTTGATCAGCTTAAGAAAGAGTTGAACCAACAAGCAGACCTTTTTGGAGATGAAGACGACAAAGGCCACAAGTGGCTTAGAGCTGGCAATTTTCAAATAAAAAGAGAACGTAGAGTTTCTGTAAACCTTGATGCTAATGGCGCAGAAGCTTGGGCAAAAGATAACAACATCTGGGATGACGTATCAGAAGTAGTGCGTGTCCTTGATGAAGACAAACTACTAGGCAAAGTTTGGGAAAATCCTGAACTAAAGCCGGCACTAGACAACCTGTATGTAAAGAAAGAAACCTGGGCGTTTAAGCTTTCAGAAAGCAAGAGCTATGACGACGAATGACATTTACAACTGGTTAAAAGATCACGCAGTAGTACACACTGGATCTGGTGATACCTACGATGTAGTAAGGTTTAAAGAAGCAATCTCTTTGATTGAGTTCTTAATGGAAGAACGTGATTATTGGAAGAACGCATACATGGAGGCAACTAGTGCCCCGTGATCCTCTTGACCTATTTAACGACCTTCCTGATTTCCCTGGAAAAACACCACCTAAAAACCGTTCTATAAAAAAGTCAGATAATAGGCTTGAGGATAGATTCAACGGAGCAAAAGGTAAGGTCTTTAGGATAGGTGGAGAAGAGCGTATGTTCTTCTCAGTAGGAGAACTTGCTAAATGCTTGAATCGTAAACCAGTAACTATTAGGATGTGGGAACAGCAAGGGTGGATACCCAAAGCCACCTACAGAACACCCACACCAAAAGGCGAACAAATTCCTGGAAAAACTTTGAAAGGTCGTAGACTTTACAGTTTGGAGCAGGTAGAGTTCTTGATGGATGCCCTAGAGCATTTCAAGATAGACGATCCCAACAAGGCCAATTGGGATGGTTTTAGAAAACACATAAAAAACAAGTGGCCCAACTAACAAAAGAAAAGAGAAAAACATGTCAAGATACGATGATGACGAAACAGAAATGATGGAAGAGGAAGCTGCAGCGCCGCGTCGGCGTCTGACGGTAGTAGAGGATGAAGACACGCCGGCCCCGGTTGCTGCTTCAAACTCAATCCGTAGAGGATGGGGTGCGGTTGAGCAGGCAAAGTCTGCAGACTCTCCTTACGCACAACGTCTTCGTGTTAGCGAAGACCCAATCATCATCAAGTTTCTTGAAGATGAGCCCTATGCAACATACAGACAGCACTGGGTTGAACGAACCGGACAGAAGTCATTTACCTGCATTGCAGACCTAGACCCAAAGGGTTGCCCACTGTGTGATGCTGGTAGTCGGCCTTCAACTAGATTTGCGTTCAATGTTGTTTTGTTGTCTCCCGACTCAGAACCAGTGTTGAAGTCCTACGAAGTAGGTCCTCGCGTCATTGACCAGCTCAAGAACTTCCACATCGACCCACGCCAGGGTCCTTTGTCAAAGCACTTCTGGGCAGTAAGTCGCTCCGGTAAGGGAGCCACCTCGGCAACCAACCACCAACTGGTCAAGGAGCGTGACTTGGAAGAATGGAATATTGATGTGCTTGATGAAGCAGACTTCAAAGTTCTTCGCAAGTCGGTGTACACCTCAGATATCATTCAGATACCCGTCCGTAAGGACTTGATCCAAATCGCATTGGAAGACCTGTCTGACTGAGATGACAAACCTAACGAACGACGTGGGGGGTCTTATGGCCCCCCACGTGGTGTCTTCAATAGAAGAACTACACGAGATAGTCCAACACATACAAAGTGTTGGAGCTTTTGCTTTTGACGTAGAAACACGTGGCAACGTTGAACGTCACAGTGATGTGCTTGCGTGGATTGAACAAGAGTGGAAGCAACACGAAAGCACTTTAAAAACAACTTCCGAAGAAGTCTTAGCTAGATCAAAAGAGGCCATCATCTTAAGATGGCAAAACACCTTGGCCCTTGATCCAATGAGAAACGAAGTGTTTTGGATAGGCATAGCAACGGAAGGAAAATCATGGGCTATCCCAATGGGTCATCCAAATGGGGAAATCCTTGTACCCGAAGAGCGTGGAGATGGAACAACCGTACCTCCCCCTGGGTATCGCAAACTTTTAGCAAATGGCAAAGAGTCTCTAGCAAAAGCTAGGTACTATATACCAGCACAGTACTCAGAAGCCCCAGAGCAACTATCACGCACCGATGTGTTTCAAGCTCTAGAACCCCTGTTCTTTAGTGATCTGGTTAAGGTGGGGCACAACATCAAGTTCGATGCTAGGTCAATACGTAAGTATTACAACGACTGTCTGCCGCACGGGCCGTTTGTAGACACAATGATCATTCAACACATTCTCAACGAGAACTTGCTTGAATACAGTCTTGACAAACTTATTGCCCATAACTTTGGTGGCTTTAATCCTTACTACATGGACGGAAAAATAGGAGCCATAATTACTCAGGTTCCATTCTCTAAAGCAGTTAGGTACGTGCATCTAGACGTTAAGTGGACTTGGCATTTGTACAAACTTCTTTGGCAGAAGATTCAAAACAAAGAAGAACTGTTGTCATGTCTACGTCAAGACATGGATGTAATCCGTGTTTTAATGGACATGGAGGACACAGGCATACCCGTAGACCATAGGTCTATGACAAAGCTTGGCAAAGAACTAGACACACATCTAAACGAACTTCTTCTACAAATGATGGATTACGCACCACCTGGTTTTAATCCAGATAGTCCAAAGCACAAACAACAGTTACTGTTTAGTGGCAAACGTGAGGGCGGGTTAGGCCTAAAGCCAACTAAATATACTGAAAAAGGTTCAGCATCAGTTGATGAGGAAGCTTTGCGCAACTTAGAAAACAAGCATCCTGTAGTACCATTATTACTTGATTGGGCAGAGACCAAGAAAACAAAGTCTACTTATGTAGACGGTCTACTTACTAAACTGCACAAAGGTTCTCTTCATCCATCTTTTCACCTACACAGAACTGCTACTGGAAGACTTTCATCTAGTAACCCAAACTTGCAAAACATTCCAAGAGACAGCAGCGTACGAGGACTGTTTGTAGCCCATCCTGGTTATGTGCTCCTTGTAGCTGACTATGACCAGATTGAATTGCGTGTTATGTGCATGTTCTCTGGAGACAAGAAGATGAGTGAGTTCTTCCTTAACAACGAAGATATTCATGCTGGAGCAGCGGCTTTGATCTTAGGCAAAGATGTGTCTGAGATTACACCAGAAGAACGCCAGCTTGGTAAAGGTGTCAACTTCTTGACAGCATATGGTGGTGGTCCACAAAAACTTGCCAGAACTACCGGAGTAGATGTTGAGCATGCCCGTTCAGTAATTGACCAGTATTACAAGCAATTTTCTGGAATTACAAAATGGAAAAAGAGTGTAATAGAATCGGGTATCAAGAATGGTTACGTTGAAACTATCTCCGGTAGACGCCGGCGTTTACCCGATCTACGGTCAGACGACAACTCCCTAAAATCTAGGGCAGAGCGTCAAGCAGTCAACGCTGTAGTTCAGGGGTCTGCCGCTGATATTTGTAAGAAAGCTATGATCGATGTAAACGCTCTTTTGCAAGATACAGGAGCCAAAATCCTGGTACAGGTGCATGACGAATTGGTGGCCATGGTTCCTGAGGAATTGGTAGACGAGCTACAGCCCAAGTTTATTATGTCCATGGGAGATGGTAATATTATTAATGGTATTCCATTAAAAGTTTCATGCCACTCAGCCTATAATTGGTCGGAGGCGAAAGGGTAATGATGTCCTCAAGTCCAGTAGAAGAGCGCAATTTTTATCTAACCCTTTCCATATTAGAAGGGCAGAAACTTGCTCATGCGGCTGGGTTTTCTGTGCCATCTGCCGATGTCCAGGAACACGAGATTATGGACATTATGCAAAAGTGGTTTACATTATCTCATGCTGGGATACTAGATAGTGTAAAAGAATGTGCTAACTGGATGATCAATGTAATCAAAGATACAAATGATCTAGATGACGAAAGTTTGGCCGCAACCGAAAACATCATAACTGCATTTGGTATAGCTGCCATATCTCATTTGATTGACCAAGAGATGTTGAGCATACTAGAACCAGAAAACTATGACCCATCATTAGTTGAAACTAATATTGTGTCCTTGCTAGGCTTTATGCTATCGTCATCACTATCAGATGACGACGAGCTAGATCTAGAGGATGGTGAAGAAGATGAGCAGTGATTGGTGGTCAAAACGTTTAAGTAGCAATCAACCCGCTGCCTCTAGACCTACCACAACATCTATGCCACCAGTGACACCACCCATACGCATACCATCAGGGTTAGTTCACTCAAATCCACAACCTTATCAAGACACAACTATTCCCCAACAACACAATCCTAATGAACCCATAACTATGGGAGAAGCCCTCAGACAACCCCACCTGTGGGAAGGTCGTGGAGAAGCTGCTAAAAAGCAAGGCAACCTAACTTGCCCAGAATGTGGTAGTGGCAACGTTTTTGTGCGCACAGCAAAAGGTGGGAATACAACAATCAACGGAAACAGTCCAGCTCCACGATGCTTTGAATGCGGTTGGAATGGGATGTACGACCAAGCCTCCCAAGCTTCTTGGGGAGTATAACAACAAGGAAAACAATGAAAAGTGAAACTAGCCGTGAGAGCCTTGAATCAATCATCTCTTCTATCAACAAGAAGTACGGTGAGAATGTAATAGTACAAGGTAACCAAGTAAAAGAAGAAGTACCACGCATTACTACTGGTGTGTTGGCGTTTGACTTAATGCTTGGTGGAGGGTGGCCCATGAACCAATGGTCTGAAATCATTGGTGATGAATCATCCGGTAAAACAGCTCTTGCATACAAGACTATTGCAGCAAACCAAGCCGCTGACCCAGAGTGGGTAGCAATGTGGATTGCTGCTGAAGAGTTTGTTCCAGACTACGCTAAGGCGATTGGTGTTGACCTTGATCGTCTGTGGGTAGTTGAGACCAATGTTATGGAACAGGTCTACGATCTAATTCTACGAGCTATGGAAAATAGGGCTGTTGATTGTATAGTTCTTGATTCACTCCCAGCCTTAGTACCTGGTGATGAAGCTGAGAAGATGATGGATGAGTTCTCCATGGGTCTTGGGGCCAGACTTACTGGTAAGTTCTTCCGCAAGAGCAGCAAGGCTCAGAAACGGTCATTGATTAATGACGACCGTGGGTGTACCGGGTTGATCATCAATCAGTGGCGTGAAAAGATTGGTGTTATGTATGGTGATCCCAGAACCACACCAGGTGGTAAAGCTAAAAACTTCCACTACTTTGTTAGACTAGAAGTCAAGAGAGATGAATGGTTGAAGTTTAAAGACGAGCCAGTTGGCCAAACCATCAAAGCTCGTACAATGAAGAACAAGACATACAGACCGCAACAGGTTGCTGTTGTTGACTTTTACTTTGCTGATTGCCAATCATTTAAACTTGGTGACTTTGACGTTATCAAAGACATAGTAAACATCTGTATTGCAACAGACATAATTACAAGAGCTGGCGCCTACTACAACTACAAAGACCAAAAGTGGCAAGGAAAAGATGCCCTATTGCTTGGTGTTCGTGAAGATCTAGAGTTACAATCAGAGCTCAAAGAGAAAGCAAAGGAGTATTTCCTATGATATTTGGTAGAGAAGAAAAGCAGAGCATAATGAAGGCTTCAAAAAAGCAGGAAAAGCGCTCAGCAAAAATCTATAAGGGTAGCCGTAATGCTGGTTCAGGTTCTGGTTGGTTGCGCAAGAATGATGTACGCACCCATGAACTACTAATTGAGAATAAGCTTACAAACAACCTAAAGTCTTATTCAATCAAAGCCAGTGAGCTTGTGGACTTAACACAACGAGGTGTATTGGAAGATCGCTTGCCGGTAATGCAGTTTGACTTGGGTGGAAAGCACTATGTCATTCTCAACGAAGCTGACTTTCAAATGCTTATAGGAGTAGACGGGAACTGACCGTGACAGACACTCCTTGGTACGCCAAGACTTACAAAGAATCAATTAAGTCCAAAGGCCGGATACTTCCAGTAATACAAGAACGTCTTATTGCCAGTAACCGCGAAAGAAACAAGCACAGAGATACTGACCATCTACACCCATCGGAGCTGTCAAAGAAAGACTGGTGCGCCAGAGCAGCTTGGTATAAAATTAATAAGTATCCAGCCTCAGATGAGTCATATAATATGACTAGGTTAAACGTGTTTGAGGAGGGCCATGCAATTCATGCAAAATGGCAAAGATGGATGCACCAAGCTGGTGTACTGGCTGGTAAGTGGGAATGCTCGTCGTGTAATGAAGTATGGTATGGGGTTTCTCCTAGCACTTGTCACCAGTGTGGTTCTCACAATGTCGTTTATAGGGAGGTACCTGTACGTGACGATGGGTTTCGCATACTCGGTCACGCGGATGGAGAACTGGTTGATGGAGAAGGCAAAGCCCTTATTGAAATAAAGAGCGTTGGCCTAGGTACAGTTAGATGGGATCACCCAAACCTTTACAAAGCGTACTCAAGTGGAGAACTTACACTTGATGGTTTATGGAAGAACATAAAAAAACCATTTGCTTCACATGTTCGTCAAGGACATATCTACATGCACTGCACTGGGCACGATAAGATTATCTTTATATACGAGTGGAAGCCAACTCAAGAAGTAAAGGAATTTACAGTTACCTTTCAAGAAGAAATTATGCAGCCAATTCTTGACAACTGTAGTAAGGTTATTGCACACTTAGAAAGCAACACAGAACCAGAACATCCGGATTGGGCTACAGACAGCAAGGCCAACGGATGTAAGTACTGCCCATACAAAAAGGTTTGTTGGAAATGAGAGTAATACCAAAAGACGATGGAGACCCAGCTCTTACTAAATTTAGGAGTAAGTTTTCGTTGCCAACAAGACCGTCGGATAGCCCACCAGAACTACCTGACCACCTGGACGACCTTGACGATAGTTCCCTTATGGATTTGTACACTGAGTTTATGTCCTGGGTGTCATACACTAAAGGACAACTAGTACAGGCTGAGATTGATGAGGACAGAGACGGTAACTTGTGCCGCATTACAGAAGCCAAGGTGCTCATTGAACAATGGGGTTCAGATGTAAAAGGTGATAGAGTTACGATTGCCAAAGCCCGTAGAGATACAGACCCACGAGTCGTAGCTCAGCAAGAAAAATACCAAGTGTCTAGAGCTTATAGAAAGCTAGTAGAAGCTGTATTTGAATCATGTGAGAGAGGGGCTCAGCTTCTTTCAAGAGAACTTAGTAGGCGTATAGGTTTAAACAGTAAAGAACAACGTACATCTAGATTTGGAGCATAACTATGAACACTAACGAATGGGCAGACAAGGCCAACGCTCGACTAGCGTCTCAGTCCGACGCATATCGTTCTACCACAGAACCACTTAACCGAATTAATGACACTCTTAAAGAGATCAAAGCCTTGCTGATCGAAATTAGAAATATCTTTAGAGATGACAAATAGAGCAAAACAAAAAGGAACTTCGTTTGAAACATCTATCAAACGTTATTTAAACAGCAACGGGTTCCTTAAAGCTTCTCGTACAGTGCTCAAGGGTAGTGAAGACACCGGAGATATCAACGGCATACGCAATAACATAGCCGAAAGAGAACTTGCCATACAGTGTAAAAACCAACGTAAGTTAAACTTAAGCGGGTGGTTAGACGCTACTGTTGAACAGGCAGCAAAACTAGGTAAATCTTTGCCAGCCTTAGTTGTTAAACGGGCTGGTAAAGGGGAAAAAGCACTAGGTGATACCTACGTTGTGATGCGGTTAGATGACTTTGTTACTCTGCTGAAAGAGGGCGGTTACTCCTAAAATTATAAGGTTGATAACAACCTTTTAAACATACGGAGTAAACTATGTCTCAAGAACCAGTAGATGATATTGTAAAAGTATCAGGTGGTAGTAACCCACAAAGTGTTGGATCGATTGTCGCCAGGTCAGTAATTGCCGGCCAGTCTCCAAAGATGCGCGCAATAGGTGCTAGTGCAGTCAACCAAGCTGTTAAAGCTTGCGCTATAGCACGAGGTTTTGTAGCACCAAGAGGTGTTGATTTGTGCTTCATTATAGGGTTTGATGATATCCCTGGTGACAACGGAGAAACCATTTCTGCCATCTCTTTTAAACCAGTTACTCGGTAATACACCTATAAATAGCTGGTATTATATTAAGTAACACGTGTTAGCCTAACGGAGTGATCAATGGCCGAGAACCCAAAAGAAGAGACGCCTGAAGTTAGCCAGCTATCAGCTGAGGATAGTGCTCATCTAGAAAAGCTAATAAAGGCCTCAGGTGGGTTCTACGTTGCAAAAGAGGGAAAAGCTCAACAAGTTCCAAAAACTCCTGAGTATAGAGACCTTTTTAAAGCCGCAAGCCCGGTTGTACGCGCCGTAGTAAGTGATCTAGTTAAAACTGCCAAGGACAGAGTAAGTAAAGAACTTAAGTCTGATAAAGAAAACCCAGAACGAAACAGACGTGTTGGTTCTTCAAAAACAGAGACTGTTAAAGCAGCTGCAGCGGGGCGCGTTAAGAAACTTGGAACTGCAAAAGAAAGAGCAGATGTAGTATCTGCACGTGCTGCTCGGGTTGCGGCTTTCCCAAAAACTTCAGATATTGCTGATGTAAAAGAAACTCTATCTCTTAAACAGCGGGGACAAACTAAGATAACAGACCCTGATACTGGAAAAACTGTAGTAGTACCAGATCCATCAGGCACGGTACAGCTTGAAGGTACGGGAGCCACCCCACGTATACAGGGTGGTACGTCGCAAGTTGGACCCAAAACTGTAGTTACTGGTACTGGTTCTAAAGTAGTTAGAACTAAGGAAGCCGAAAACCTACATCTGTATGTACCAGGGAAAGGTCATAAGCCCGTAGAAGGACGCACTAACATAAGGGTAGTTCTACCGGGTGAGGAAGGCCACTCAGGTGGGTCAGACTCACCAGAACTTCATCCAGAAGACCTGGCGACATACGCAAAAACGTTTAAATCAAAAGAAGTTCGTCCGTTACTTACTGCTCCACCTGGCTCTAGAAACGCAGACAGCATGGGTAGAGTTGGCCCAGGTGGTAGAAAGCCAACTGCAAAAGACTACGTATCTCACATTCTGTATATGCAAGGATGGGGAGCAGATGCAGCAGATGATGATCTTGCTCCAAACACAATGTATGAGGCCCCAAGAGCTGACGATGAACAAGCCGCTCAGGATGTATCCGAGCAGTTAGACATTCCAACGACGCCGTTTACCGAAAGCTCTTCACTGGTAGAACCAGGTGAAGCTGGTGCTATTACCTTTGGTAAAGGTGGAAAAGACATAGTAAAAGGCTCAGCAAGATCAGCTGCCGATACTGAAAGCAGAGCTCTTTCAGAACTTGGTGCTATACCTACACCAGGGCAAGGAGATGTTCCTAACCCTCTAGCAGAAGCGTCAGATCTCGAACGTAGCATGCTACAAACAAATCAATCTTCCAAAGCTCTGTCAAGTCAGTTTGACACAACTGACTCTGCAAGACTTTCAGCTGCAGCAAACCTTTTAATAACCCCAGAATTAAACAGAATGCGTTTGCGAGAGGGCGAAGCAGCTCGCGGAGTAGCAGAGCCTGTATATAGAGGTAACTACACAGTAAGACGAAGACCAAGTGAATCTAAGTTGGTAAAAACTCCAGTAATGGACCCCAATACCGGGCGTCAAGCTAGGGACTCAAGAGGAAAACTCGTTTGGAAAAAAGATAGGTCGGGTCAAGCTGAAACGCAGCCATTGGAAACTTCTGGTACAGGAAAAGAAGAAGTAGTACCCAGTAGGGCTAGTGTCACTGGGCCATTCTCTGTTGAACCCGATGAAACTTCTCCAACACTAACTCCTTATGAAAAACAAATCGCAGAGTCATATTTAGAGGGCGTCAGCACCGCAGGTTCAAAACAAGAACAAGAAGCTGAAGCAATGCGTGCTACAAGAAGCGAGCCGTACACAGCCACTGTAACATCGCGCACTGAAACATACGACCCAGACACTGGAGAAGCTACTGTTAAAGTAGACCCATCTGGCAATCAATCGGGTTTTGGTGGTCCTTTTACTCCAACTACTAATCTTGATCCAGCTAAATATCCATGGGTTGATAAGTCAGCACAACCTTATGTTCGTACTATTCCCGGGGCTCCAGCAACAAAAGACGTAGAAGATATGTCTGATGAAGAACAACAAGCTTACTTTGATAAACTTCAAGAAGCAGTAGAAGCACAAGACGAAGCACGGGGTTCTCGACAATACACCAGAAAACAAAACGGTGAATTGACTGACATTGGTTTAGATACTGATGTAGTGGCATCTGAACTTGCTCAGGGTGGAGAACTAAAAGAAGTCAAAGGATCTGAACAAGTTGTTACTGACCCAACAACAGGTAAACGTACACGTTCAGGGCAACGGCGAGTAATCCTTCGCAGAAATGCAAAGCGTCTAAAATCAGCCGATGTCAGTCTTGAAGAGATGGCAAATAACGCAACTGTAAATGCAATGCGTGTTCCAAGTTACTACGTTGCCCCACAACCAGCTGGTGTGTATAGAAGTGACACCAGGATAGATCCAGCAACTGGTAACGTAAGAATACCTGCAGGCGTTTCAGAAAAACTTAAGTTCAAAGGTGGAGAAGAAGTACTAACAAACGTTGATACTGCAGATCCAAGATGGACTGACTATGACTATTCAACAAAGATGGTTGAAAAAGAATCAACTGATGAAGCTGGCAATGTCACAAAGGTAGAAACTCCTGAAGAAGGAGTAGTGCGTCGAATTGTCCCTACTGCTAAAGGCCTCAAGCCAGTAGGCCCAACAATTGAAGAAGATACTGCAGACAAAATTGAACAGTTTATACCAGGCTTTAAAGAAAAGGGTATACCTGGTGTAATCAGTTCGCAGCTTGTACTCCCAATGTTTGCAAATATACAAAAAGATATATTAAAACGAAAGGCTGCTGGTGAAACAGGGCCGGTGCGGTTGCGTTCAGAGGCAGAACAAAGAGAATACTTGAAGTCCATTGGTGAAAAACCAATGTACACCGATGAAGAAGCAGCAAAACTGGAAGACTACAGAGCTGAACAAGGAAGCCGCGATGAAGAAGATCTACGAGCAGGGGTTGAGGCTCTAGCGCAAAGAAAACCATATGTTGAGCAAGGACTTGCTGACCTTGCTGCAATAAAAGACATAAAATCTAAAGCTGAAGCTGACGTTATGCGGCAAATCCGTGAAGGTAGCCACCCAATGGCACTTAGAAAAGACGGAACAGTCAACCCAACGTTTATGCCTATTGAACCTCTAGCACCAGGTGCTTCTCCTGAAGAGAAAAAGCGTCACAGACAAAGGACGTCTGCTCAAAAACGAGTAGTAAATCTAGCTGGACGAAAAGCGGTCAGTGAACATATTGCCAAAATTGAAGAAGCATTAGGGTTTAAAACCACCGCAAAAGGTTACGTCAGACTTGACGAATCCGGTACACCTATTCAACGAGATGACGATGATTCAGTAGTCAACCCTGACGATGAAACCGAAATACGTGTTCGCATGTTGCGTGCTTTGCAACAACGTATAGACCCAACCGTTGCTGGTACTTCCCCAACACGCTCCGTTGCGGGAACTGACGCAGCTGGAAATCCAAAGCCAAGAAAATTCTATTATGAAATAGAGAAAGACAAGCACGGAAAAGCGGTACTGGATTCTGAAGGAAACCCAGTTATAAAAGAAACTGAAGAGAGAAACTTTCCAGAGTATGTAACAGACGAGAGTGGTAAACCAACCGTAGACGCACGTGGTAACCCAGTTCCTGTACTTGACAAGGCTGGTAACCCGGTAACCAAAAGAGCAAACGTTAAATTAACTCCGTTTGTCACAACCGCCGAACAGTTGGGCAAGGGTAAGAACAAAACTCCTGGTGTATCAGTTAAATCAGAATTAGATATACAAGATGAAGGTGGAGTCTGGCACCCAACAGAAAACCCAACAGGAAAATACATTGTAAAAGAAGCTACTCCTGTAACAGTTGCCAGAACAAAATCAGAAAGATTAAGAGAAAAAGGTCTTGTTACCCGTTCTGGTGAAATGAAGCTTGGAGATGAAGGACTAATACACAGTGTTCTAGATAGCCTTCGCGTGCCAACGGGTGATGACGCCGGTACAACAAAGCCGTTCTTGACACCAGTGCCACAAGGTGTCAGCATCAGCACCTTGAATGATCTTAATTATCGAACATCACGGTCAGAGATGGCTGGTGATATGGCCTCGGTAGAAGAAGCAACTGGGGAAACAACCCCAGCACCACGATCTAGAGCCCTAGGTTCGCAATTTGATATTCCAACAACTGGTGTTGAACCTAGGGACCCTTCTAAGATAGATATCCCAGAAAGCACAGCGGAACGAATTAAGCTTGCACAGAAACTGAAAATAAACCTTTCTATTTCTACTCCAAATATGCTTAGAACTGCTAAAGGTTCTACGCGTCAAAGTGCTGGTAAATCAGTTAAAGAGATTCTTGGCCCAACACCAAAAGCCCCTGCAGAAGAGCCCGCAACTAACGTAGACATAGACGAAAGCGCTCCAGCGTTGGGAGCTTTGGCTCAAGCAACATCAGGTGTTGCAAGTAGTGATGCACTATCTGAGTTCTCATTACGTAAAACTCGTGAAGAAAACGCTGCTGCTCGTCAAGCAATGCATGAATACAATAAAGCTGATGCTGCAAGAAAAGCAACCAGAACAACTTACTCATATGGAGTTGCTTTCTTAGACCCATATGGAGCTGCTTTCTTAAAGAGTCTTCCCAAAACCACACCAAGGTTAAACGAATATGGAGCTCCTCTTGTACCAAAAAACTTAGGAGGAACCCTAAGCAAGCAACTGAACCTGAATGAGCAACAACCGGTTTCTCCAGAAGAGGCCGGAGCCTATGACCCCGACACCATTCAAGTTCGTGAAGATCCTAGGGGTGGTAGGGTTATGTCGTGGATAAAGCCTAATGCTCCAACTCCACCCAGTACTCCTAGAACTGGTATTCCAACACTAATGCCTACAACTGCTACTCCAGTTGGAAGGCCTTACCTAGAAGGCGACGAAATACCAACTAGCAGATTAGTCACTGCTGGACAGTACACAAGAATTGGACCTAAGAGAACTGCTTCTGTTAACGATAGAAACAAACGCTTCTATGGGGAAGTCACCTATACAGGTGAAGGCCCAAGGTATTCAGAAATAGCAGGACCAGGTGGCCGTGGTAAACGCGGAATAACCATATCCGCTATGTCACCTGATGTTGAGTACCCCACATCTCCTAGTGGACTAAGTGTTCCATCAATACCACCATCATCCCGGGAATCCGCGTTTCCAGGACAAGCTAGACCAGCATTGGGTCCTGTGACTCAAGCTGGAACAGGCGACCTAACTCCTGATAACATACCCTTAACACCTACATCAGGTCGCCAGATGCCTCCCCCACCTCCCAAACTATCAGGTCAGTTTGACAACACAACTATCAAAAAAGACGATCAACAATCTTGAAATAACAGGTAAAAACCAGTAGCATATATTTAGAGGTAATAAACAATATGCGTAAGTACAGCAATGATGATTGGCGTAAACTAGCTAACTCACAGAACATAGACGACATTTTTGATGAAGTGTATGAAGAACAAGAAAAGCTAGAGTACAAGCAAAGACGCAAGGAAAAAGAGAGACATGGCTGCAAAGAAGACTTCTTCAACTCCTAAAAAGAAGAAGACTGAAAAGAAACAAGCCCCCAAACCTAAGCCAATATCAAACGTTGGTGGTGGG
>Ga0075473_10000204_pt1 | contig 24331 bp, 22 predicted proteins | sample DEB19_08_DNA_FD_76340 | JGI IMG/M metagenome (GOLD analysis project Ga0075473, IMG submission 76340) | Aqueous microbial communities from the Delaware River and Bay under freshwater to marine salinity gradient to study organic matter... | ecosystem: Environmental > Aquatic > Marine > Coastal ... | reverse complement strand
GACCCGGAGACGGATGGGGGCGCCTACCGGCTCGCCCGCGCCTCCGTCCTCCGCCTCCTCGACCCGCGCGCGCTCGGTGGCTTCCGCGTCCTCGTCTTCGGCCGTGGGATCGCCGAGACCCCGGCCCTCTCCGGCCTCACCTTCCGGTCCGGCCGGCCCGGGGCCTGAGCGTCAGGGGACCATCACCCAGCGCGAGGCGGTCGTGGTGCGGCGGACCTGAAGGCCGGAGGCACCCTTGAGGATCGCGTGGCAGCGGACCTCTCCGTCCCGCTCGTCGGACTGCTGCGGGTCGACCGCGTTGGCGATCCCGAGGACCCCAGCGGCATCCGCCGTGCCCTGCCGGCGGGCGATCACCTCCTGGCCCGAGGTGAGCGGGGTCTCGCAGGGCTCGCCGATCGCGGCGATCCGCGAGACACTGCCGGCGGGAAGCCCGCGCAGGACCGCGTTGAACGTGTGCGCGCGGTCCCCGTGGATGAAGAGCGTCATCCCCCGGATCGTCCCGGACCGGTGCTCGCCGAGGGAGGCGCTGAGGTCCGTGAAGAGGGAGGGGTCGGCCTCCGCGTAGGCGCGGGCGGAGAGGCAGCGGAGCGTCGTCCCCGGGCGCGAGGGGACGCCGAGGTGGATCGAGCGGGTGGAGGCGATCGGGAGGATCGCGGTGCTCCCCACCCGGTCCCAGGCGAGGAGGACGCCGTCCGTCCCCGGGATGCCGACATCGACGCTGAAGGTCCGGGAGAGGGCCGTGGTCTCCTGCCCGCACTGGGTGGCGTTCCCGATGATCCGGTAGCCGGTGCGGGTGACGAAGCCGGCGCCGGCGAAGGAGGCGACCACCGTTCCGGCCTCCGTCCCCGGGCGGACGCTCACGATCGTCGCGCTCCCGCCACCGGAGTAGCCGATGACGCGCTCCGGCACGGCCGCGTGCGCCGGCGACGGTCCGGCGAGGCCCGCGACGAGGAGGAGGCCGAGGGCGAGCGGGCGGAGAAGGGGACGGCGCATCGTGGCTCCCGTGGGTCGCGGACGTCCGGCGCCGCGTCCCGGTGATGATGGGCGCCGGGCGACCCGGGGGCAAGGGCGGGCTACGATCGGGGGGTGCTGCTCACCGAGGCCGTCGCCCGGCTCGCCGATCCGCCGCGCCCCCTCCCGGAAGGGCCCGCGATCCTCGATCCGCGCGTCCTCGCGCGGGCCCCGGATCCGCCCGGGTGGGTCGTCCCGCCCGGGATCCCGCCCGCGCGGGACGCGGCCGGGCTCGTCCTCCTCTACCCGGACCCCGCCGGCGAAGCGCACCTCATCCTCACCGTCCGTCATCCGGGCGCCCACCGGCACGCCGGCCAGGTGAGCCTCCCCGGTGGCCGGCGCGACCCGGGGGACGACTTCCCGGCCGGGACCGCGCTGCGGGAGGCGGAGGAGGAGATCGGGCTCGACCGCGCCCGCCATCCGGTGCGCATCCTCGGCACGCTCGATCCGATCGACGTGCGCGTCTCGGGCTTCCTCCTTGTCCCGGTCGTCGGGGTGACGGAGCGGGAGCCGGAGCTGGTCCCCGATCCGCACGAGGTGGCGCGGATCCTCCACGTTCCGCTGCGGGTCTTCCTCCCCGGCGCGCCGATCGAGGTCGTGGAGGAGGAGTGGGAGGGCCGGCGGCTCCGCTACGGCGCCTTCCCGGTGGACGGGTACCGGGTCTGGGGGGCGACCGGCCGCCTGCTCGGCCAGCTCGGCGCGCTCCTGGGGTCCGCTCCCGGCTGAGCGGGGACAGGGCCTACCAGGGCTCCCCTTCCGTCTCGTCGTGCTCGTCGCGGCGGACCGGCCGCTCGGCGAGGGCGCCATCCGCGGGCGTCACGGACGGCGCCGGGTCCTCTGCCACGATCGGCTCCGCGAGGCCGTCCAGGACCGTGGCGGTGGCCGCGGCCGCCTCCGCGAGCTCCACGACGAGGAGACGCATCTCCGAGCCGTCCGTCCATGCGCCGTGCGGGACGCCCGGAGGGATGGAGACGGCCTCGCCGTGGGAGATGCGGATCCGCTCGTCCCCCACCTGGATCCAGCCGCCGCCGCTCACCACGACGAGGAGGGTCGTCCCCGTGGCGGTGTGGGGCGGGACGAGGGCGCGGCGGGCGAGGGCGAGCTCGGAGACGTTCGCGCGCGGGTCATCCCAGATCGTCTGGCCGGCCGCTCCCTGGCTGCCGGGGGTGCCGAGGGCGCGCCGATGCCCGGGACCGAAGCGATGGATCTCCACCGGGGCGGGCCGGCGCGGTCGGGGCCGCTAGCCGCGGCGGCGCTTGCGGATCGTGGAGGCGCCGCGCTGTGCCGGCCGGCCGGAGGCGGTCCGGCTGCCACTGGAGCGGCTGCGCACGGTGGCCTCCGGGTCCTTGTACTTCTGGGCGCTGAAGGAGCGCGCGCGGCGGAGCTGCTCGTTGTACGCGTCGATGAGCGGCGGGAAGCGGACGAAGCGGATCCAGATGAAGGTGGCGCAGCCGATGACGATCGTGGCGATCACGAAGGCGAAGTAGAAGCTGAAGATCGCCTCCACGAGGACGAGCCCGAAGACGCAGATCCCCGTCCACAGAAGCCACTCGTGGAGGTCCACGAGGACCGGGTGGCGATGGAGGCGCCGGGTCTGGACGTTGTAGAGGACGACCGCCCCGATGAGCAGCACGAATGCGCCGATCGAGATCGGGTAGAAGATGTCCTGGAAGTTGCCGGCGTTGAAGCCGCCCTTCCGGAAGAGCGCATCGAGAATGTCGATCTTCACGGGCGGGAGGATAGCAGAGGGCGGGCAGGGCCCTGTGCGATACTCGGCGCAGGCGGGACCCCCGGCGACGCGGCCGGCGCAGCGGTCCCGGGGACGGAGGGTTCGTGCGCGTCCTGCTCTCGGTCGCCGATCGCAGCGGGCTCGTGGATCTCGTCCACGCGCTCCGGGAGCGGGGCGCCGAGATCCTCGCGGATGAGCCCACCCGGGCGGCCCTCGCCGAGGATGGTCTCCAGGTCACGCAGGCGCCCCGTCCGCTCCCCGCGCTGCACGAGGCGGGGGTCGATCTCCTCATCGCGAACCTCCCGGCGCTCCCCGCCGGTCCGGGCGTCCTCCCCGTGGACGAGCTCGCGGGACGGATCGACCCGGAGCGCGTGGCGCTCATCGTGGCCGCGGCGCGCGACCTGCCGGGCGTAGCCGTGGTGACCGAGCCGCGCCGCTACCGGGAGCTCCTGGACGAGCTGGCCCGCCACGACACGGTCTCCTCCGAGCTCCGCGTCCGGCTCGCCGCCGAGGCGCTCGCCCACGTGGCGGAGCGGACCGCGGAGGCAGCCGCCGTCCTCCAGCGCCTCGCGGGCGGCCGCTTCCCGGAGCGGCTCCCGATCGTCCTCCATCGGGAGCGCGCCCTCGCCTACGGCCAGAACCCGCACCAGGAGGCTGCGCTCTACCGGGTCGGGGAGCGCCAGGCCGGGACGCTCGTGGGGGCGACCCTCCTCCAGGGCGGGGCGCCCACCTTCAACGACCTCCTCGACCTGGACGCCGCGTGGCGCATCGCGCGCGACTTCGGTGGACCCACCTGCGCGATCGTGAAGCAGCAGGACCCGGTCGGCCTGGCCACGAACGAGACGGCGGTCGTCGCGTACCGCCGCGCCGTGGAGGGTGACCCGGTGGGCGCGATCGGCGCGGTCCTTGCGCTCAACCGGATCGTGGACGCGGAGACGGCCGGGGAGGTCGCGCTCGGCAGCTACGAGGCGCTCCTCGCCCCCGGCTTCGCGCCGGAGGCCCGGGCGATCCTCGCCGAGCGGCCGCAGCTCGCGCTCCTCGCCCTCGGCGAGCCCGCCGGTCCGGCGGCCGAGCATCCCGCCGCGGAGCTGGAGCTGCGCCGGATCGACGGCGGGATCCTCGTGGAGACACGGGACCGGCTGGAGATGGAGCACGACGCCCTCCGGGTCGTCACCCAGCGGCGCCCCACGCTGGAAGAGCTGACGGACCTCCTCTTCGCGTGGCGCGCGGTCCGCCATGCACGGAGCACGGCGGTCGTCCTCGCGCGCCACGCCGCGCTCGTCGGGGTGGGGGCCGGGCAGGCGAGCCGGCTCGCGGCCACGGAGCTCGCCCTCCACCGGGCGGGCGAGCGGGCGGACCACGCGGCGCTCGCAGCGGATGCCTACTTCCCCTTCGCGGACGCGATCGTCCTCGCCGCGGAGCGGGGCGTGACGGCGATCATCCAGCCCGGTGGATCGGTGCGCGACGAGATGGCGGTGGAGGTCGCCGACCGTCATCATCTGGCTATGGTCTTCACCGGCCGCCGGCACTACCGCCGCTGAGGCGCGCGGTCCCCATCGCCGGCCCCCCGGCCCGGTCAGGACCCGCTCATGCTCCCGCGGCTCCGGTGCGAGCCGCCCGATCCTGGAGGTCCTGTCCCATGGAATCGCTCTTCGCCCTGGAGATGGTCCGCGTCACGGAGGCGGCCGCGATCGCGTCGGCGCGGCTGATGGGGCGGGGTGACCGGATGGGGGCCGATCACGCCGCCGTGGAGGCGATGCGCGCCGCGATGGACGCGGTGGAGATGCACGGGACGATCGTCATCGGCGAGGGGGAGCGGGACGAGGCGCCGATGCTCTGGATCGGGGAGCCGGTGGGTGCGCGCGGGGAGGGCCACCAGGAGGTCGATATCGCGGTGGACCCGCTCGAGGGGACGAACCTCGTGGCGCACGGCCAGCCGAACGCGGTCACCGTCCTTGCGGCGTCCGAGCGCGGCGGCCTCCTCCACGCCCCGGACACCTACCTCGAGAAGCTGTGCGTGGGTCCGGTCGCGGCAGGCCACGTGGATATCACCGCGACCCCCACGGAGAACGTGCGGGCGATCGCGTCCGCGCTCCGGCGCGACGTCCGGGATATCACCGTGATCATCCTCGAGCGGCCGCGCCACGAGGCGCTCATCGACGAGGTCCGGGCGACCGGTGCCCGGATCAAGCTGATCAGCGACGGCGACATGGCGGCGGCGATCTCGTGTGCGGTCTCGGGGACGGGTGTCCACGCGGTGATGGGGATCGGCGGCGCGCCGGAGGGCGTGATCACGGCCGCGGCGCTGAAGTGCCTGGGCGGTGAGATCCAGGCGCGCTTCCGCTTCCGCAACGACGAGGAGCGCGCACGCGCGGAGAAGATGGGGACGACCGCGGACGAGACGCGCGTCCTGCGCACGGACGACCTCGCCCCGGGGGAGCGGCTCGTCTTCGCGGCCTCCGGCGTGACGAGCGGCGACCTCCTCCACGGCGTCCGCTTCTTCGGCGGCGGCGCGCGGACGCACTCGCTCGTCATGGACTACCGCGGCCAGCAGGTCCGCTTCGTGGACACCGTCCACATGTTCGACCGGAGCAAGCCCCCGGCCGTCCGGCTCTAGGCTCTCAGCCGCCCGTCACCCAGCCGCCGCGCCGCGCATTCCACGCGCCGGCCCGGCGGATCGCATCCGGACCCTCCGCCACCTCCTGGCGGTCCCGGAGCGTGGCGGTGGTCGCACCCCACCCGGGCGGGACGAGCCCGGGCGCCAGATCGGCGAGCGGCGCGAGGACGAAGAGCCGCTGGGCGGCGGATGCGTGCGGGACCTGGAGCCACTGGACGGCGCCCTTCGCGGGATCGTCGCTCCGTGCAGCGGGCGCGCGCTCCACGCGGAGGCGGGCACGGCCGAAGACGAGGAGGTCGAGATCGAGCTCCCGCGGCCCCCAGCGGAACCGCTCCTGCCGGCCGAAGCCGCGCTCCAGGCCCTTGAGGAGGACGAGAAGGTCCATCGCGCCGGTCGCGGGATCGGGACCCGCGGGGACGTCCACGGCGACGACCGCGTTGTGGAAATCGGGCTGGTCCGTCACCCCCACCGGCCGCGTGACGTAGAGCGGCGAGACGGCGCGCAGGCGGACCCCGGGGAGCTCCGCGAGCGCGTGGACGGCCGCCTCCAGGGTGGCCCGCGCGTCGCCCAGGTTCGCGCCGATCCCGATGTAGGCGCGGACCATCCGGCCGGTGCCGGCAGACGCGCTCAGCCGCCCGCCTCGATCCGCTCCACGAAGAGCCAATCACCGGTCCCCGGCCGCGCGGGGTCCGCGTCGATCGTGAGGTCGGCACGGTAGAGCGAGGCGGCCCGGACCGACAGGTCGCCGTGGGCGTCGAAGGAGATCGGGCCGAGGACGGTGGGGAAGACCATGGCGGGGTCCGTGACCGTGGCGCGGACCGCCTCCCGGGTCACCGGTCCCCCGGCCGCGACGCGTTCGATCGCCGCCACGATGATCTCTGCGCAGGCGTAGGCGTTCTGCGCGTAGGCGGCAGGGTCGGCTCCGGTCCGCTCACGGTAGGCGCGCTGGAACGCGTCCCCGCCGGGACCGTCCGGGAGCGCCGCGTCGGCACTCCAGCTGTTCGCGGCGGCCGCGCCGGCCGCGCCGAGGAAGGAGCCCGGGTCATCGCCGGTGCCGTCCACGAGACCGCCGGAGAGGAAGGGGAGATCGCCGAGACCCGCCTCGGCCATCGCCATGCGCAGGAGGGCGGCCCCCGTGGCGGTCGAGCCCCCGAAGAGGACCGCATCCGCCCCGGTGGCGGCGATCTCGGCCACGACGGCGGCATGATCGGCCGCGCTGCCGGGAAGGCTCCAGCGCCCGGCGACCGTCCCGCCGAGCGGCTCCCAGGCGGCCGTGAAGCCATCGGCGACGCCGACGCCGTAGGGATCGCTGTCATCCAGGACCGCGATGGCGCGGATCCCGAGGGCGTCCCACGCGTACCGGGCGAGCGCCACGGAGAGGAGATCGTCCGTGCCGATCACCCGGACGAAGGCGTTCCCGGGTGCCTGCGGGCTGCGCAGCGCCGCGGCCTCCGGGCCGACCGTCAGATCGGGGTTCGTGACGGTGACGGCGCACTGGACGAGACCGGCTTCGCTGGAGACCGGGATCTGGGCCTGAGCGTGCACCGTGTTGTAGGGACCGATGACCGCGACGACGGAGGGATCGGCCACGAAGGCCGCGATGTCCCGTGCGCCCTTCGCTGGATCCGGGACGCCGTCGACCGCGCCGTCGAGCGGAACGAGCTCGAGCTCGATCCCGGGCACCTCGAGCGTTGCGAGACCGAGCTCGGCCGCCGTCTGCCCGGAGGTCGCGATCGTGCCGAACGAGCCCGTGAGGGGGGCCGTGAAGCCGATGCGCAGGGTCCGGACCTCCTCGGCGAGGGCGGCGGCGCCAAGCGCGAGGGATGCCACGACGACCGCGCCGGCGATCGCGGCCCCGCGGCGGACGAGGTGGCGGGGCGTGCGCGGGGAGGGGGTCGCTCGGCCCGTCATCGCTCAGCCCTCCTCGGAAAGGTCGACCTGCTCGATGAAGATCCAGTCGCCCACACCGGGCGTCGCGGGATCGGCATCGATCGCGAGGTCCGGCCGGTAGAACGAGACGACGCGCAGGAGCGTGTCCCCGACGGCATCGAAGCGGATCGGCCCGAGGACGGAGAGGACCACTCCGTTGCCGGCGGTGGCCGCGGCGCGCACCGTCTCCCGGTCGAGCGATCCACGCGCGGCGGCCTCGGCGATCGCCGCGATCACGACCTCGGCGCAGGCTGCCGCCGAGCCGCTGTAGGCGGCGACCCCGCCGAGCCCCGCATCACGAAGGAGAGCGTCGAGGTCCGCCCGGCCGGGGTAGTCATGCATCGCGGATTGGGAGGTCCACGTCCCGGCGGCGTCCGGACCGGTGAGGGCGAGGTAGGAGTCGGGCGTGTCCGCGGAGCCGTCCGCCACGCCTTCCGCCACGAGGAATGGCTTCTCGCCGAGTCCGGCAGCGACGAGCGCGAGGCGGAGCGCCGGGGCACCGGTGGCGGTCACCCCGCCGAAGTAGACGGCATCCGGCCCGGTCGCCGCGACCTCGGAGGCGATCGTCTCCAGGTCCGCCGACCCGACCGGTGCGGTCCAGCGACCGGTGACGGTTCCGCCGAGCGCAGCAAGCTCGGCTGCGAAGGTATCCGCGATCCCCGAGCCATAGCCCTCGCCATCGTCCACCACGGCGACGTCGCGAAGCCCGAGCGTCCCGGTCGCGTAGCGCGCCATCGCCGGCCCCTGGAGGTCGTCGGTGGCCTGGACCCGCACGTAGTTGATCCGGTCCGGGGCAGCGGCGCGCAGGGCGCGGCCCGCATCACCCTGGGTGAGCGACGGGTCGGTGTTCGCGGGCGAGCACTGGAGGAGCCCGGCCGCGTTCGAGATCGGGATCTGGCGCTCGGCCACGGAGGAGTTGAAGGGACCGACGACGGCGAGCACCGCGGGATCCGCGACGAGAGCCTCCATGTCCGCGGCACCCCTGGCGGGGTCGTGGACCCCGTTCACGGCGTGATCGAGGACGACCGGCTCGAGGCGGACCCCGGGGATCTGCGTGGTCCCGAGGAGGAGCTCCACGGCATCCCGGATCGGCCCGCTCGAGGCGAGCCCGGAGCCGGAGAGGGGAAGGGTGATCCCCACCCGGACGAGCGTCTCGTCCTGCGCGCCGACCGGTCCCGCGATCGCTCCGCCCAGCGACGCCACGAGGATCGCGGTGGCGATCCGGCTCCTGCGGCTCATCCTCGTCATCCCTCTCCCTCGATCGCGATCTGCTCGACGAACTCCCAGGTCCCGCTCCCCTCGGCGGCCGGATCCGCCGGCGCGGAGCGGAAGAGCGAGACCCAGCGCTGAACGATATCGCCGTTGGCGTCGAAGGAGATGGGACCGAAGACCGACGCGAAGGTCCGGCCGGGGTCGGTGGCGAAGGCCCGGACCGCCTCGCGCTGCGGGTCGGACCCGCCGGCGGCGATCGCCTCGAGGACGACATCCGCACAGGCGCTCGCCGTCGCGGCATAGGGCGGCGGCTCGCTGCCGTAGGCGGCGGCGAAGGCTTCCCGGCCCGGGTAGTCGTGGGGCGCCGCCCCCGCCGACCAGATCTCGCCGCTGCCAGGGCCCGCGGCGTCGAGGAAGGTCCCGGGCATGGAGGCCGGGCCATCGTTCGCGCCCTCGGCCACGAGGTAGGGGAGTTCCCCGAGCCCGAGCTCCACGAGGGCGCTCCGGAAGGCGCCGGCACCGGTCGCGGGGAGACCCCCGAAGTAGAACGCCTCGGGATCGGTCGCCGCGAGGCGTTCCGCGATCGCCCGCGGGTCCGCGCTGCCCACCGGCGCGGTCTCGCGCCCGGTGACCTCCCCGCCGAGCTCCGCCCACGCGGCGCTGAAGAGGTCCGCGATCGTCCGGCCGTAGACGTCGCCGTCATCCACGACCGCGATCCGGGTGAGACCGAGCCGCTCGCGCCCGAGGCGGGCCATCACCGGTGCCTGGACGGCATCGGTGGCGGAGGTGCGGATGTAGGCCGGCCGGTCCGCGCGGCCGGCGCGGAGCTCGGCAGCGCGCGGCCCCACGGTGAGCTCCGGGAGGGTGTTGCTCGGGGAACAGAGGAGGAGCCCTGCCTCCGTGGCGATCGGGATGAGGACCTCGGCCACGGACGAGTTGTAGGGGCCGATGACCGCGACCACGGACGGGTCGGCGACGAGCGCCGCGAGGTCCTCCGCCGCCTTCTCCGGGCTCCGGACCCCGTCCACGGCGTGGTCGAGGACGACGGGCTCGATCCGCACGCCGGGGATCGCAGCCCCGGCGAGGGTGAGGAGCGCACCCTCGCGGATCGGTCCGGTCGTGGCGAGGATCTCCCCGTTCAGCGGCAGGAGGATGCCGACGCGGACCACGGTCTCCTCGGCCGCCGCTGCCGGAGTCACGCCGGCGGCCGCGATGAGGAGGGCAAGGGCGATCGTGTGGATCCGGAGCCGGCTCACGGTGGTCCTCGCGGGCGGGGAGGTCGACACGGGTGAGGATACCCGTCGGGAGCGGAGACCCGGCCGGGGGCCGAGCGGGTCCGGCCGCTGCTAGGCTCGGCGGGATGCCCGCCCCCCTCGCGCTCATCCTCCACCGGGCCGCGCGGCCCACCGACCCGCCGCTCACCCGCCTGCTGGGGGCGGCGCGTGCGGTGCTCGCAGAGCGGCACCGGGGGCTCCTCGCGCGCGCGGGCGCGGATGCCTCCGTCCTCGAGCTCGCCGGCCCCTTCGCCGCAGGCCTCGCGGAGCGGCTCGCGGGCGCGCACGGCGCGATCGTCCTGGGGAGCGGATCGGTCCCGCTCCTCCGGCCCGCGGACGCCCGGCGGCTCGTGGCGGGGGCGGCGAGCGGCGAGCGGCGGGTCCTCACGAACAACCGCTGGTCCTCGGACGTGCTCGCCACCGGCGATGCGGCCGGTCTGGCGGCGCTTCTCCGCGAGGACGCCGGGATCGCCGCGGACAACGCCCTCCCGCGCCTTCTTGCGGAGCGGCGCGGTGCCGTGATCGCGGAGCTTCCCGGGCGCGACCGGCTCGCGCTGGACGTGGACACCCCCCTCGACCTCGCCCTCGTGGCGGGGATGCGCGGCGCCCCGTCCGGGCTGCGGCGCCTTCTCGCGCAGCACCCCGAGGTCACGGTCCCCCGGCTTGCCGCGCTCCGGGGCGTCGCCCATGACCCGCGCGCGGAGCTCCTCGTGGCGGGCCGGAGCGGCGCGGCCACGCTGCGCCGCCTGGAGCGGGAGCTCCCCTGCCGGATCCGCTTCCTCGCCGAGGAGCGCGGCCTCCGGGCGGCGGCGGGGAGCCCGGGGCAGCGGCCGCCCCGGAGCACGCTCGGCCGGCTCCTCGCCCTGCGCGGGCCGGAGGCGCTCGGCGCGATCGTCGCGGAGCTCGCCGAGGGGGCGGTCATCGATACCCGCGTCCTGCTCGCCGACCGGCTCGGCGCGGACGAGGCGGCGTGGCCCTCCGCGGAGGACCGCTACACCTCGGACCTCCTCCTCGCGGAACGGGTGATGGACCCGTGGCTCCGGGCGCTCACCGCGTCCGCGGAGGCGGCGCCGGTCCCGATCCTCCTCGGCAGCCACACCCTCGTGGGGCCCGCGGTGGGACCCCTGCTCCGCTGACGGGAAGAAGGCGCGCCCGGCTGCGCTAGAATGTCGCGGCGACCGATGGTCGCGCCTTGCCGGTGGCTGCCCAGCCTCCGGCGCACGATCGGATCTCGAGGTACAGGTTGACCAGCGCCCTCTGGTACGTGCTCGGCTTCGCGTTCGCGGGGTTCACGTTCGTCTTCCTCACGGTGGGCATCTCGTGGCTCATCAGCCACCGCCACCGGAGCGACCGGCACAAGGGCCTCCCGTATGAGTCGGGGATCGACACCTTCGGCGACACGTGGGGCCGCTTCGGCCTTTCCTTCTACATCTACGCGCTGCTCTTCGTCGCGTTCGACATCGAGATCATCTTCATCGTGCTCTGGGCGCTGGTCTATGGGGATCTTCTCCTCGGCGGCTTCATCAGCATGCTGCTCTTCGTCCTCGTCCTCCTCGTGGGGCTCGGCTACGCCTGGCGCAAGGGGGTCCTCACGTGGAAGTAGGCAAGCCCGGCGCCCTGGCGGCCGCCACCGGGGCGCTCGTCCCCGCGGATGACGCGTCCGTGAGCACCCCGATCGTCATCCCCAACACCGGCTGGAGCGCCGCGGACCCCACCGCCTACAACGGCGGCCGTGCCGCCACGGTCGCCCACCTCCACGAGCTGGAGACGATCGGCAAGGGAGACGACGCCCGCTGGGGTGCCCTGGACGTCATCCCCGCCAAGGCGGACCTCCTCCTGGACTACCTCCGCGCGAACAGCCTCTGGCCGCTCCTCTCGGGGCTCGCCTGCTGCGCGATGGAGATGATGTCCGCGGCCACCTCCGTGAACGACATGGACCGCTTCAACATGTTCCCCTTCCGCGCCAGCCCGCGGCAGGCGGACGTGCTCATCGTGGCGGGGACCCTCTCCACGAAGATGGCCGGTCCCCTCATCCGCCTCTGGGAGCAGATGCCGGAGCCCAAGTGGTGCGTCGCGATGGGCGACTGCACCTGCTCGGGCGGCCGCTACAAGCGCTCCTACGCCACGGTCCAGGGGATCGACCGCGTGATGCCCGTGGACGTCTACATCCCCGGCTGCCCGCCGCGTCCGGAGGGGCTGATCTACGGGATGCTGAAGCTCCAGCAGCTCGTCGTCGAGCGGCGCGGCCGGTGGGCCGAGCGGCGCGTCGGCCCCACCGTCCCGGACGGCCTCTAGGCCCCGCGGACCAGCGACCGGATCGGAGATGGCTACGGACAGCGCACTCAAGCGACGCCTCGAGGAGCGGCTCGGTGACCGCCTCGCCGGGCCCGTCCGCGCGCGCCACGACACGACCGAGATCGTGATCGGCCCGGGCGCCGTGACGGACGTCATGCGCACGCTCCGCGAGGACCCCGCCTTCCGCTTCGAGATCCTCGCCGACCTCGCGGGCGTGGATACGGGGAGCGTCCTCCAGGTCGTCTACCACCTCTGGTCGCCCCTCTCCTCGGACTGGCTGCGCGTCATCGCGGACGGCCTCACACGGGAGGACCCGCGGCTCCCGTCGGTCACCTTCCTGTGGAAGGGCGCCGAGTGGGCGGAGCGCGAGGCGTACGACATGTTCGGGATCGTCTTCGAGGGGAACCGGGACCTGCGCCGCATCTACATGCCGCCGGACTACAAGGGCTTCCCGCTGCGCAAGGACTTCCTCCTGCCGGACGACTCCGCCCGCTCGCCGGGGATGGGGATCCGCTACATGGAGCAGCCCGTCCCCACCGCGGAGAGCGGACGGCGGCCGGTGCTCCGCAGCAGCCCCGGGACCGGGAGCCTCGCCGCCGGGAGCGGCCGGACGGAGATCGGCGCCGGCGGGACGCGCGCGATCGGGAGCGGGGAGGCCGGGTCATGACCGAGGCACGCACGCGGATCCCCTCGCTGGACGATCCGGAGATCATCGTCGACACCCCGGCCACGATCTACGACGCGATCCCGCCCTACCCGCCGACCACGGAGCGCGAGGCCGAGTTCTACTCGCTGAAGGACGGCGAGATGCTCATCAACCTCGGGCCCCAGCACCCGTCCACGCACGGCGTCCTCCGGGTCGTGATGAAGATCGACGGCGAGAAGGTCGTGGACCTGGACCCCGTCCTCGGCTACCTCCACCGCGGCGTGGAGAAGATCTGCGAGAACGGCGACTGGCACCACGCGATCAGCAACTGCGACCCGCTCGAGTACATCGCCTCGATGTTCTCGGAGGCGATGCCCGTGATGGTCGCGGAGAAGCTCCTCGACCTCGAGGTCCCGCGCCGCGCGGAGTACATCCGCGTCCTCGCCTGGGAGCTGAACCGGATCTCCAGCCACGCGCTCTTCATCGGCTGGCTCGCCCTGGACCTCGGCGCGGTCACCCCGATCCTCTACGGCTTCATCGAGCGCGACGAGATCGTGGAGATGCTGGCGGCGCTCACCGGCCAGAAGCTCCTCTTCAACTACCTCCGGATCGGTGGCGTCAACGGGGACCTGAACCACGAGTTCCTCAGCCGGCTCGGTACCTGGATGAGCCACGCGGCGCAGCGGATCGAGGACCAGCAGACGCTCATCAACGAGAACGAGATCTTCATCCGCCGCACCCGCGGCCTGGGTGTGATCGACCGCGAGATGGCGCTGAAGATGTGCCTCTCCGGCCCGCCGCTGCGCGCCACCGGGATCCCCTACGACGTCCGCCGCGCGCACCCGTACAGCGTCTACCCCGAGCTCGAGTTCGACATCCCCACCCGGACGGAGGGGGACAGCTGGGCGCGCTACTGGCTCCACCTCGAGGAGATCAAGCAGAGCCTCCGGATCATCGACCAGGTCCTCCACCAGATGCCGGACGGCCCGGTGATGACGAAGCTGCCGCGCCTCCTGCGCGTGCCGCCCGGGCGCGCCTGGGTCGCCTTCGAGAGCCCGCGCGGCCAGTACGGCGCCTACGGCATCAGCGACGGCACGGACCAGCCCTTCCGGCTGCGCATCCATGACCCGTCCTACTTCAACCTGCAGACCGTCGGCCTGATGATGCCCGGCCACCTGATCGCGGACACGATGGCGATCATGTCCAGCCTGGACCCGATCATGGGCGGGATCGACAAGTGACCTCGCTGAGCAACCCCTGGAACCGCCTGACCCTCGCGGGGAAGGTGATCGTCCCGCTCGTCATCGCCCTCATCGGCGTCACGATCGCGCTCGCCGCGGTCTGGCTCTCCGGCTTCGGCCCGTGGCTCATCCAGTGGCTCCTGGACACGCTCGGCGCGAACATCGGGATCGTCCGCTTCCTCATCGCGACCACGGTGATCCTGCTCATCACCGTCCCGATCGCCTTCCTGAACATCTTCTTCGAGATGAAGATCATCGCCTTCGTCAACCTGCGGGTGGGCCCCAACCGGACCGGCCCGTGGGGGACGCTGGCCTCCGTGGTCCACGGCCTGAAGGTGCTCGCCAAGGAGGACTTCACGCCCACCGGCGCGGATGTCCCGGTCTTCACCCTCGCCCCCGCGGTGATCTTCCTCGCGGCGGTGATGACGCTCCTCGTCGTCCCCTTCGCGCCCGGCCTCTTCGCCTTCGACATGGAGATCGGGCTGATCTACTTCTTCGCGGTCGGCGGCCTCTCCGTGATCGGCCTGATGATGGCCGGCTGGGCGAGCTTCAACAAGTACTCGCTCCTCGGCGGCCTGCGTGCCGCGGCGGGGATGATCAGCTACGAGCTGCCGCTCATCCTCTCGGTCGTGGGGATCGTCCTCCTCACCGGCTCGCTCAACCTGACCACGATCGTGGAGGACCAGTCGGGGAGCTTCCTGGACTGGAACATCTTCCGCCAGCCGCTCGGCGCGATGATCTTCTTCATCGCCGCCACCGCGGAGGGGAGCCGCACCCCGTTCGACCTCACGGAGGCGGACAGCGAGATCGTGGCGGGCTTCGCCACGGAGTACTCGGGGATGCGCTTCGGCTTCCTCTTCTTCGCCGAGTACGTGAACGTCTTCATCCTCTCGGCGATGACCACGGTCCTCTTCCTCGGCGGCTGGAACGCGCCGCTGGATATCGACCCGCTGCTGAACTTCTTCGGCATCGCCACCCCGGTGACCGTGGTCCTCGACCCGGGGAGCCTCGGCTTCGGCCTCCTCGGCGTCATCGCGATCGTGCCGCCGGTCATCACGCTCATCCTCGCCGTCGCGATCCGGATGCTCATCCCCACCTGGGGCTTCCTCCGCTCGCTCGTCGTCGCCTTCGTCCTCCTGAACATGCTCGTCGTGGGGCTCCTCCTCGGCTGGCTGGCGATCAACCTCGACTGGGTCCTCGGCCTCCTCTGGTTCCTCATCAAGGCGATCGGCCTCTCCGCCTTCTTCGTCCTCCTCCGCGCCACCCTGCCGCGCGTCCGCGTGGACGAGCTGATGGGCTTCGCCTGGAAGTGGCTCACCCCTGCCGCGCTGATCAACATCTTCGTGACGGCCGCGGCGCTGATCGTCGTGAAGTCGATGGAGGGCGGCCTGTGAGGACCGACCGGATCCCCGGCCTCGGCGTCGTCCGCGGCCTTGTCTTCGCCTTCCGCCAGGCGCTGAAGCCGAAGTACACCGTCCAGTACCCCGAGGTCGTCCAGGAGATCGCGCCGCGCCACCGCGGCCGGCTGATCCTCCTCTACGACGAGTACGGCACGCTGAAGTGCGAGACCTGCTTCCAGTGCGCGGCCGCTTGCCCGATCGAGTGCATCGACATGGGCGGTGTGGACACGAAGAACCGCTTCCACGTCCACTGGGGCCCCGCCGAGCAGTACGCGGAGCGGCGCGAGGAATCCGCCCTCCGGCGCTCCGGCCGCCCGGTCCCGGACCGGACCTTCTCGGCCTTCGATGCCATCGACCTCGCCCCCCTGGACGCGATCCTCGAGGAGGAGGAGCACCGGCCCCGCCACGCGCTCCGGATCCTCGAGAAGGCGCAGGCGGCCTATGGCTACCTCCCCGTCGCCGCCCTCCAGCACATCGCCCACCGCACCGGCGCCTGGTACAGCGAGCTCTACGGGATCGCGACCAGCTACCCGCACCTCCGCTTCGAGCCGCCCACCACGCACACGGTGGAGCTCTGCCGCTGCACCGCCTGCCTCCTCGCGGGTGGCGGGCGCGTCCTCGCCGCCTTCCAGGCCCACCTGGGGACGGAGATCGGCGGCGTGAGCCCGGATGGCGCAGTGCGCCTGGACTCCGCGGACTGCGGCGGCGCCGCACGCGGCGTCCCGTGGGTGCGCGTGGACGGGAACGTCCTCCCCCGGATCGACGAGAAGGACGCGGCGACGATCGCCGCCCAGGTGCGCGCCACCGTGGCGCAGGGACGGGTCGCCTGATGGAGCTCCTCGCCGGACGGTCGGGCTGGCCGTCCATCCTCCTCGGCCGCGCGGCCACCCTCGCCCCGGACGCGGGCATCGAGGCCGCGGAAGCAGCCGGCGCCTGGAGCGCCTGGAAGAACGCCGTCGCCTCGATCGCCCCGGATGCGCTCATCGCCTCGGTGGAGCGCTCCGGCCTCCGCGGCCGCGGAGGCGCCGGCTTCCCGGCCGGCCGGAAGTGGCGCGCGGTCGCGAACGCGGACCGCGGCCAGCGCTACCTGGTCGCCAACGGCTTCGGCGCGGACCCCGGCGCGCACGCGGAGCGGCTCCTCCTGGAGCGTGACCCGCACGGCGTCCTGGAAGGTCTCGCCCTCGCCGCCTATGCCGTGGGTGCCACGGAGGCCACGATCGTCGTCCGGGCCGGCTCCGGATCCGCCGCCGCACGTCTGCGTGCCGCGCTCGCCGCCGCGGAGGAGAAGGGCTACCTCGGGAGCGCCGTCCTCGGCACGAGCATCCGCCTCTCCGTCACCGTCCGCGAGCTCGGGGGCTCCTTCGTGACCGGCGAGGAGACCGTCCTCCTGCGTGCGCTGGAGGACCGCCGCGCCCAGCCGGACCAGCGACCGCCCTACCCCGCCACCAAGGGCCTCTGGGGCCGCCCCACCCTCGTCCAGAACGTCCAGACGCTCGCCGCCGTCCCGTGGATCGTGACCCACGGTGCAGAGGCCTTCGCCGCCACGGGGACCCCGGACGCGCCGGGGACGATCCTCCTCTCCCTCTCCGGCGCGCTCGGCCGGCCGGGGATCGTGGAGGCCCCCATGGGGACGACCCTGCGCGACCTCCTCGACCTCGCGGGCGGCGCCACCGGCACCCTGAAGGCGCTCCTCGTCGGCGGGCCCACCGGCGGCTTCCTCCCGGCGGCGTCGCTCGACCTTCCGCTCGGCTACGGGACGCTCACCGAGGCGGGCGCGCTCGTCGGCTCCGGGTCGATCCTCGCGGTCGGGTCGGAGACGAGCATCGTGGAGCTCGCCACCCTCCTCACCCGCTACCTCTCGGACGAATCGTGCGGCAAGTCGATCCCCTGCCGGATCGGCCTGCGCCGCCTTGCGGAGCTCGGGGATGGCCTGTGCACCGGTCTCTGCCGGCCCACGGACGAGGCGCTCATCCGCTCCCTCTCCGCGGACGTCCGGGATGCCGCCCTGTGCGGCCTGGAGGCCGGCGCTCCCAACCCCCTCCTCTCCGGGATGCGATACTTCGCGGACGAGTTCGCCGCCGCTTCGGCGGGGGGCTCGGCACCCGCGGCCGCTGCTCGGCCGGGGGTATCCGCGTGAGCCGGACCCACCGCCTGCATAGCGCCGGGACGCGCGCAGAGGACTGCTGACGCCATGACCGACACGCTCCCCGCCAAGGCCGACCCCTCCCTGGACGCCGTCACCGAGCGCCTGCTGACCACGCAGAGCCCGCAGCGGCCGCTCGTCACGCCCGCCTTCGATGTCGAGATCGACGGCCGGACCCTGAGCGCGCGCGCCGGCCAGACGATCCTCGAGGTCTGCCGCGAGAACGGCATCGAGGTCCCCACCCTGTGCTACGAGCCCAAGCTCCCGGGCTTCGGTGCCTGCCGGATGTGCGTCGTGGACGTGGAGGGCGAGGCGAGCCCCCCGATCTCCTGCTCCCGCGAGGCGGAGCCGGGGATGACGGTGCAGACGCAGACCCCGCGCCTGCGCCAGATCCGGAAGACGAACCTGGAGCTGATCTTCAGCGACCACAACGCCTACTGCCTGCCGCCCTGCCAGAACCGCTGCCCGTCGCACATCGATATCCCGGGCTTCCTGAAGGCGAACACGGAAGGCAACTTCATCGAGTCGGCGCGGATCTTCAAGCGCACGATCCCCTTCCCCTCCGTCCTCGGCCGCGTCTGCCCCGCCCCGTGCGAGGAGCACTGCCGCCGGGACGAGGTCGAGGAGGCGATCGCGATCCGCGACAGCCATCGCTACGCCGGCGACCAGGTCCTGAAGGCGCAGGCGGCGGGCATGAAGGCGCCCGTCCCCTTCGAGGTCCAGCCCGCCTCGGGCAAGCGCGTCGCGGTCATCGGCTCCGGCCCGGCCGGGATGTCCAGCGCCTACTACCTCGCGATCGCCGGCCACGACGTCACCGTCTACGAGCGCGACCCCGCGCCGGGCGGGATGCTCCGCTACGGCATCCCCCAGTACCGGCTCCCCAAGGTCGAGGTCCTCGAGGCCGAGTACCAGGGCGCCTGGGACCTCGGCGTGAAGCTCGTCACGAACGCCGAGCTGGGCAAGGACTTCACCGTCTCGGACCTCCAGAACCAGGGCTTCGATGCCGTCGTGGTGGCGATCGGCTGCTACGACACGAACCGCCTCGGGATCCCCGGCGAGGACGCGGATGGCGTGATCGACGGCCTCGAGTACCTCCGGATCGCCACCCTCGGCCTCCCCTATCCGGGCCACGCGGGGACGCGCGTCGTCGTCGTGGGCGGCGGCTTCTCCTCCATGGACTGCTCGCGCACCTCGGTCCGCCAGGGCGCCGCGGAGGTCACCCTCGTCTACCGCCGGGACATGAAGGACATGCCCGCGGCCTCCGAGGTCCACGAGATGCTCGAGGAGGGCGCCCGCGCGATCTTCCAGGCGGCGCCCGTGCGCGTCGTGACGGATGCCGCGAACAAGGTGACCGGGATGGAGTTCATCCGGATGGCGCTCGGCGCTCCGGACGCCTCCGGCCGGCGCCGCCCGGAGCCGGTCCCGGGGACCGAGTTCATCATCGAGTGCGACCGCGTCCTCCTCGCGATCGGCCAGGGGCCGGAGCTCTCCTGGACCTCGCGCGGCGCGGATGGCGTCAACGCGAGCAAGCAGAAGCGCCTCGCGGCGGATGCGATCACCTTCTCCACCGGACGCCCCGGCGTCTTCGGCACGGGGGACGTGCGCACGGGTGCCGCCACGGTCGTCGCCTCCGTCGCGGAGGGCCGCCGTTGCGCCTACGCGGTGGACGCCTATCTCCAGGGGATGGACCTGGAGGCGATCCGCACGCGCCAGACGCTCGCGGAGCCGCAGCCCGAGTTCCTCTCCATCGTCCCCTACACCGGCGAGACGAAGCAGCCCCGGATCCGCCTCAAGGGGATGCCCATCGAGGTCCGCAAGGCGAGCTACGTCGAGTACGAGATCCCCTACACGCAGGAAGAGGCGATGGCCGAATCGGGCCGCTGCCTCCAGTGCACCTGCGAGGCGATCGGCTACTGCGACCTGCGCCGCCAGGGGATCGAGTACGGGACCACGCTGCGCAAGCTGGAGCCCGGCCGGGACGGCACCTCGTACCGGAGCGTGAACGAGAACCGCTTCACGGGGATCAACCACGACTACCTCCGGGATGACAGCCACGCCTTCATCCTCCGGGAGCCGGCCCGCTGCATCGACTGCGGCCGCTGCGCGAACGTGTGCAAGGAGGTCGTGGGGGCCGCCTGCTACGACTTCATGCGCACCGGCTTCGACACGCTCGTGACGACGCCCCTGGACATGAGCCTGAACACGACGCCCTGCGTCTCCTGCGGACGCTGTGCGGAGACCTGCCCCACGGGGGCGCTCATGCCCAAGCCGCGCGTCCTCGAGAAGTACGAGGTGGACGAGAGCCGCTGCATCCTGTGCGGGATCTGCGTGGACGCCTGTCCGTACGACGCGCTCCGCTGCGGCCCGGACTTCGAGCTCGCTCACGAGAGCCGCGAGGAGCCGATGATCGACCTCCTCGCGATCAGCTCCATCGAGCGGGACAGCGAGCTGAGCTACGTGCGTCGCGAGCGCGACTGGCTCGCCCGCGCCCGCGCCCAGGGGCGCGATATCCCCGCCACCCGCCTCCTCCCGATGCTGCCCACGGGCGTCGCGAACGGGAACGGCAACGGCACCTCGGCGAACGGCCACGGGCCGCGCCCGGGCGGTGGCGGCGGCACCCACGCCCACGCGAAGTAGCCGGACGCACGGATGAGCCTCCCCGAGACGATGCCCTACACCGGTTGGCGCTGGGATGACCTTGTCTTCCTCGCGCTCGCCGGCGTGATGCTCGGCTCCGCGCTCCTCGTCGTCCTCAGCCGGAACATCATCCGGTCCGGCCTCTTCATGGTCCTCTCGTTCCTCGGGCTCGCGGGCATCTACGCGCTCGCGGGGTCGCCGATCGTGGCGGCCGCCCAGGTCCTCGTCTACATCGGCGCGATCAGCGTCCTCATCCTCTTCGCGGTCATGCTCACCCAGAGCAAGGCCGGACCGGCCGCGCTCGTCTTCCAGCGCCAGGCGTGGATCGCGGCGATCGCCTCGGTCGTCCTCCTCGGCCTGATCGGCGCATCGATCCTGCTCACCGAGTTCCCTGCCGCAGAGGCGCTCCCCACCGTCCACGAGACGCGGGAGGTCGCCTTCCTGATCTTCGACGCGAACGTCTTCGCCTTCGAGGTCGTCAGCCTCCTCCTGCTCGCGGCGGTCGTGGGCGGGATCTTCATCGCACGCCGCGACGAGAGCGCGGACGAGGAGGGCGCGTGAGCCAGTCCCTGGACGCGTACCTGCTCCTCGCGGCGGGGCTCTTCGCGATCGGCACCTTCGGCTTCCTCGCGAAGCGGAACGCGATCGCGATGCTCATGTCGATCGAGCTGATGCTCAACGCGGTGAACCTCGCGATCGTCGCCTTCGCCCTCTTCACCCCCTCGCTCGGTGCGCAGGGGTCGGTCATCGCGCTCTTCGTCATGGCGGTCGCGGCCGCGGAGGCGACGGTGGGGCTCGCGATCGTCATCGCGATCTACCGGAACCGCCGCACCCCGCTCGTGGACGAGTACGCCTCGATGCGGGAGTAGCGGGATGACGACGGGACGCATCGCAGAGGTGGCACGGTGAGCTTCTTCGCGGAGGCCGGCGGACACGCCGGGCACGGGCCGGAGCTCGCCGACCCCACCGCCCAGCTCCTCATCACGCTCCTCATGGCGATCCCGCTGGCGGGCTTCGCCCTCAGCGTGATCCTCGGCCGCCGGCTCGGCTCGCGGCCGTGGGTGATCGCGGTCCCCGCGATCATCGCCACCTGGCTGATCGCCATGTTCCTCGTCTGGCAGACGCTCTTCGTGGGCGCCTACGGCGAGTACGGGATCACCTTCACGCTCTACGAGTGGATCCCCGCCGGCCAGTTCCGGGTGGACGCGAACTTCCTCATGGACAACCTGACCGCGGTGATGCTCATCGTGGTCACCACGATCGGCATGCTCGTCCACGTCTACTCGATCGGGTACATGTCCCACGACCCGTCGAAGTGGCGCTTCTTCGCCTACCTGAACCTCTTCATGTTCAGCATGCTCCTCCTCGTCCTGGCGGGGAACTACCTCCTCGTCTTCGCCGCGTGGGAGCTCGTCGGCCTCTCCTCCTACCTGCTCATCGGCTTCTGGTACCACAAGCGCTCCGCGGCGCTCGCGAACAAGAAGGCGTTCATCACGAACCGCGTGGGCGACGTCGGCTTCGCGCTCGGGATCATGGCCCTCTGGACCACGGTGGGGACGCTGAACTTCACCGAGGTCTTCACGCTCATCCCGGAGAAGGTGGCGGGCGGCGAGCTCGGCCCGGTCCTGATGGCCGGGATCTGCCTCCTCCTCTTCATGGGCGCGATGGGCAAGAGCGCCCAGTTCCCCCTCCACGTCTGGCTTCCGGACGCGATGGAGGGCCCCACCCCGGTCTCCGCGCTCATCCACGCGGCCACGATGGTCAACGCCGGCGTCTACCTCGTCGCGCGCAGCTCTCCGGTCTTCGCCCAGTCGGCCGGCGCGCTCCTCCTCATCGCCTGCCTGGGCGCCTTCACGGCGATCCTCGCGGCCTCGATCGCGCTCACCCAGAAGGACATCAAGCGCGTCCTCGCCTACTCCACGCTCTCGCAGCTGGGCTACATGTTCCTCGCGCTCGGCGTGGGCGCGTGGATCCCCGCGATCTTCCACCTCGTGACGCACGGCTTCTTCAAGGGCCTCCTCTTCCTCGGCTCGGGCTCCGTGATCCACGCCGTCCACGAGGAGCAGGACATGGACCGGATGGGCGGCCTGGCGGGGAAGATCAGGATCACCCACCTGACGATGCTCATCGGCACGATCGCGATCGCCGGCATCCCGCCCCTCGCGGGCTTCTTCTCCAAGGACGAGATCCTCGGCGAGACCTTCAAGTTCGGCGTCTACGAGCAGGCCTTCTACGTCCTCTTCGTGGTCGGGATGATCGTGGCCGGGATGACCGCCTTCTACATGTGGCGCCTGATGGGCAAGACCTTCTACGGCAAGAGCCGGGTCGATCCGCACGTGGAGCCGAAGATCCACGAGTCGCCGTGGACGATGACCCTTCCGCTGATCCTCCTCGCGATCCCCTCGATCGGGATCGGCCTCGCGCTCGGCTGGCCGCTCGGTGACAGCACGATCAAGCACTGGCTCGAGCCGGTCTTCCACGAAGCCGAGGTGACCCTCGGACGGGAGCTGCCCAAGGTCCAGCTCTTCGGGATCGACGGCATCCTCATCGTCATCGCGGTCTCGGTCGCCACGCTCGGCATCGTCATCGCGGCGGCCCTCTTCGGGATCGGCCGGAAGGACGGCCGGAGCGAGACGGTCCGCTCGCTCACCCAGCGGATCCCCTTCGGCCCGGCGCTCTACCGCGCCTCCTTCAACCGCTGGTACTTCGATGACCTCAACCACCTCCTCTTCGTCCGCTTCGGCGGCGTGGTGGCGGAGAGCGCGGCGATCTTCGACCGCGCGGTGATCGACGGGATCGTGAACGGGACCGCGAAGGTGACCCAGGGCGCGGGCGACCGTATCCGCCGGATCCAGACCGGCAAGGTCCAGAACTACGCGCTCGGCATCGCGATCGGGCTGATCGTCATCTCGATCGTCCTCCTCTTCGTGGTGACCCGCTGATGCTCGACCTCACCGGCGTGCCGGTCCTCTCGATCCTGCTCGCCGTCCCGCTCGTGGGTGCGATCCTCCTTGCATTCGTGCCCGGGGACCGCCCGCAGCTGGTCCGGCGTCTCGCGCTCCTCATCGCGCTCGTCACCTTCGGCATCTCGCTCGCCGCGGTCCTCGCCTTCGACCCGGCGCAGAGCGGCTACCAGCTCCGCGAGACGACCTCCTGGATCCCCTTCTTCGGCATCCAGTACGACCTGGGCGTGGACGGGATCAGCCTCGTCCTCGTCGTCCTCACCACGCTCCTCTCGTGGATCTCGATCCTCGCCAGCTTCGGGCCGATCCAGAGCCGGGTGAAGGAGTACATGATCTCCTTCCTCGTCCTCGAGGTCGGGATGCTCGGCGTCTTCCTCTCCCTCGACCTCTTCCTCTTCTACATCTTCTGGGAGATCGTCCTCGTCCCGATGTACCTGATCATCGGGATCTGGGGCGGCGCGAACCGGATCTACGCCACGGTCAAGTTCGTCCTCTACACGCTCGTCGGCTCGCTCCTCATGCTCGTGGCGCTCGTGGCGACCGCCTTCAGCTACCAGGTGGCCACGGGAAGCTGGGACGGAGCCTTCTCGGTGGAGAAGCTGGTCGGCTTCGGCTTCGACCCCACGCTCCAGCTCTTCGCCTTCCTCGCCTTCTTCCTCGCCTTCGCGATCAAGGTCCCGATGTTCCCGTTCCACACCTGGCTGCCGGACGCGCACGTGGAAGCGCCCACGGCGGGCTCGGTGATCCTCGCGGGCGTCCTCCTGAAGCTCGGCGGCTACGGCTTCATCCGCTTCGCGATGCCGATCTTCCCGGACGCGGCGCGTGACCTGGCCGGCCCGATCATCGTGCTCAGCCTGATCGCGATCATCTACGGCGCGATCGTGGCGATCGTCCAGCCGGACGTGAAGAAGCTGATCGCCTACTCATCGGTCAGCCATATGGGCTTCGTCACGCTCGGCCTCTTCGCCTTCCAGGAGCAGGCGATGCAGGGCGCGATCCTCCAGATGGTCAACCACGGCCTGATCACCGGCGGCCTCTTCCTGTGCGTCGGGATCATCTACGAGCGGACCCATGACCGGACGATCGCCAAGATGGGCGGCCTCGCCGCGAAGACGCCCATCTGGGCCGCGGCCTTCGGCTTCTTCATCATGGCCAGCGTCGGCCTGCCGGGCCTGGCGGGCTTCGTGGGCGAGTTCCTCGTCTTCCTCGGGACCTTCGCGGTCGATCCGCTCGC
>Ga0075473_10000203_pt1 | contig 24375 bp, 36 predicted proteins | sample DEB19_08_DNA_FD_76340 | JGI IMG/M metagenome (GOLD analysis project Ga0075473, IMG submission 76340) | Aqueous microbial communities from the Delaware River and Bay under freshwater to marine salinity gradient to study organic matter... | ecosystem: Environmental > Aquatic > Marine > Coastal ... | reverse complement strand
GGTGAAATTGGTCCTGGTTATGAGTGGAACAATGGTGGCACCAACGAAGCTGTTGGTGTTGGTGAAGTTGGTGTTAACTTCCCTATCGCTGGAAACCTGACTGGCAAAGCTAAAGTTGCTGGTGAGTATGGTTTTGATAGCGAAGTATTCGCTCTTGGTGGTGAACTGAAGGTTCGTTACTCCTTCTGATTTCTGATAAACAACTCATAAAATGAGTGGAACTACCCCTTTCTGGGGTAGTTTTTTATTGGCAAATCAAAACCTTAACTAAACCTTAGTGGACTTTAAGATTGTCTTCCACTATGATTACTTACGAAGTTATTCACTTTTTATGAAACTCAAAAACTTTATTGCTGTTGGTCTGGTTGCTACTCCTGTTGCTGCATTTGCTGGACCTGCTCTGAACGGTGCTGGAGCCACTTTTCCTGCACCAATTTATCAGCGATGGTTCCAAGACTATGCTGCTTCTACTGGAAATCGTGTTAATTACCAATCTGTTGGTTCTGGTGCTGGTGTTCGTCAGTTCATCGCTGGGACCGTCGATTTTGGTGCGTCTGATGAACCCATCAAGGCATCGGAAGCGGCGAAAGTAAAACGTGGTGTCGTTCAGATTCCTATGGTGGGCGGAACGATTGCTGTTGCATATAACAAACCTGGATGTAAACTGAAACTTACGCAAAAGCAAATTGTTGACGTTTTCTCTGGTCGTATCACTGATTGGAAGCAAGTAGGTTGTGCTGCTGGTCCTATGCAGGTTGTTTATCGTTCTGATGGTTCTGGAACCACTTTCGCATTCACTAACTCACTGGATGCTTTTGGTGGTTGGAAACCTGGTGTAGGTAAGGCAATCAAGTGGCCTACTGGGATTGGTTCCAAGGGTAATGAAGGTGTTTCTGGTACAATCAAAAACACTCCTGGTGCAATTGGTTATGTAAATACTGGATTTATCCGTGCTAACAAACTTCAAGCAGCAGTTCTTCAAAACAAAGCAGGTAAGTTTGTTGGTCCTTCTGCCGTAACTGGTGCTGCTGCTCTGAACGGCATTACTCTGGATGCAAATCTTGCTGGTGAAAACCCTAACCCATCTGGTGTAAATGCATATCCAATTTCTACTCTGACTTGGATTCTTGCATATAAGACTGGTAATGGTGCAAAGGCAGATGATATTCGTGCTGCATTGAACTATGCTCTGAGTTCTAAGGCACAAATGATTGCTGATGATTTGGGTTATGTTCCTCTTGCAGGTTCGGTTCTCAACAAAGCACGACTTGCTGTAAATCGAATCGGACAGTAATATACATATTGGGGGTTGACAAAACCCCCTTTTTAATGTATTATAGATAACGAGTTAGGAGGTTTATGTCTCTTATTTCCCAACGTGATCGCCAAGTCGCTATCACCGCAATTAATCATTATGTTGATTATCTCACTAGTGAGATTGAGTTTTATGAAAAAGAGGAAATGTTAGATGATACTGACTATCAAGATCATAAGTCAGAATTGCCTGAAGTTTATGCTCTTTTAAACTGGATCAAACTGGAATATTTCAAGAATGAAGATTAATCTATGGTATTGTTCAGAAATGAAACAGTGGCGATGGACTCTAACTGATGATCACCGACCAATCATTAAACAAGAATCAGGTCAAAGAGAGAATCTCCGAGATGCTATGAATGATGTGGCAAACACTGTTGAATATCTTTTAAGACAGTCTTAATTTTTTATGGGCGATTAGCGCAGCGGTAGCGCAGCTGCTTTACACGCAGTTGGTCATTGGTTCGAATCCGATATTGCCCACTTATATAAATACTTCAAAAATTGAAGTAGAATGGAAAAACTATACAAATTACTTTCTGATACTCAGGCAAGTCTTTTTGTTCTCTTTCAAAAGACTTGGGTTTATCATTGGCATATTGTTGGACCTGACTTTAAACAGATCCACGATCTGTTTGGGGAGCAATATGAAGCAATTCAAGAAGAGGTTGATAGAATCTCAGAGCATATGAGATTTCTTAGTGCTAAACCAGTTGGACCACTTTCAAGAGTGGTTGAAGTTTCTAAAGTTGGCGAAGCAAAGAGTAATATTTCTGAAATGGAAATGATTCGTGATTTGCTTGATAGTCATAAAACAATTGTTAAGATGTTAGATGATGCTGCTGTTGAAGCAGAAAATCAAAGATCAAGAGGAACTGTTAATCTTCTTGATGATTTAAACGAAGCACACGGAAAATTTATTTGGATGTTAAGATCATTTACTGAATAAAATTTACCTTATAATAAGATGGAAAATTTAAGAATCAGATGCCGCTCCTGTGGAAAGGAGATAGATGGGCATCCTACTAAAACTGTGACTTGTGGTTGTCCCAATATGGCAACCATTCGTGGAGACAAGATATCGGCAGTTGACTTATCTCAGATAGTTATGCTAAACTCTTATCATACAAAATTAAAGTCTGGTATCCTTACAAATGAAGATCTTGCTTTTCAAGAAGCAAGGAGACAAAGGAAAGTAAGACGTTTAGATTTTGAAGTCCGATAGGAGGATTGGCAGAGTTAGGTTTAATGCAGGGGATTGCTAATCCCCCGATGTGATATAGTCGCATCCGTTGGTTCAAATCCAACATCCTCCGTATGGGAGATTAGCTCAGCGGTAGAGCAATGTGCTGATAACGCAGAGGTCGCTAGTTCAAATCTAGCATTTCCCATTTATAAGGAAAGGTGTCCGAGTGGTTTAAGGAACTTGTCTTGAAAACAAGCGTGTTAGTAGCACCGTGGGTTCGAATCCCACCCTTTCCGTTTACAAATATTACAAATTTTAGATTATCTTAATCTATATTTTTGTATCAACACAAACTTGACAAAACGCAATTACTCACTAGCATAACTAGTAGTATTCAATTTAAAACCCGTATGGATCAGCATACCTACGAGAATTGGGTGAAGATCAAAGAGACTTTTGAAGCCTCTGGGAACACAGATAATATGTTCTATAAGAGAGCAGTTCAAATAGTCAAAACCAAAAAAGATCCCCTAGCAAAGTTTCTTGGTGACAAATATGATGCATGAACAAGAGGAGATTATTACACGCTCAGAATGTCAGGAGATGATTGATGCTGCAATACGAAGACATAATCGCAATGCTTCGATTATCTCAATGTGTGTTGGCTGGGTTGTTCTTGCACTTTTTGCTGAGGGTCTGCTTAGACTCATTGGAGTAATACCCCCTGTTCTACCATGGCTCAACATTACCCTGAAATAATAGGTATAGTTCTGCTTCTTATCTTTGCTGCTACGATGTTTTATCAAGGCACGATGATATTCAAAGGGCATCGTGGTTATCGTCATTGTGAGCGTGAGAAGCAAAAAATGACCGATATGAGACGCCGTATAGAGGAGTTAATGAATCAAGATGACGACTGAAGAGTGGTTTATTTTCATTGACTTTTTCTCACATATACTCTATATGTTTGTAGCATTTATGTGTGGACTTATTATTGGATACTTAGTTGGATTTAGAAACGGAGGAATGTAATGCCCCATTTATTAGGAAGGTTTCTTGTTGTATTAGCAATCCCTTTTGTGGTTGCTACTCTTTATGTTGGATCAAAGAAAGGGAGTTATTATGATAGTGATAACTATAAAGGAAACGGTACGGCACATTAATGGGACATTTCGCAGCATCAGCACTCAACAACGATTTATTTCTTGGATTCATTTGTTATGTAATGGTCTTTGTGCCTATCTTGGGTATCTGGGCAGTCCACAAATACGACTGGCAGCACTGGGCTCCATTTGACAAAGGACACAAGAAGTAGTATAATTACTTCTGTTGAGAGGCAAGACCACTCAACTGCGACAGTCTCCTTTGGTAGGTTCAGGACTGGCGGCGATAGGAACCTACTCAACCGGATATCGCCTAACTTGGTCATGGCACCTGCTTTGGGAGCAGGAATAATTTCAGTTCAAATCTGAATATCCGGACTTGCCAGTTTAAACACTGGCACCTTGACTATATAAAGTCAAACACTTATAATACTCAGGTATTCATTACACAACAATGTCTCTGATCGAAAAATTCAAGAAAGATGTTAGCACTTTGCGTTCTGCTGCTAACGGGGATATCTATCTTGATGTAAAGAGTCCGAAACTTTATAAGAAAGTTCGTCGCTATTATGAAAATAATGGTGTCGTGTTTTCTGGAGATCCCCTTGATGATTATGAAATGCTGATGGATTATCTCTATCAGGATCTTGAGGCAGTTGAAGCGTGAAAACTAAGGTTCTTCTTGAACGCGAAGGGTATCGCTTTGTTGAAGCGGGTATTTTAGAAATCAACGGTAAACCAGATTATCGTATGCAAAAACAAAATGAGTATACTAAACGCTGGAATGACATTTATCTTTTTGATAATGTTATGCAGTGCTCTACCGCAATGGAAGATATTGAATATGCGAAATGGTTAGATCCAGATCGCGTTCCTTGTTATGTGAAAGACGACGAAGAAGACACGGATGGTCTATAACAGCACTGGTCTATTATAAATAAAATAGATTAACCAGAGTAGTTATGCGTCAGTTTTATACCTATTGTTATTTGGACTTAAATAATCGTCCTTATTATATTGGAAAAGGAACTGGTCGTAGAGCTTACCACGTTCATGATAATGTCTCTGTCCCCCCGAAAGATAGAGTTCTTATTCTGAAAAATAATCTAACAGAAGAAGAAGCATTTAATCATGAAATGTATATGATATTTTTATTTGGTAAAAAATCTGAAGGTGGTATTTTAGAAAATATCAATGATGGGGGAAGATATAATACTCCTCCATCATGGGTAGGTAAAAGACATACTGAAGAATCCAAGAAAAAAATATCAAAATCTGTAAGTGGAAAAAATCATCCATTTTATGGTAAATCTCTAACTGAAGAACATAAAAATAAAATAAAAGAAACAAAACAAAAAAATCCTCAATATTTTTCAGAATCATCTAGACAAAAAATGTCTATTGCTAAGAAAAAATATTGGGAAAATAAAAAGTTAGAGCGACATGGAGAGTCGTAAAAAACACTGGTCGGTGATGGAAAACCCCTTATGTCTAGAACAAGTGTCCTGAGGTATCTTGGGAACCTTCTCCTCTTACTTGGATATCAAGTTATGCTATGGGGAGATTTTAAAAGCGGTTTGATGATAAAGTTTATCGGGGGTTTACTTGGTATTCCTTTTGCTATCAAACTCAAACTTTGGGATGTGCTATTTTTGATAGCATTCTTTGGTATTACCGAAATATCAAAGTTATTCCAACTTTTCTTGGTTTCTTAAAACCAAGTGGTGGAGTCAAAACGACCCCTTATGGTTTCTTGCTTTTCCTAAAAGCAAGTGGTGCGGATGGGACTCTCTCCCGCCTAGTTTCTTGCTTCTAGTCAAAAAGCAAGTGGCGAGCAACCTGGAGAAGCGCAACTCCTTTATACTTTACAGGGTGGGTTGCATAAACCCGCCTTTTTTAGTATAATGATAAAAAGTATTTTCCTTATGAAGGTTGCATTAATTACGGGTATTACGGGACAAGATGGTTCTTATCTTGCCGAACTTCTTTTGGAAAAAGGATATGAAGTTCACGGTATTATTAGACGTTCTTCTTTGATCAATACTCATCGTATTGATCATTTGTATCAAAATGTTAAGTTACATTACGGAGACTTAACAGACTCAACTAATATAGTAAGAGTTATACAAAAAGTCCAACCAGATGAGATTTATAATCTTGGTGCTCAAAGTCACGTCAAAGTATCCTTTGAAATGCCTGAATACACTGCTGATGTGGATGGTGTGGGAACTCTTCGCATTCTTGAAGCAGTCCGTCTCTTGGGTATGGAAGAACGTGTCCGCATCTATCAAGCATCTACAAGTGAACTCTACGGTCTTGTTCAAGAAACTCCTCAAAGTGAAACTACTCCTTTTTATCCCCGTTCTCCTTATGGTTGTGCCAAACTTTATGGATATTGGATAACTAAAAACTATCGTGAAGCATATGGAATGTATGCTTGCACTGGAATTTTGTTTAACCACGAATCTCCCCGCCGTGGTGAAACATTTGTGACTCGTAAAATTACTAGAGCACTTTCAAGGATTTCTACAGGACAACAAAAGGTTCTTGAGTTAGGTAATCTAAATGCAAAACGTGACTGGGGACACGCTAAAGATTTTGTAGAAGCAATGTGGCTGATGCTTCAACAAGAAACTCCAGATGATTATGTGATTGCGACTGGAGAGCAGTATTCGGTGCGTGAGTTTGTAGAAGAGGCAGCACCTTATTTTGGTATGCAAATTACGTGGAGAGGCGAAGGATTAAATGAGATTGGATATGATGTATTCACTGGAAATGAGGTCGTTGTAGTCAATCCTAAATATTTCCGACCTGCTGAAGTAGAGACCTTATTAGGTGATGCCACAAAGGCAAAAGAAAAACTAGGTTGGGAACCTAAAATTTCTTTCAAACAATTAGTTGAGGATATGTGCATTTATGGACAGTGATTCGAGAGTGTTGGTTGCTGGCGCTAACGGAATGGTTGGTTCGGCAATCGTGAGAAATCTTGAAAGTAAAGGTTATACTAACATCATTAGAGGTACTCGTAATGATGTAGATTTTACGAATCAGGATGAGACGGAAAGATATTTTTGTTCAGAAGAACCTGAGTATGTGTTTGTTGCCGCTGCCAAAGTTGGTGGTATTATGGCAAATAATAACTACAAAGCAGAGTTTTTGACTGAGAACTTACAAATCCAAACAAATATCATTCAACAGTCTTACAACTTTGGTGTAAAGAAACTTCTGTTTTTAGGTTCTTCTTGCATTTATCCAAAGTTTGCGACTCAACCTATTACTGAAGATCAGTTAATGACTGGTACTTTGGAACCAACGAATGATGCTTATGCAATTGCTAAGATTGCTGGAATTATGATGTGTAAAGCATATCGTCAGCAGTATGGATTTAATGCTATCTCTTTGATGCCTACAAACCTTTATGGTCAGAATGATAACTTTGATCTAGAAACGTCTCACGTTCTTCCTGCAATGATTGCAAAGTTTCATGCTGCTCTCAATCATAGTGAGTATTGGCAGGTAAAACTCTGGGGAGATGGTTCTGCAATGCGTGAATTTTTGCATGTTGATGATCTTGCAGAAGCGTGCTATGTTTGTATGCAAAAATATGAAGAGGCAGAACATATTAATGTTGGTACTGGTGAGGATGTAACGATTAAAGAACTAGCAGAAACTATTGCCAATGTTGTTGGTTATGAACGTCATATTAATTGGGATGTGACAAAACCAAATGGAACTCCAAGAAAAGTTCTAAACGTAGATAAAATTAAGTCGCTTGGGTGGGAACCAAAAATTAGTCTCTGTGAAGGAATTGAGACAACTTATCAGTGGTATAAACAAAATGCTCTCGTTTAATAACCTTGGCAATCTTGGTAGACTTGCCAATCAAATGTTTCAATATGCTTCACTGAAAGGTATTGCATTAAATAGAGGATATGATTTTTGCATTCCACCTAGAGAACTATTTGGTAAAAATGATGTTAACGTTAGAACATCTGATGTTACATTATATGAATGTTTTGACCTATCAAATGTCCATCAGGAGGCAATAGTAAATCAAGTTATTCAAGAATCTGGATTTGAATTTAATAAAAGTATCTTTAATAATTGTCCAGATAATGTAGATCTTTTTGGGTATTTTCAAACTGAGAAATATTTTAAACATATTGAAACTGAAATAAGAAAAGATTTCAAGTTCAAGGATGAGTTACTAGAAGTATGTGAAGGTTTTATAAAAGAAAACTTTGTTTACCGAGATGTAATTTCTCTTCATGTTCGGAGAGGAGACTATACAGTAAATCCAAATCACCCAGTTCAAACTTTAGAATACTATAGGGAAGCATTGAATATTCTTCCAGACCTACCAGTTATTATTTTTTCTGATGATACTGACTGGTGTAATCAACAAGAAATATTTTCTTCTGATAGGTTTGCGGTTGCTGAAGGTAATTCTACAGACGCTGACTTGTGTTTGATGTCTTTATGCAAGTATCATATTATTGCAAATAGTTCATTTAGTTGGTGGGGTTCTTGGTTAGCAAATAGTGAAAGAACTATTGCTCCTAAAAATTGGTTTGGTGGTGACTGTATAAATCATAATACACAAGACTTATATCTTCCTGACTGGATTATTATCTGATGAAAATTTGTATTTTGACTATTGCAACAAACAAGTATATTCAGTTTGTTGAGCGTCTTCTTGATAATATTGAGGAGAACTTTTTAAACGGGCATGAAATTGAATGTCTTCTTTTTACTGATCATGAAGTAGAGGCATCTGACAATATACGAGTTTGTCAGATTGACCACGAACCTTGGCCAATGCCTACTCTTAAGAGATACAACTACTTTGTAAAAGAGAAGGAGTTTATCTCTCAGTTTGATTATTGTTTTTATTTTGATGTAGATATGGGTCTTATTGATAATGTTGGTGATGAGGTTCTAAGTGACCTTGTTGCCACGATGCACCCTTATCAGTCTTTCCATAAAAAAGAAGAGAGAACTTACGATAGGAACCCTGCTTCGCTGGCATATGTTCCATATGGTGAAGAAGGAGAGAACTATTATGCTGGTGGATTCAATGGTGGAAAAACCAAAAGGTTTCTTGAAATGGCAGAGGTTCTTGCAGACCGTGTGACAAAGGACCTTGAGAATGATGTTATTGCCCTATGGCATGATGAGTCTCATATGAACCGTTACCTAATTGATAATCCACCAACGTTGAGTTTGACTCCTTCATACTGCTTTGCAGAGGAACAAATAGGAAATCCTAATTATCCGTATGAACCAAAAATTATTGCATTGAAGAAAAACCACAGTGAACTAAGGAGTTGATATTATGAGTAAGATTTGTGCCTATTTTCAGACCTATAAAAATAGGAAGGCAACTGAGTTTGTTCTTGAAAACTTTAGAAAGCATCATCCAGATGCTCCATTAATGATGTTTTCTGATGCTGGATCTGACTTTAGTGATCTGGCAATAAAATATAACTGTAACTATCAGCACAGGTTTTTAAACCTTGGAAGACAGGGACATCAAAAAATTAAACTAGAGTCCGAATATCCTGTAAATCCTAGTTATGCCTTTAACAAAGAAGAGACTCTTGTATGGTTGCAAAGATTTTATGAGTCTTGTGTTTATGGTGTAAAGAATGGTTGTAGATATATTGTTATGTTGGAGGATGATGTATTAGTTAAAGGTAAAATAAATTTTGTCCCAGAAAATTATGGATTTTGCTGTGGACCAGAGAACATGGAAAATTCAATCAGTTATGCACTTACAAATTATTTGACTCAAAAATATAATGTAGTTTGTAATACTAACTTTTATGCTTGTTGTGGTGGTGCAATTTTTGATGCAAAACTTTTTGTAGAAAATTACTATAATATTCTTCATTTCATAAACACCGAGTTTGAAGTTTTATTTAATCTTGATGATAAAATGGGGTGGTTAGATTTTTTCATGCACATCATCTATTTTTATCTTGGATGTAAGTATGTTCCCAATCCAGAGTTTGCAGAAACCTGGATGAAAGAAAAGTGGGGAATAGACTGGGAGTTACCACAATATTCAATTATTCATCAGTACAAAGAACTTTATTAAAAACATGACTAACCGTAACATTTTAATCGATTGTGGAACTCATCTTGGGATGGGATTTTCAAAACTAGTTGCAGCATTTGATGTTGACCAAGGATGGGAAACTTTTGGGTTTGAAGCTAACCCATTTGTTTTTGATGCTTATGTTAAAAACATAGAGTCTGAAAAGTATCCAATTTTAACTGATAAGAATATTAAGTTGGAAAACAAAGCAGTATGGATTCATAATGATGGTATTGAGTTTTCTCTAAGAGGAATAACTAGGCATCATTACGACAACTACTATGGTGACGATTGGAAAAATGATCTTGCAACCATGGTTGGAGAACATAATGGTCTTGATGTTGATGAGTCTTTAGAAATTCCTTGGGACGGTGGATCTTGTGTTACTGAATTAAAAGATAAGATACACGACACTGTAGAAAGAGATCTACTTTATAAGTGGCATGAAAATGTAAAAGTAGAATCGATTGATATTTCGCAATGGATTCTTGACAACTTCAGTAAAGATGACTTCATTGTTCTTAAGATGGATATTGAAGGATCTGAATATCAAGTATTGCCAAAAATGATCAAAGATGGTAGTATAGGGTATATAAACCATGCATTCATTGAATGGCATGACTGGGTAATGCCAGAGTATAGTTCAAAAACTTCAGAACTTATGAATGCTTTAAGAGAGTCTAATGTTCAACTTGGAGGGTGGGTTTGAAATATGAAAATTTCAGTTGGAAACTATGAGATAAATGTAGATACCGAAAAAGAAAACTTTAATCCTCTAGAACAAAGAAACGATAGTGTAAATAAAGTTTTAATTGATGGTGAAGATATTACCGTTGGGTTTATCTATAACTCAGTTTACAAGCAAAAGTCTGCTCTGGAATATGGTATAAAACAGATTCGAAACATCTATCCAAACTCAAAAATATACATTGTATCTGATGGTGGGTTAGATTATTCTTATCTTCAAGATCAGTATGATAATCTAAAATTTGAAATGGGTGAGGACACTATTAGTGCCTATACTAAAATGGATTTTTATAATTATCGTGATGAAGATAATCAGCAAGCAATAAAGAAAAATATACGAGTAAACATTGAACGAGTTCTAAAGGGTATTGAGTATTGTGGAAATCCAGACTGGATTTTTATGACTGAGTGTGATGTACTTTTGAGAGGAAAGGTTTCCTATCCAGATAATGCTAAACTTTTGGGAACTCGTTTGAACTATGCTTGGGACATTCCTGGAAGACTAGAACAATATATTGAGATGAACAAAATTTCTTCTCAAGTCAGTGGATCTATTCCTATGTTTAGGTGGGGTGCGGTTCCTCCAATATTTGAAACTAAGTCTTACTTAAAAGCAGTGGAAGTTTATAAAGAAAACTTTGAACTATTAGATAACGTTACATCAACTGTATTTGGTGTTAATTGTTTTGATGTAATTCTTCCCTTCTTATTTTCACTGATTGGTGAAGAAGAAGTTTATAACTCAGAAATTATTGAGTGTATTAGAGATCCTTCTTGGAAAAATTCTGACCACCCAATAGTCCATCAGTTTAGAGAATATTACTCTGATGATTCTCATTATCCTTACATAGAAATTCAGTGATTTAAAATGAACAGAATTGAAAACTACGAAAAACTAAAAACAGGTATTGTTAAATGGTTGGGTGATTATGTTTTAGAACATCCATCTATTAAATCACTTGTAGTGGGAGTGTCCGGAGGAATTGACTCTGCAGTAGTATCTACTCTTGCAGCATCAACAGGTCTTCCTACCTATGCATTGGGTATGCCTATTCATCAGAATCCTGAACAGGAAAACCTTTCTGATTCTCACTTAGAATGGCTTCAAAAAAACTTTGATAATGTTATTGTTCAAAAGTTTGATTTAACTAGAGTATTTGATACGTTTCAGTTTACCATGAGAGAGTATGGTGCTGATAAACTTTCTCTTGCCAATAGTCGTTCAAGACTTCGTATGGTAACACTTTATCAAGTTGCTGGAACAGTCGGTGGTATCGTAGTTGGCACTGGAAATAAAGTTGAAGATTATGGTGTAGGGTTCTACACTAAATATGGTGATGGGGGAGTTGATATTGCTCCTATCGCAGACCTCTATAAAACTGAAGTATGGGAACTTGGAAGGCATCTTGGTGTAGATCAACGCATTATTAGTGCCCAACCAACGGACGGACTTTGGGATGATGGTAGAACTGATGAAGATCAACTAGGTGTTCCTTACTCTGCTTTGGAAGAAGCAATGGAGTACGGCACTGGACCTGGTGTAGAGATTCTAGAAAAGTTCAATAAACAAAATTCACATAAGATGAATCCTATTCCAACATTCAAACTATGATAGCAACTATTGAAGATGTAAAAAAGTTTTGGAATGAACGACCATGTAATATTCGACATTCTAAAAAAGAGTTAGGTACAAAAGAATACTTTGATGAGGTAGAAAAGAAAAGATATACTGCCGAACCTCACATTTCTGACTTTGCCGATTTTAAATCTTGGACCAACAAAAAAGTTTTAGAAGTTGGGTGTGGAATGGCAACTGATGGCATTAACTTTGCTCGTCATGGTGCTGAATATTCTGGTACTGACTTATCTGCCGAGTCTCTTGAACTTGCCAAAAAAAGATTTGAAGTGTATAATGAAAGAGGAAAATTTTATGTTGGTAATTCTGAAGAACTTTCTTCTTTCGTTCCAGTAGAACCTTACGATTTAATTTACTCTTTTGGTGTTATTCACCATAGTCCTCATCCAGAAAAAATTATTTCTGAAATTAAAAAGTACATGAATGAAAGTAGTGTACTAAAAATTATGTTATATGCAAGTCAGTCATGGAAAAACTATATGATTGATGCTGGTTTTGACCAACCAGAAGCACAGTATGGATGTCCTATAGCAAATACTTATACAGAAGAAGAAGTTGCTACTTTGCTAGATGGTTTTGATATTGTTTCAATTGATCAGAACCATATTTTTCCTTACCAAATTGAACCATACAAAGAGGGTAGGTTTGAGAAACAACCATGGTTTGAAGCAATGCCAGATGAAATTTTTAACGTTTTGAAGAAAAAACTTGGATGGCATTTGTTAATCACTGCAAAAATAAAGGAGAGTTAAGATGACTAAAAAACTATCTACAAAAATTGCCATGATTGGCGTTGGTAAACTTGGGCAGGCATGTGCTGAAGTGATGGCAGAGTCATATCCAGTAGTTGGATATGATGTTGCTCCTAGAAATCCAAGAAACTTTAGAATGGTGGATACTGTTAAAGAAGCAGTAGAGTTTGGTGATATTGTCTTTATTGCAGCTCCAACTCCACATGACCCAGAATATGATGGTCGCAAACCTACTCACCATCTTCCTAACAAAGACTTTGACTATTCTATTGTTAGAGATATTCTGGTAGACGTAAACCAATATGCCGACAAGTCAAAACTGGTAGTTTTGATTTCTACTGTTCTTCCTGGAACTGTGAGGAGAGAACTTGAACCTGCAATTACCAATGCTAGGTTTGTTTATAACCCATATCTGATTGCTATGGGAACTGTAGGTTGGGATTTCTCAAACCCAGAGATGGTAATGATTGGTACTGAAGATGGTTCTGAAACTGGAGATGCTAAAGAACTCATTCAGTTCTATCGTCCTATGATGAATAATGAGCCTCGTTATGTTGTAGGAACATGGGATGAATGTGAATGTATTAAGATTTTCTATAATACATTCATTTCAGCAAAACTAAGTCTGGTGAACATGATTCAGGACGTTGCTGAACGTCAAGGCAACATTAACGTAGATGTTGTTACTGATGCACTCAAAAATTCTAACCAAAGAATTATGGGTCCTCGTTATATGAAAGCAGGTATGGGTGATGGTGGTGCTTGCCATCCTAGGGATAATATTGCACTTCGTTGGATGTCTGAGAACCTTGGTCTTGGATATGACTTGTTTGATGCAATTATGGAAGCTAGGGAGATTCAAGCAAAGAACCTTGCTGCTAAACTTGTAGAACCTGGTCTCCCAGTGGTCATCATTGGTAAAGCATATAAACCACACGTTCACTATGAAGATGGTTCATATAGTATTCTTGTTGGTCATTATGTAGAAGAACTTGGTGGAACTGTTTATTATGATGATGACTATACTGGAGATAAACCACCTGCTGATCTTGGACCAGCGTCATATCTGTTAGGTCATGATCCAGAGACTACTTTTTTGGGATGTTTAGATCCTGATCCTGAAAAGCAAGAGAAGTCTATTTTCCCAGAAGGATCTGTTATTATTGATCCTTGGAGAAAGTGTCCTAATATTTCTGGATGCACGGTTATTCATTACGGAAATACACGGATTAGAAAATGAAAATAGCATTAGTCGCTGGTGGGCATTTACCCATCCCTCCAAATGGTTGGGGTGGGGTTGAACACCTTATTTGGAATTTTTATCAACAACTTACTAAGAGTGGAGATGAAGTGACTATCATCAACACTCAGGATCTTGATGAAATTGTTGATAAAGTTAATTCAGGAAACTTTGATGCAGTTCATTTACATTATGATGGATATGCCGACATAATGGAAGAACTGAACTGTGATAAGAAATTAATTACAAGTCACTATCCATATTTGACAAATCCAGAAAGAGAGTATCTATGGATTTTTGAAAAGTTTAAAAATGCACAAAGTCATGTTGTGTCTTTATCTGATGCAATTCTTGATCAGTTTGTAAGGCGTGGAGTAAGTGAGAATAACTCCAGTGTTCTTCCTTGTGGAATTGAAACAGAGTCTTACTCTTTTGAAGAGGAAGCAACATTTTTTGATAGATCAATTGTAGTTGGAAAAATTGAACCAAGAAAGCGTCAAGCATTTCTTCAGAACAGAAACCTGAATATCGATTTTATTGGTAACTGTGTTGACCCTTCTTTTAATACTTCAGACCCCTGTTATTTTGGGGAGCAAAGTAAAGAAGATATCATGGAGAATCTGACTGCTTATGCCAACATGATATTGTTAAGTTCTGGTGAAGCACATCCTTTTGTCTGCTTAGAGGCAATGGCATCTGGACTAGGACTTGTTTTATCTGAACAAAGCACTGCCAATCTTGATTTGACTCAACCTTTTATTACTGTTATTCCAGATAATAAAATTAACGATATTCAGTATCTCAGAGAAAAGATTGAAGAGAATAGAAAAGTTTCTTTGGGTATGAGAAAAACTATTCGAGAATATTGTCAGCAAAACTTTGATTGGAGTGTTATAATAGAAAAGTATAAGCAAATTATCAACAACATTTAAATTCATAATGGTAGCAGTAATTTTTATAGGAACTGGGCAGTATATAAACTTTTTTCATAACTACTATGAAAAATGTGAGGAATACTTTTTACCAAATACCAAAAAGACTTATTTTTGCTTTACTGATGCAGAATTTGATGGAGATATTCCTGACAATATTAAAGTAGTGCCGATAGAGCATAAGTCTTGGCCAGGCATTACTCTGGAAAGATTTCATACTATCTTACAAGAAAAAACTGTATTGTCTGAGTATGAATATGTTATCTACTTAGATGCTGACATGTTGGTTCATGAAGAAGTATTAGAAAATGAAATTCTAACTGATAAGAATTACCTTGGTGTGTATCATCCAGGTTTTTATATGAAGAAGCAAGAAATGCCCTATGAGAGACGTAGACTCTCTGAGGCATGTGTTTCTATTCCTGGTGATATGTATTGGCAAGGATGTTTGTGGGGAGGTAAGGGGAAAAAAGTTATAGAGTTATGTGAACTTCTTGCTCAAAGAGTTGATAAAGACTTGGAGAAAGAAATCATTGCAGAGTGGCATGATGAAAGTCATCTTAATAAATTTTTTATCGAAAACTTAGATAATGTTTATACTCTTGGTCCAGAGTATGCTTTCCCAGAAGTATATGATACCGACCCAGATAAAATGTATAACTATCCGAATATTGATCCCAACAACCGAAAAATTATTCATCTAGCAAAAAATAATGAAGTAATGCATTCGTGAAATCATGAAATTAAATTTATTGGATCTTCCAGTTTATTATGTAAATCTAGATGAAGAGGTTGAAAAAAAGGAAAGAACCGAAACCCTTCTAGAAGACTTGGGATTTAAAAATGTAAACAGACTATCAGCAATCAAACACGAATCTGGTAGAATAATTGGATGTGCCAGATCTCACTATGAAATTTTAAAAACGCAGAAAGCGCCTTTTATTATTTTGGAAGATGACTGCTCTCTGAACAGAGAGTTTGAGTCAGAAGTTGAACTGCCCGATGATGTGGATGCTTTATACCTTGGCATCTCACATTGGGGTAGATATTTAAATCATTCTGGACCATATGTTCATTATCAACGATATAGTGATGAAATTGTAAGAGTTTATAATATGTTAGCAACTCATGCAATATGCTATATTAGTGATACGTATACTGATGTATGTAAAAGAATTGCATATCATTGTGGATATGAAGTTGAAAATCATTTAGATATTGGTTTTGCTGAAGTTCATAAACTGTATAATGTTTATTCTTTTGATGAACCTATTTTTAGGCAGTATGAGTGGAGCGCAGTTACAACTGGTAAGATAAGTGAGGTTGCTTACAGTAAAAGGAGAGCAGACTTTCTATTTGATGAAATTCAAAGAACAGATGAAAACTACTATAAATTGAATGATGAAATTAAGTCTCCTATTCGACCACTTATTGAAAGAAGAGATGTAAATGGTGTTCCTGGTTATTTTGTCCCTACTAGAATATTCTAATCTATGTACATAGCATCTTGTCCACTTCGGGTTTCTTTGTTTGGTGGATCTACGGACAACCCATTCTTTGTTGAAAAGTATGGTAAAGGTTCTGTGATAAGTTTTACTTGCAACTTAAAAACTTATATTACCTTACATGAGGATAAACTTGGTTATAATATGCAGGGTCGTAAGTATATTGTAAATTATTCTAAAAGAGAAGAGACTAACTTTATTGGTGATATTAAAAACGAACTTGTTCGTATTGTTCTTAATCATTTTGGATGCTTTCCTTTGACTGTGAGTATGACTAGTGATGCATACTCTCAAGGTAGCGGTCTAGCATCTTCATCATCTTATATTATTGCACTTATTAAGTGTATTTCAATGTTTAATGAATTGCATTTAACTGATGTTGAGATTTGTGAGTTAGCTCTGGAACTAGAGCAAGAAATGAATCCTTATTGTGGGTATCAAGACCCTTATGGTTGTGGTATTGGTGGATTCAAGAGAATAGATTTTGAACGGGGTGGTATTATTAAGTATGACTTCTTATCAACAGAACTTTTTAAAAATTATGATGCTCACTTAGTTTTTACTGGTGTTACTAGAAACTCTAAAAATGTTTTACAAGATGTGACTGCCAATATTGATAAGTCGTTACCTTTACTTCAGACTGTAGATGAGGCATATCATGCTTTGAGGCAAAAAGAATTTCCTCTCTTTTTAAACCTTTTGAATCAAAGTTGGGAACAAAAGAAAGCAACAAGTTCTATGATAACTGAGAATGAACAAATACAAAAGATAGATCAAGTTCTTTCTGAAAGCGATGAAGTGTTGGCGCATAAATTGTGTGGTGCTGGTAATGGTGGATTCTTTTTGGTGTTTTCAAACCCAGACACCTTGAAAATTCCTTATGAATCGATTAGAATAGACGTAGAATCCAATGGAGTAGTTGGACGTAAGTTATGAACCCATTTGTAGAATATATTGATGCGCTTCAGGGAGCACATATTGAGGAAGAGTTTCAAAAGTTTTGTCGAGCATTTGATGCTCATGAAAGAATTATTATTCTGGGTAACGGTGGTAGTAATTCTGTAGCATCTCACATCTCTCAAGATTACATGAAGTTTCATCGAAAGAAAGTTTCCATTCTTTCTGATCCTTCAATGATCACAATGCTCACCAATGACTTTGGATATGAGAATGCCTATCAAAAGTTTTTGGAGTATTATGTTGAGAAGGATACTCTCGTGATTATCATGAGTTCTGGTGGTGAATCTAAGAATATGTTAAATGCTCAAGAGTGGTGTGAGCAGAATAAAGTTTCTTATGGAGTTCTGAGTGGATTTAAGTCTGATAATACTTTGAGAACTAATGCAACCAACGCTATTTGGAACTATTATATTAATAGCACTGACTATGGAGTGGTTGAATGTGTTCATCAAATTTTTCTTCATGGAGTAGTATGAGATATTGTTTTGATATTGATGGAACTCTTTGCGACACTCCAAATAATGAGAAGGGAAAACCTGATTATGTAAATGCTAAACCATTTCCTTTTATGGTTGAGCAAGTTAATCGTTTGTATGATCAAGGAAACTATATTATTATGCAGACTGCCAGGGGTAAAGGGTCTGGTATTGATCATACAGAACTAACAAAAAAACAACTTGATGAATGGGGTTATAAGTATCATGAGTTGTTTCCGATGTTTTGTAAACCAACCGCAGATATTTTTATTGATGACAAGGGTATAAATGTTGAAAACTGGAAGAAAAAACAACCTTTAAAAAAAGGAATTATAGCGGGAGCATTTGACATAATTCATCCAGGATATGTTAGAATGTTTCATGACGCTAAACAGCATTGTAATCATTTGACCGTAGCTCTTCATATTGATCCTTCAACAGAAAGAGGTCATAAACTTTCGCCAATTCATTCTGCACCTGAAAGAACTGAAATACTCTTGTCGATGAAGGACATAGATAGTATAGTTTATTATTCAAAAGAAGAAGAGTTTCTTAACTATCTTAGAAGTGGTGAATATAGTATTCGTTTTCTTGGAACTGATTACAAAGATGGATCTTATTCTGGAAAGGATATTGATATTGACATTGTTTGGTTAGACAGAGAAAGTCATAATTATTCAACCACTAGGTTAAAAACGCAAATTTACGAGTCTATTATTTTAAAGAAAAAGGAGTTTGAAATTTATGACTAAGAGTTTAGTTACTGGCGGTGCAGGGTTTATTGGGTCAAATCTTGTAGATAAACTAGTTGATCTTGGGCACGAAGTCATTGTTATTGATAATGAAAGTGCAGAATCTAATGAACAGTTTTATTGGAATGATGCTGCAAAGAACTACACGTATGATATTCGTGACTATGAAAACACTCGCCCTCTTTATGATGGTGTAGATTATGTTTTTCATCTTGCCGCAGAGTCAAGAATTCAACCTGCAATTGAGAACCCTATCAATGCAATTAGTTTGAATTCTGTTGGAACTTGTACAGTTCTTCAATGTTCTAGAGAAGCAGGAGTGAAGAGAGTAATTTATTCGTCAACTTCTTCTGGATATGGTATGAATGAATCTCCAAACGTGGAAACACAACCAGATGATTGTTTGAATCCTTATTCTGTTTCTAAGGTCAATGGTGAGAAACTATGTAAGATGTATACAAGTCTTTATGGTCTTCCTACCATTTCATTCAGGTACTTTAATGTTTATGGTGAGCGTCAACCAATTCGTGGTCAGTATGCACCAGTCATTGGTATATTCCTTCGTCAACGTGCTGCAGGGGATCCATTGACAATTGTTAGTGACGGACATCAGCGTCGTGATTTTACTCACGTTGGAGATGTGGTAAATGCAAATATTCTTGCTGCTACTAAAGAAGTTGATAATGAAGCATTTGGTGAAGTTTACAATGTGGGCAATGGTGTTAACTATTCAATCAATCAGATTGCTAGAATGATTGGTCATCCTTCTATTCATATCGCTCCTCGCCCAGGTGAAGCAAGAACGAGTCTTGCAAATAATCAAAAACTTCGTAAGACTTTTGGTTGGGAACCAACAATGGATGTGGAGACTTGGATTAAAGGAAAACTTTGAAAATGTCAGTTAGTATTTTTACATCAGTGGTCAACAGACCAGAGTTCCTTGAGATACAAGAAAAACTTTTTAGAAAATTTTTGAAGTGTGAATATCAGTTTAATGTAATTGATGATTCATTAGATAATTCTATTTCTTCTGAGTTTAAGAGTGTAAGTGAAAAATATAATATTACTTACTACAGAAAGTCTCAAGAAAATAGAAGTAGGGATGAAAGTCGCTGGGCAGGCGCTCGTCATGCCACAGAAACAATTCAGTGGACTTTCGATGAAATAATTAAGAAAAAACATTCTGAAGATCTAGTTTTATTTCTAGACTCTGATATGTTTCTTCTTGATGAATTTAATATTGAGGAGTATATGAGTGATGCTATAATTGCAGCTCTTCCTCAAACACGTGGTCATGTCAAATATATCTGGAATGGAATTATGTTCTTTGACATGAAGAAAGTTCTTGCCATTGATCCTGAGTTAAACTTTTCTGATGGAATGGTTGATGGTGAACTAACCGATATTGGTGGTCATTTCTATTATTATTTTAAAAAGAATAACCTTTCTTTTAAAGAAACTGATGTAACTTACCCTACTCATTTTCAAGAAATTCAAATTCAAAGTGATGATATTACTCAGGGGTTTAACTTTGAATTACATTTAGATGGTAAGTTTCTTCACTATCGCGCAGGAACTAACTGGCACACACAGTCAAACTGGAAGGGTAAAGATGACCCTCTTAAAACTAAGGAAGAAATCTTTAAAAGAATTGTTGGAGAATTTATTTAATGAAAATTTCTTTTATTGGACCTGGAGTGATGCCTATTCCTCCAACTGGTTGGGGTGGAGTTGAGCATCTTATCTGGGATATGAATTTATCCTTAAAAAAGTTGGGTCATGAAATTCAAATTATTAATGAAGCAGACCCTAATAATATTCTTAGAATGTTAGATGAGTTTAACCCAGACTTTGTTCATATTCAGTATGATGAATGGGTAGGTTTATATCCTCATATTAAATATCCTTGTGCCATCACTACACACTTTGCTTATATTGAACGCCCAGAAATGATGGCAACATATAAGGAAAGATTTTTTGATCAATTTCAATATATTAAACCGACCATACTTGGATTATCGGATGGTATTTTGAATGTTTATCGAGAGCAATCAAAAATATCTGATGAAAAGTTGTTCTTGATGCCAAATGGTATAGATATGGATCTATATCAGTTTACAAAAGAACCAAAACATCCTGATCGTTCAATATGTATTGGTAAAATTGAGGAAAGAAAAAAACAGTATTTCTTACAACAAATTGATTCCTTGTGGTTTGCTGGTAATGTAGCAGACTCAAGATTTGATACATCTAAAAATTATCTTGGAGAATTACCAAAGACTCAGATCTTTGATGAACTAAGTCATTATGGTAACCTTGTTCTTATTTCGGATGGTGAGGCACATCCTAGGGTTTGTACGGAAGCATTGGTTGCTGGTCTTGGTGTTGTGGTTTCTGAGTGGGGCACAGCAAACTTAGACTTAAGTAAAGAGTTTATTACAGTTATTCCTGAAGATAAAGTATCTGACATCAAATATATTGAAGAGCAAGTTGTTAAAAATAGAGAATATTCTTTACAGCATCGTGATGAAATTCATGAGTATGCAAAAAACTTTGAGTGGGAAGAAGTATATAATAAGTTTTATTTTCCTAGCATAGATAAAATTATTCAAAACTATAAGGTAAAAAATACTCCTATCAATATAATGGATAAGAATAAGTCAGTGCATAAACTCAAAGGTCTTCCACCCATATATTATTTGAATCTTGATGGACAACCAGAGAGAGCAAAATATATGGAAGACCAATTTAAGTATTGGGAAATTGAAAACTATACACGCATCTCCGCTTATGATGGGCGTGAAGATGACTTAAGTGATATTATTAAAGGTCGTTATCCTGATAATATGTCTTCAGGTGAAGTTGGATGTGTGACTTCTCACTTGAAAGCAATTAAATATTGGATGGAAACTTCTGATAGTCCATGTGCTCTTATCATGGAAGATGACTGTGATATCAGCACTGCAGCACACTGGGGATTCTCTTGGAAAGACTTTTATTCAAAAGTTCCTTATGATTATGATGTAGTTCAACTCGCTATTATTAACCCAGCGCAAGTTCATTTACAAATGCATCGTCGTTTTGTTAATGATTTTTCTACTGCATGTTATATGATTACTCGTCATCATGCACAGAAACTTATTAATCTTCATTGTCGTGGGAATGATAAGTATAAACTCGATCAAGGGGTCAAACCACGTGCAGTTGCAGATGATTTGATTTATAATTCTGGTAATACTTTTGCTATTCCTCTTTTCTTATATAAGATTGAATTGGGTTCTTCAATTCATGACATTCATGTTGATGTTTTCCATCGTAGTAGTCATGATGGATTATGGCAGTTTTGGAGAAACCAGTCTTCTGATGTTGATAACTGGGATGGTGTTTTTGATTATGATCCTTATTTTGGAAGAATCCCTCCTGGGTGGGAAGGAAAATAGTAAGCATTTATACTTATTATGTGAGAAAACCTTAACAAGAGGGGCTTGACGCCCCTTTATTTTTGCTATATAATCTTGTAACAGTTTGTAACAAAACTACAATGACCGTAACAACCAATGAGTATGGGCAACAGAATATGTTTGCCAAAGAACCTGTAATGTATTACGAAAACTATGGGCAATTGACGCCCAATATGGTAAAGGAGAGAACCAATGGGCGCTGGGCAATGGTCGGTATTGTTGCTGGTTTTATTTCTTATGCGCTCACTGGCAACCTCTACTTCGGACTCTTCTGAGGGTTGACAATGACTTCAATTATCTTTACAATTACTAGTGTTGCCTTTTTTGTTTTACTGGCACACTCCGTAAATCAATTATCAGAGACTTACTAAACTATGACTTACAATGTTACTCTCCGCTCTCCCGACGGCTCCGAGACTACTATTCAATGTGAAGGCGATCAGTATATTCTTGAAGCGGCAGAAGAGGCAGGTGTTGACCTTCCTTCTTCATGTAAAGCAGGTGCTTGCTCCGCTTGTGCTGGTAAACTGATTAGCGGCACTGTGGATAATGAAGAACAGTCTTTCCTTGATGATGACCAAATTGCTGATGGTTGGGTACTCACCTGTGTTGCCTATCCTACTAGCGATTGTGTAATCCTCACTGAGCAGGAAGAGAACCTGTGACCGCTGGAATGTTGGGGCAGTTTGCTCTTGCCCTACAAAAACTTGGATGGGACGCCAATGATGAACTCTCTGTTGAGATTGGCGGCGTAGCAGTCACAGGAACTGCTACTCACCCAGACGCAAATGCTAAGTGGGCGAAGCCATTTGGAACCGTATCGTATCAGAACGACGCTTTTATTGTTATCAAAAATAAAACCAGAAGTCCTATGGTCTTCTCCCAACCCAATCCTGAACTTAAACAACAACACCCTTATCAAGGAGAAAAACAATGAACGAAAAAGCAGAACGTATTAATGGTTGGGCAGCAATGATTGGTATTGTTGCCGCTATGGGATCTTATGCCTTCACGGGCCAAATTATTCCCGGTGTATGGTGATGGAGGTTAAGATGCGTAAAGAACAATATCAAGTTCCCCAAGTAGAATTTGTATTTCGTGAAGGTGGTGAATTCGTAACTTGCACTACTTCCGATCTTTTTGACGGTAAGCGCGTGGTAATTTTCTCTCTACCTGGTGCATTTACTCCTACTTGTAGTGCTTATCAACTTCCAGGATTCGAGGAGAAGTACGATGAATTTGCTGCTCTTGGCATCGACGCTATTTACTGCCTTTCTGTTAATGACGGCTTTGTTATGAATGCCTGGACACAAGATCAAAATATTGAAAAAGTAAAACTTATCCCCGATGGAAATGCCTATTTCACCAGAAGCATGGGTTATCTGGTCAACAAGTCTAACCTTGGCTTCGGTCAGCGTTCTTGGCGTTATGCTGCGGTTGTGGATAACGGAATCATCGAAAAACTATTCCTTGAAGACGGTTTCCGTGACAACGCAGACACCGACCCATACGAAGTATCGACACCAGAAAACGTTCTTGAGTATGTAAAGACAACTGTGAGGGAAACCGCACCAGTTTGATAGAATAAGTAATAATACTTAACTCTGTTGCTAAATAAGCAGCAGAGTTTTTTTATGTGATGCCAAGAGGACAACTGACAAAGGATATAATGAAATGTGAAGTCTTGAAGTTAAAACAAGAATTGGATAAAGAGTGGATGAATAAATCTGGTTATGATCCAAAATGGTTGGCGCATCAATATCTCAATAAGGTCCTGAACAAGATTGAAGAATACAGGGCTTGACACCAGCCCAAAACCGTAGTATGATAAATAGGTAAACAAATGTTACGGGAATCAAGGTTTTCTTAACATTGTCTTCCCTGCCGCTTGACCGAGACTAGGCAGGGTTACCAATCCGTCTCTCATATCCCCGCTAAGGGTGCGGGGAGCATAGTATCTCCACCATTTCCCTGATGGTCTTACTAACTGCTAAAAACAATGACTGCTACAATTTCACGTCAACGACAAACGAATACTTGGGAACAATTCTGCAACTGGGTCACCAGCACCGACAACCGCCTGTATGTAGGTTGGTTTGGCGTCCTGATGATTCCTTGCCTGCTTGCTGCTACGACTTGTTTCATCATCGCCTTCATCGGTGCTCCCCCTGTGGACATTGATGGAATCCGTGAACCCGTTGCTGGTTCACT
>Ga0075473_10000198_pt1 | contig 24543 bp, 14 predicted proteins | sample DEB19_08_DNA_FD_76340 | JGI IMG/M metagenome (GOLD analysis project Ga0075473, IMG submission 76340) | Aqueous microbial communities from the Delaware River and Bay under freshwater to marine salinity gradient to study organic matter... | ecosystem: Environmental > Aquatic > Marine > Coastal ... | reverse complement strand
GGCCTTGCTGATCCAAAAGGATTAGTCCATAGACTTGTTAAGATTTCAGCCGACGTCGGTTATAATCAAGGTGCATCAGTTCAATCTATATCTGCATTAGAAGCTGGAGTTGAGGCACTACCTGTTAGTGAACCACCAAGCATAGCTGTCGATAAGTTGTTTGATTGTCAGAATAGTGGATTCCAGAAAGACCCAGAATCTCCACAAGTAGAACCTGATAATCCTGGAGCTTTAGCTTTCGCTGCAGATCAAAACTTAAGCGAACCAGCTGCAACAGGCAATATTAATGTTAGCAGTGAAGTAACTTCGCCACATGATGCTGGTTGTAAAGATGGCGGCGAAACTTGTCAAGATAGAGTCACACACGGTGTTGCAGGTCAACCCAATAGAACAATGTGCGAAGGCCCAGATTGCGGCAATTCATCAGGTGGAGGAATAGGGGCACCATAACTCTTTGAATCTAGGATCCATTTTAAAGCTTCTCTGAAATAAACTTTCAGAGAAGCTTTTGTTTTTTAGATTATGATATGTCCAAGCCATCATGTAGATATCATAAGAACTCTTATCATATATCTTATCAAAATATTTTGCTGATTTTTCGTAATCTCTTAACCAATAGCTTGAGTAAGCTATGCCTTTATAAATTGGATCAAGTTTTTCTCTTATCAAAAATGGAGTTAATGGTGCTGCCAATCCGAATGTTAATAAGCCATTAACTACATAAGAGCTTTTTTTGAAAAATTCTGACTCTTTAAGTAAATTTTCAAAAAACTCTAAACTTTCTTTAAACTTTCTTTTATTAAAAAGATCTTGTCCAAGACTAGTGTTTTTATAAGCTCTATGATGATCTAGTTTTAGTTCAATAAATAGTTCTGGATTTTCCATAATTTCTCAATCAGAAAAAAGAGCAAAAAATCAAAATACACACGTACCCGCCATGGTTTTTAAATTAATTTTACTTTAATATTAATATATATTTAGATATCGCTAAAATAGGAAAAAGATGAACGAAGATGCACAATCCAACGGAGATCAACTAAAAGCTATTATAGCGTCATTAACGCAAGCAACAGGTCCAGCCAAACCTTTTAATAAGGCGAATGCTAACACACAAGACTCAACAACATCTAAGCTTTATGAAGACTTGAAAAAAGTTATAAAAAACTTGGATGATACTATTAAAGAAAATGTCAAGTTAGTAAGAAGTGTATCTGATTTAAAAAAAGCAATAACTGGTAGAGAAAAAAGTTCCAAACCAATGGTGAGAGAACTGTCTGGCTCAGGCTCTTATGATAAAAAAATAAGTAGCTCGCTTAGCAAAATGACCCAGATTGATCAAGCTACTGCTAGGGTGCAAAATAAATTTTATCAAGCCGGTCTTAAAAAAGGAAGCATATACACTCATGACGTTCATATAATCAAAGAATTAGAAAAATTAAATGAAACTTTTGCTCAAGTTAGAGATTGTGTTTGTGGAGATAAAAAAGAAAAAGTAGAAAAAAAATTAATATTACCTGAAAGCAGTGATGACAAAGCATTTTCTTCGCCATCTAAAGCTATGGATCAACCCGAAGATAATGCTGCTGACGATGCGGCCAGACTAAAGACTAGATGGCAAGAACTTTTTGTTTTAGAGAGATACAAGCGAACAATGGCTGATATTAGTCGAGCAGCAGCCGATGTTCAAATAACATTATTAGGTTTTACTGCTTTTAATAAAATAACCGAGGATCTTGTTAAGAAGGAAAGAGAGTTTGCACAAGAAGTAAGAACTGTGGCTTACCAGACTATGGGTGTTACCAAAGAGAGTAGGAATCTGCAACATGCATTAACAGAAATAGGAACATCCTCAGCCATAACAGGAATGAATAGAAGCGAAACTCAAAAAAGTTACATTGATAATTTGAAGAAAGGATTAAGAGATCAAAAAACAGCATTAAAAGTTTCTAAAACACAACTTCATACTGAAAGAATGATTGGTGTAGAGGCTGGGACTTTAAGTGAAAATTTTACAAATATGACCCTTCAAATGGGCATGAGTACCGATCAGATTGATAATTTCAGTAGAGGCATAAAACAAGTAGCTAGAGATACAGGTGTTACTGGTTCTAATTTAGCAAGTGCTGTTAAGAGTAGTGAACCTATACTAAAGAATTTAAGAAATGCTGCAAGAATGAATACTGATGCTGCAAAAAATGTTGTTGGATTAATGGCAAGTGCTGAAAAATTAGGTGTAGCCGAGGGCTTGGGAAATATAGCAGGCACTATAAGTAAAGGATTACATGGAATAACAAATGCCTCTAAAGGAACTCAAACCCTGCTCCTTAGGGCAGCAGGTAGTGTGGGTGCGGTCGGAGATCTTTATTCTGGTGCTTTGTTGAATAGCAAGCAAGGTTTAAAAAGTTTATCTAGTGGTTTAAGAAATTTTTTGAAAGATTTTAATATTCAATCTCTTGACCAAATAAAAAACATGACCGATGAACAAAAAAGTTTTGCAGATATGCAAATAAGAACTGCAACTCAAGGAGAATATGGTCTTGGCGAATTGCAAAAAATGATAGAGTCCTTAGATGAAAACAGCAAAAGTGTAAAAGATAAGCTAGAGGATATTCGCAAAAAAAGATTAAAAAATTTATCTGAACAAGAAAAAAATGCATTACTAGAAGAAGAGCGAGGTTTAAAGACTAGCACATCATTAGATGTTTTAAGCAAACTGGCGGAGAGTGCAAAAGATGCCAAGAGTATGGGAGATGCACTATCTAATTTTCAACAAAAACTCCCGGGAATGAGCGATGATTTAAACGCACTAGGTATTAATAGTAAAGATGCAAAGAGTGCCGGCAAAGAAGCGTTAAAAGCAGCAATAGATGGTGTAAATGCTGGGCTTAAAAAAGCAAAAAAACAAGAACTTAAAGTTAGCACTAAAGATATGGAGAAAGCACTTAATGATCCAGCAGCATTCCGAACATTGACAGAACAAATAAATGAAAAGAATAAAGAATTGGGTGTAGCTCAAGATAGTCAAACTGATGTTTTAAAAGACATGACTGATACACTAACCCAACTAAATGACACACTAAGAGGCAGAGTTCAAGGGTTTTTAGGCAATCTACTAGACAGCACATTGGCTAGTTTTATTTTTTACACCAGTGCTGCGGCTGGTGGCATGTTAGATATAGGACATAAAGCATTGGATAGTTATGTTTTGTTAAGGCAGGCCAACATAACTAGAGAAGGTTTGGAAAAAGGCTTAGGGAGTATGATGCAACATTGGGGCATTGATATTAAAAACGTAGGTGCATCTTGGGGTACTTTATTTGGCCCTGAGGCTATGGCTGCCGCCGCATCCACATTAACAACTGTTGCTATTGCTGCTGGAGCTATTGCTGCTGTAGCCGGGGCTATTTATGGAAGTGTATCTGCTGGTGAAAATGCTGCTGAATTATTTGGAAAACAAATGGAAGATGTAACAATGGCAGAATTTTATGCAGCCAAGGGTGCTGGTGCAATAACTGGTGCTCTTAACTTTTTAACTCTTGGAATATTTGATAGTTTTCTGGGATCAACTGGTATTGTTACCAAGTGGCTTGCTCAATTTAATAAAATGATTCCAATACTATCTGCTGTAATGGCTGTTTTAGACATTATAGCTGGTGCTGTTTGGGGTCTTGTTTTAAGTGTTAAAGATGTTTTTGTTGGTGCTTTTGAGATGATATATATGATCTTAGAGCCCTTTGGAATATTAATAAATGGCATAGGAGAAGCAATAGGTATTATATTGAGCCCATTATTCGGATTCACCACAGGATTGGAGAAATCCGGTAGCTTATTCAAGATATTTGCCGATATATTTGGTGTTTTTGGAAGAGTTTTAAGAACAGTAATGCAAGTTATAGGTTTTATTATTGGTGGATTGTTAAAAATATTTGTAGGAATATTAGTTCCTATGATAAAAGCTGTTGCTTATTTTCTAAGTATATTTACCAATGCTATTGGTTATGTTTTTAACACTATATCTGAGGGTGTTATGGGTATAATTCAATTTTTTCATGGTTTATTTACTTTAGATTTTAGTAAAATGGGCAAGGGACTCTGGAATGTGGTTAGTTCTATATTTTTAGGAATTCCAAATTTATTGTTAAGGATAATAGCAGGTATACCATCTTTTATTATAGATGGAGTTAAAAGTTGGGGAATGGCAATCATCACAGGAATAGGAAATGGATTAAGTTCTTTAGGATCTTGGATAATAGGTTGGTTTACTGAATTGCCATCATCTATATATAGTGCATTATACAAAGCAGCAAGTGCAGTTGGTTTAGGATGGTTAGTTGAAAGTATAGGAGGAAAACCAAAAGATAAAAAGTCCCAAGAAGGTTTTGATGCTATGAAAAAAGTAGCAGAAGAAGGAACTAAAAAAGGTAGTCTTTACACCCATGATATTTATCTTGAAAGACAAATGATTGCATTAAATGCAATGTTAGCAATGAGTGACATCGGCGGATCAGCTATTGGTTCCGTAATGGGTTCTTTGGGTTCTTTGAAAACAAAAAGTCCATCTGCTAAAGGTGCTGATACTGGTGGTTTTTTCTCTGGTTTGATGGAGAAGTATGAAGGTTTTAAACAAAAATTCTTTGATAACTCTTTCTTTAAAGGAATATCGGAAAGATATAATAAGTTATCCGAAAGCATTTTTGGAGTTGTTGAAGATAACATTTCTGGTCCTGCTAAAAAAATGTTTAGTCCTTTAACCAAAGGTTTTTCCAAAGCTAGAGAAGATGGAAAAGGTTATTTTGAATCTTTATCAAGAGGCGTTAAAGGCCAATACATGAGCATGACAAAAGGAGGAATAGCAAAGAAGGGTTCATTCTTAGACAATACAAAAAATAAAATATTAGAAAATTATGATTGGGCAAAAGAAGGATTATTAGGTAGTGAAGAAGGAGAAAAAGTCAAAAAAGGCCTTCTTCAAAGAGCTAAAGATGGTTTATTAGGAGAAAAAGATGGAGAAAAAGTCAAAAAAGGCATTCTTCAAAGAGCCAAAGATGGTTTATTTGGAGAAAAAGCTGATTTTGCAAAAGGAATAACAGGTCAAAAAGGATTGATAGATATTGCTAAAGAAAAAAGTGATATCTTAAAAGAAAAATTATTTGGTAAAAAAGATGCAATGACAGGAGTAACAAGTGGCGGCTTATTGGATCAAGCAAAAAATAAAGCTAAGGGATTATATGAATCTAGCAAAGAAAAGATATTTGGTAAAAAATTAGGCGAAAATGAAATGGGTCCAGCTAAACCAGGATTGCTTGATCAAGCAAAAAATAAAGCCAAGGGATTATATGAATCTGGTAAAGAAAAATTAGGTTTTGGTAAAAAAGAAGGTGAAGGACTAGAAAAAGTAGCTGAATCTGGCAACAAAATAGGTGCCATGGAAAATGCAAAGATAGGGCTTAAAAATCTTGCTGAAGGCTTAAAGGCTTTGGCCGGAAGAGATGTTCTTTTTGGTGCACTAAACCTCATACCAGCGAGTATTGGTTTAGTGGCTATGGTGGCTGGCTCAGCAGGTGCTTATTTAGTTTCTAAAATTGATGGAGAAGCTCTTAAAACTGGTCTCACCGGCCTAGCAGAAGGATTAAAGACTATGGCAAATGCTAAGGTGTTATTGGGAGCTTTGACATTAATACCTGCTGCTGCCGGCTTTGTACTAATGCTACCAGGATTAGCAGGAATGGCCTTATTAGGAGTTGTAGGTCCACTAGCACAAGCCGGTCTGAGTGCATTGGCGAGTGGATTGAAAGCCTTTGGACAAGCAGCTATGAATCCTTACTTTTGGTTAGGATTAGCTGCTCTTGCTGCATTTAATGTGGCTCTCATTCCGCTAGCTTTTGCACTCAGTTTACTAGCTCCTCTTGTAGAAGCTTTTGGAAAAGCAATTAAAAGTGCCTTTGAAGGAATAGCAACAATAGTTGATAGTGTTATGGGTGGATTAAAAGGTTTTATGTCAGAACTAACACTAGAAAGAGCTGGTGGAATAATTGCGGTTTCTGGAGCACTACTTATTTTATCTGGATCTTTATTAGCTTTTGGTGCTGCTGTTGCGGGAGGAGGAATACTTAGCTTTTTTGGTGGAAATGGCATTTTAGATAAAATAATGCTTCTTTCTGCTGCTGGTCAAAATTTAATGATAACTGCCACCGCTATGCAGATACTTTCTGAAAGTGTAAAGACATTTGATCAAAACTTAGATAGTTTCTTGGCTAATAGCGATAAGATAGATCAATTTACTGCCATTGCTAGTGAAATGGCAACAATATCACCAAAAGCTAATGTTATGGCAACAACCGCTCCTAATGAAAATATGCAGAGTTCTGTACAAAGAGAATTAATTTCTTCTGAGCCCTCTAATAAGATAGAAAGTTCTGATTTAGGAACATTGGCTTCTGAAGGAAAGACTCAAACTCAACAACTTATAGAAGCCGTAAGTCTACTACAGCAGATAGCAGATTCATTGAGTAAAGATAATACCACTGGAACTTCAATGCAGGTTGCCTCAGACACCAGTACAAATAAACAACCCAGTAAGCCAGCAAATTATTATCCATGGGGAACAGGCAAACAATCACAAACAGCACAAAGAGTTTAAATATAGTGTTATAAACACTATATTATAGAGGAGATTAAGATGAAATCAACACTACCCAATGGCAGTTTGAAAGCAATAACAGACTGTTATATCAGTATACCTAGATATAAAAAAATATATATGTATATTCTTCCAGATATATCTGATTCAAAGTCTGCACAATATAGCGATGAAGCCATTATAGGAAGAAGCTCTCCTTTTAAAACATATAGTCATTCTGAAAACAGAACAATAAGTTGGACTGCATATTTTATGACAACTCATGATAATCCAAATCGAGATGGTTCAGCAATAATGAATTTAAGAAATCTTAGAGCCATACAAAGTGTTACCTATCCAAGAGATAAACCCGCTCCTTATGCTCCTCCTCCTGTTTGCTCTATTAAATGTGGTTCTATATTAGGAAATGAAGAGTTATGTGTCGTTTTAAGAAGTTATACAGTTAAATTTCCAACCGATGTTAGTTGGGACGAGGAAACTTTGCTTCCTTACAAATTTAGTGTAGATATGTCTTGGGATGTTGTTTATCAAAGCGATCAACTTCCTGGTTGGGCAAATATTATTGATCCTGACGGTTGGTGGAACATAAATAACTAGGAGTATAATATGGCAAATTATTATGAGACCACAAATATAAATCCCTTAAAGTTTGTAACTGTAACATCGAGATACTCAGAAAGTTTAGTAGTTTACTATAAAGAAGAAAAATTTTTAACATTAAATACGTATAAAAAGAAATCTTATACTCCTACAAGCGGAGATAAGTATATGGTTGTAACTAAAGGTTACGAATACAGACCAGATTTAGTATCTCAAAGAGTTTATGGTTTTCCTGATTATTGGTGGAAAATAATGGAAACTAACAACATTAAAGATATATATGATTTTAAAGCTGGTATAAATATTAGAATACCGGAGAGTATAACATAATGGCTTTAATAGGTTGCGAAGAAAAATATTCATGTGCAAATACAGGGATAGCAACTATACCCCAAGGGTACAGTTTTTCTCCTTTTGTAGAGTTAAAAATAGGAAATGAATATCTTACTGTTGGGAACAACAGTAGGCCTAATGGAAATAATACTGCTGTGATAAGTAGTTTAAACTATGGTACTTCTGATGGACAAGGTTGTACAATAGAGATAGAAGATGAAGAGGGTGGCTCATTTGCAGAATCATTTAATAGATTAAATAAAAGCTTGGCGGGTATGTCTGATAATACATTATATTATGAATTAGATTTTGGATGGATTATAGAAGATAATTGTGGCGGAGAGTTTAATACAAAAAAATTAGCAGTTAGTAATGCTGTAAAAAATACAATATATGATAAAATTTATCTTCTTCCTCTTTCAATGAAAGTAACTTATGAAGGTAATAAAATTAAGTATATATTAGAGGCACAAGATATGATGGCAAGAGTTGGAGAGGCTAGAGTAGAGTGTAACTTTGGAACGGATGACAAAAAAATGACATTAAAACAAGCAATTAGATTGTTATTCGCAGAAAGAGAGCCTGCTCCAAAATGTGATGTAGAGTTTCTTTCTGCTGATGGAAAGGGGGAATTTAAGTTTAAAGCTAGCGACGGTGGAGATAGCTCTGGCGAAGGACCGAAAAGCGTTTGGAGTTCAAGTCAACAAAATAAATTAGCTACCGCTAGAAGGTGGATCAGTAGTTTGGTTACAACCAATGAAAAAGGCATAATAATGCAATGGAAAGGAGGCAAGCCAGAAGGAGATATTGGCGGAACACTAATATTTCAAGAAGACCCCAATCAGGATTTTTGTTCTAATAATTATGATCCTTGTAAAGCAAATATATCAACAGAACTTGGTATACCTGGTACATATGTGGTAAATGGAGGAAAAACAAGTGCTGTAATTAGCTTTAATCCAACTGTTAACTGGACGTTAGTAAACTCTGGAAAAACTGGTGGCGGTCAATCTAGTGTTGACGGCGGCGGCGTAAAACAAGAAGGAAAAAAAGAATGTAAAGATGATATAGACAAAGGCGGCTCTAATACTGCCACATTCACCAACACAGGTGCATCAAATTACCGCTCCCCAGACCAACAATTTAAAAAAGATAGTGATGCAAATACTGCTCACCAAAAAGCAAATTCCTTTAGAGAAGTTTATGGTCCCATAGAAGCTGAATTAAAAATTTTTGGCAATCCTGCCTTAGTTTTTCCTCATCTTTTAGTAGGAAGATCTTTAAGTTTAATAGTAGTTAATCCTTTTCATTTAAGACCAAGTTTAGGCGATTGTCCGGATTGGCTTGCCCAGCCTGTATGTAATCCGGTATTTAGTAATAAAAACTGGATGATAAGGGGGGTTAATCATCAAATTAGCAAAGGATCGTATGTTACTATAATAAATATATTCCTACCTGTACCAGGCGTCCACTTTAATCCGGATGTTGAGGTTGGCGGAAGACGTAGTGGCGGTCAAAAGCTTGAAATTAAAACTCAACCGGATGCTAAAAAATGTTAAAACAAGGATTTTATGATAGCTAAAGAAAATCAAATAATAGATTTAGATAAAAGATTAAGAGAAATAGAACAAAGAATTGGAGATTTAGGCTACCAATCCAAGCATATAGTGACTCAAGAACTTAATCAAATATTGAAGGTTCCATTGCAAAATGAAACACTTTTTGGAATATACACTGCTCTATGTATTGATACAGTTGATATCTGGAAAATGAATAGAATAAGAATTTTTTCTCCTTTGTTAATGAATCCCAATAGGCCTATCAACGAAATGCCTTGGGCAATGCCTATATCATCAATGGGTGGATTTGATGATAGCGGTTTAAATTGGATACCCCCAGCAGGTTCTACTGTTGTTATTAGTTTTGAAGGGGGAAACAGAGATAGTCCCTTTTATCATGGCACTGTGTGGAATAGAAACAGAGGAGTTATAGGTGATAAAAGATGGATTTATAAAAATATTCAAGAATATGAAAAAATATATGATGGCCATAGAAAAGGTTATCTTGTAGGGAAAAATGATGAATCTCAAGTTTTGCCTCCATGGAATACAGAAAGCTACAATGGTTATGATATAAATACAGTAGTAGATTTTAATAATGACCCGGAAGCACAAAAGAGAATAACATATCCTAATATTTATGGTTTTAAAACTCCAGAAAAACACATGATGAAGATGGTTGATGGAGATGCAAAATGTAATAGGCGATGGAAAAGATTAGAAATAATGAGTAGTTGTGGTAATTGGATGATGATGAAGGATGATCATATACACTACGCTGGTCAATGGGCACACACCAGTTGTGGTGCCAGAGAGGGAGATGTTAGTTGCGTTGAAGATCAAGATGAAGGAGATCCATCTAAAGATGTTACCAGAATAAGTTTATCTAATTTTAATGATGATAATGTTAATTCTGGATATTCTATAAGTTCTTATGATCCCAAGGAGAAAACAAGTTGCGAAGGAGATAAAAGTAACAGTAAGATAATAGGAGGGCACCCAGACACAGGTCATCCTTCAACAAAATATAATAAAAAACAAATTGGTGATAATCCTTATTTTAAACATGAGAATGAATGCCGTCCATACAAAGGTCCGGGCACTCCACAAAACAATATATGTGATTTACCTCAAACTGGAATACAATTAATGAGTATTAGCGGTCATACTTTTGTTATGGATGACAGTGTGGAAGAGCCTGGGGGAGATTTAAGTTGGGAAAGAAGCACTAAAAGCTTTGATTTTGGATGCAACAATCTTTTTGTAGGAAGAAGTTATTGGAAAAGTGCTACTGGGCATACCATAGAGATGAGCGATGTTGAAGAAAACCCAGATAGCCCAGTTAGAAGCAAAAATAATTATATAAAAATAAAAACAGCTACTGGCAATGAAATAGAATTAAATGATCATACTGTAGCCGATTGTGTTGCTGGCTCTGAAAGAGGTGTTCATATTAAAAGTACATCTGGACATACTCTTGATATGGTTGATGAGGCAAATGAACAATGTTCTCCTTTTAGGAAAGAAGGAGGAGTTCCTAAAAACAATTCTAAAAAAGCTTATATTAGTATAAGAAGTGGTTATGGTTTAGAGATGCGTATGGCAGACTCTAATTCTCAAAAAGAAACACAGAGACAGTATATTCAACTTCAAGCACCGCAAAAAAATAATGATTGTGGACCTCATATTATAAGAATGCAAGAAAGCGAATCAAAAGAATCTTCATTTATATGGGTTAGAGCAGGCGGCAGATATATAGTATCTACTTGTAAAGATAAAGTGGATATTATAGGAGATAAAGAAAATAATCCTTCTGATTATATAGAGATAATTAGTAGACAAAAAGTTGTATCTACCGAAGATTATTATGTTAATTTAACAAAAAAATCTCACTTCTTCTTAGCAGACGAAAATATCTTTTTATTGGCTGGCAAAGATTGCCCAAATCCAGATACAGGAGAAATGGGTCCATGTGTTGGGCCTGTTTTGGTTTATGTAAATGGATGTATTAGGCTTAGTAGCAGAGTCTTCGCCAGTGCCAAGAAAACAGATAATGCTGCAAATATATTTATGATGGAACCACTAACTAACTGTGATACTGGTGGCGGAGATGGTGATAATCTCACTAATCAACAAAACCAAGTATTAAATGACGCAAATAACAATGCAAATAATGCTGCAAATAACGCTCCAGGAGTAATTTAATGAATTTTTTAGGAACACCTTATCCAATTACTAAAAATCCTTTGGGTTATTTTAGAACTCAAACTGATCTTGCCACAATAAAGGCAGATTTATTGATATTATTGTTGACAAATCCGGGAGAAAGAGTGTTTTTAGCTGATTTTGGCACACCTTTAAAAAGGTTAGTTTTTGAACAAAGTGATGCTATCCTTGAGCAACAAGCAAAAAAGATGATAATTGATTCAATAAATAAGTGGGAACCAAGAATTACAATACAAAGTATAGATGTTGTAAAACCTACTAGAGAAAATCTAAATAAAAACGATGCTTTACAAGATTTAGATAATATACTATATATAAAAATAAGGTTCTTTGACCCAGAACAAATATCTAATGTTCAAGAATTAAAACTTGAAATTCCTTTAAGTTAAACTATAATAAAGAGTAAAATAAAATGAGTAATAACTGTCCTTTTGATATAACGCCTTATGCACAATCGCAGGAAATAAATAAGCCTAACATATTTAATTTAAATTACACCAATCAAGATTTCTGGTCAATGAAGACTAGATTGGTTGATTTTATAAGACAAGAATTTTCTGAGGATTTTAACGATTTTGTAGAATCATCTTTAGGAGTCATGCTTATTGAAAATTGGGCTTTCTTGGCCGATACATTAAGCTTTAAGATGGACCAAATAGCTAATGAAATATTTATTGATACCGTAACTGAATTAGAAAATGCCTTTAGATTAAGTAAATTAGTTGGATTTACTCCGCAACCTCCAATAGCAAGTAGATGTTTATTCACCGCAACTATTAATAATGTTTTAAATTTTGATCTGCAGATACCTCCTGCATACGATATTGACACTATTAGCGGTAGCACTCCAATAAGATTTGAGCTTTTCCCTGCTGATTCTAATGGCAATCCTATTCTTGATCAAGACATTATCATACCAGCAGGTAGCTTTGTTAATGCTAATATAATTGGCTTAGAAGGAAGATCCAGAACTGAGCTTTTTTCTAGTACAGGTGAAATTGGACAATCTATACAGTTATCTTATTCTCCTGTAATTTATGATTCTATAAGAGTTGATGTGGATGGTGTTCGTTGGAATCAAGTTGATTATTTCACTGACTCGCAAAGAAGAAGAGAGTATAGGGTAGAGTTTGATTCTTCATATTCTGCTTATATAATATTTGGCAATAACAGAGGAGGATTGATACCTTCTCAAGGTTCTGCAATAAATGTCACATATAGAACTGGTGGTGGGACTGTAGGCAATATTATTGCTGGAAGCATTAACACACAAGGCATAGTTAATCCTCCAAATTACGACCTTAGTGTTCCCGTATCATTTAGCAATTATACCAAAGGAGAGTATGGTTATAATGGGGATACCATAGAAGATATCAGAAGAAAACTTCCTCAATATTTAAGAACACAAAATAGAGCAGTTACTGGTTTGGATTACAAAACATTATCCGAGCAATTTGCATCCCCCTATCAAGGCCAGATAGGCAAAAGTACTGCTGTATTAAGAAATTATGGATGTGCCGCTAATATAATAGATCTGTATGTATTAGGCAGAATAGACGATTCTACTTTAGGAGTTGCTAGTGATCAACTAAAGGCAGAATTAACAACATATATAGATCAAATTAAAATGCTCACAGACCATGTTTGCATAAGAGACGGAGATATTTTATATGTAGATGTAAATATCGACGTATTCATTGATAGGTTCTATAGAAAATTTGAAGAGGAAATCAAAGAAAAAATTGCAAGAAGAATAAACAACTTCTTTTTATTAGTAAACTGGGATTATGGCAAGATATTAAGAGAAATAGATTTAATGAAAATTTTATCTGATATCTCTGATCCAAATAGATACGAGATATCCTTCGTGATAGATCAAGGTTCTACCAATATAATTACTCCTAAGTTTAATCAAATAATAAGACCAAGTTCAGTATATGTAAACTTCCAATATGAAACTAATTTATGAGTAAATTCAATTATATAGATTGTATAAATGACCACTTCAGAGAAGAAAGTTGTGTTGAAAAGCCACTAACTATAGATGAAAATCCCACTATAGTAGATAAAATTCTTTTTAAATTTAAGACTACAAAGTCTGGAGATAATTGCGATTATTGTTGCGACGAAAGTGCAGATGATTACTGCGAAGATGATTGCTTGGATCCCTTCACCTTTGATGATATAACAATCTATTATATTGAGAGAAATTTTTCTAATAAAAACACATACTCTGGCGATGACACACTGTTCCACTATAGTGATGCTGTAGTTGTATTTAAAATTGGTCCGCCATTATGGGTTAATAATGTTTTAGAGTGTCCAACTGAAGAAGAAATAGCAAAATACTACAGAAGCAGTTCTTCAAATCCAAATTTACCTAAAATAGTAAGTTGTCCAAATCCAAATGATCAACTTGGTTACAAAAGAACTAGTAAAGATGAGCAAGATCCTGATAATCTTTTGTTAAAAAAAATAGATGGAAAAATAGGTTGCTTTGAATTTGTTTGGACTCCTGAAGGCGTTAGAGAAGGCGATTATTTTATATGTTGGACGTATACACCTTATAAAGGGGCTGCAAAGATATCAAATCATTTAAAATTTTATCTAGGATCAAGCACGGCCATTAACACTAGTACATTACTGCATAGAACTAATCCACAAAAATATTTGGATCTTTTAGAAAGATATACTCCTGAAATGTTTAAAGAGTATATTTCTGAAAATGACCTGACCCCTACTGTTCTTGACAAGTTAAATAAATCTATAGCTAAGGGATTTAATGTTTTAGAAGACCTAACAAACCAAATAGTTGATCTTCTTGATTCAAATTCTGTTAATGAATATATTATTTATTATCTTTCTAATACATTGAATTTAAATTTAAAGAGTAGTGATCCTACTCTTTGGAGAAGACAAATAAAAGAAGCTGTTCCTTTATTTAAAAAGAAAGGAACAGCAGAGTCGCTTAATGACGCTTTCGACCAGGCCGGCATGAGACTCATGAGAATTCGTAATTATTGGCAAGTCATTTCACCTTTTTATTATGTTGATTCTTTTTATTTAAGTTCTAACCAAGACACTTTTGAATTAAGTAAAAAATTAGTTGGAGAAGAAATCAGTGTATATGTTTATACTCCTGAGTCTGAAAAAGAATTAAGTTCTGCTGATTATAATATTTTTCAAGAAGACTTTTCTACAAAAATTGTTTTAAACAGTACTCCGATAACCTCTTATATTGTTAAGGTAGAGTATTGTTATAAATTGCCTCAAAATGACTTTGACAAGAACATTGCCGAGTATATAAAAAAACTGCCGCTAATGGACACTAGAGAGCAATATGTATCTGAAGAGCCTATTCTTCCTTTAAAAAATTGGAATATCAAACTAATAGAAGAAAATGATCCTTTCATAGACCATGTTATAAAAACCAGACATCCATTTACTGAAGATGTGGTCTTTGGAAAAATAAGAACAGAATTTCCATATAGCGAAAACATTTATAACATGGAAGAGTACAATGGCTGTTGTATAGGTTCCACCATCATAATAACAGAAAATGGTCCAAAAAAGATAAAAGATATTAAAGATGATAAATTAATACTTACGGAGTTCGGTTTTAAGAAATTTGAAAAATTAATAAATCAAGGTGTAAAAGAAACAATAAACATCACCACCAGTCTTGGAAGAAGAATAGTTGTTACTCCTAATCATAAATTTAAAGTGTTTAATGATTCTGGATTTCATTGGAAGCAAACTTTTGAATTGAGCAAAGGTGATTATATTTTATGCAAAAAGGGCAATAATAATTCTATTTCAAAAAATAAAGGGATAGATAGTGATTTGTGGTATTTGGCTGGCCATCTTTATGGCGATGGCACTGTATATGAGAAGAACAACTTAAGATTTTTTAGATGGCTAATTTCTGAAAAAGAAATGGAAATTAAAAGTTTAATTCATCAAATAATTAAAAAATATAATGCCAAACATCAAATATTTTGTTTAAAAAAATCAATACATCAAATGCATACTAAATTTAAATGCAACGAAGACTTATGGAGAATATCGTCTTCTAGCCGCCAATTACCATTATTAGATTCAATAATTCCTGACTATAAACACAAAGGAGAGTGGCGAAAGATTTTGCCACCATCAATATGGACAAGCGGCGAAGATCAAATATGCTCGTTTTTAAGAGGAATTTTTGATACCGATGGTGGTATCCAAAAAAGACAGCCTCTTTTGACCACTAAATGGAAAAGCTTAGCAAATGAAATACAAAATTTATTATTGATGTTGGATATAACGTCTTCTGTGACCCGTTATAAGGTTTTTTGGAAAGGGAAAAATAGAAAGTACTACAGAGTCAGAATTTTAGGTAAAAAAAGTAGAGAAATTTTTAAAGAAAAAATTGGATTTAATTCATTATTAAAAAGTAACTCGCTTGTAGAAGCTGTTAAATTAGAAAGTGTCTCCATTCTAGAGGCAGATAGAACAGTAATTCCATTTGGTAATAAGATAATTAGATCCATCTTCCCTACCAGGAAGAGAATATCAGATTTAAATGTGAAAGACAGATCAAGAGAGGAAAAGAGATTAATTACCCTCATAACTAGACTGAAGCAGGGTTACCAACAAACCATCCCAGATAATGTAGTTTTTGATATATATAAAAAAGCAGAAAAATTTGGAATACACAATGATGAATTTTTATTTCTTAAAAATTATGTAGAAAATCATTGGTTTTTTGAAAAAGTAAAAAATATAAGTAAGGGTCCTAAAGAAGAAGTTTTTGACCCACTTAACGTAGAGGATACAACTTCATATATTTCAAATGGAATTGTTTCGCATAATTCCATACGTGATTCTAAAAATCCTTGTGACATAGATAAAGATTTTTTGGATACCTGCACTAGTTGTAGAAGCAGCAATTTTGATGTGGATTTAGAAATTCAAAATTTGTGTGACGATAGAATTTTAGAGGCAAAAGAGATATTAGCAGAAAATACGCCTTTCCATTCTATGCTTAGAACTATTAATTATTTGGGTGGAAATAATGAATATTTTATAACACCATTAGAAAGCTATGAAATATTAATGACTTTTAAATATTCTGAGAATAATGTCTCTGGAGGTCTTCAAAGATGGTTTCACAGAAGCAGATTATCCAACGATTCTGTTAGTAGAAGTGAACTTTCTGAAAAATCTTTTTTGTTTAACGCCGATATTTCTTTGTATAATGATAAAATTTCTCTATTCTCCCCAGATTTTAATTTCAATAATACACCAGAAGGTAGCATGATTGAAATTTTAACTCCAAGTATCTATAGTGGAATATATAGCGTCTCTAATCCTAATGGTAATTTTATTGATACAAGTTTTCAAGATTATACAAACAATTCTACATTTGTATTTAATATTTATAAAGAAACATACAATTTCACGGCAGACTTGATTAGAGATGATTATGTAGAATTGCTTGAAGAAGATCCACAAATAGATTTTTTAAAGCTAGATATAGATTCTTCTAATAAAGTATCCATAGGAAGTGATACTTATGACATAAAAAATATTTTTAAAAATAAAATTATATTAAAAAATAACAACAATAAGATTGATAAAAGCTTTAATACAAAGTATAGTATATTGAAATCTGATCAAAGCAAAGTTGCTTTAAAGATCAATACTGATTTTTCTTATTCAAAAATAACTTATCAAAATAGAACTAAGGTTAATAAATTTTTAGAAATAAAATATAAAAATAATTATGATTTGAAGTTAACTTTTTCTAAAAATGGTACAAATTACTCATGTCCAATAGTGCAATATAATAGAGATGAATTTTATATTAGTGGTTATTTTGGTGAAGATTCTGGTTCTCTTCCCATGAAGGTTTTAAATTATATTACAAAAAATCAAATTGGAAGCTTTAAATACAATGGAATAAAGGGTTATATAGCAATTCCTTTGCCTTCTTCTTTTGTTCAAAATTTTGAAGAATATGCAATAAAAATAACTTCAGAAAACTTTTTAGATAATTACTATTTTATATCTGACATACAAACTTCAGGAAATACAAATACTCTTAGTTTATTTGGAGATTTTGAAGATTTTGGATTACTAAAAGATAAAAAGCAGTGCTCTTGTGCATTCTACCAGTATAAAAATAACACCATGACAATACAAGAACAAAATAGAAATCTGGACACCATAGAGGCTGAAATAAACAGGTCTAACTTTGGTGTTGTTCAAAAAGAAATAGAAATTAAATGTGATGGTGTTGCAAATAGCACCAATGAAAATCAATTAATAAGTATGTCCAATAAAAATAATGGCCCTGCTGAGATTTCTATTCAAAAAGAAAATATTTTTGTTAGAATTGAGAATATTAATGGAGAGGAAAAAGAGGTTAATTTATGAAAGATTTCCAAAATGTTTGTGGATATGTAGATTTTATAATAGAAAATTCTTTAGAAAAATCTATTAAAAAATACACATTAAAAAATACCATATTAAAAAAAGGCAAGGAAGCACTTGCCGCCACTTTAGCAAATTCAACAATATCACTATCTGCAACAGAAGGTGGACCAAGTGAAAGAAACTCTTATTACATATCAAGAATGATTTTTGGAGATGGGGGAGTTGATAGCAACAATAATACTAAGCCTGTTGCTGAGTCTAGATATTCTTTGTATGGCACAAAATTATTAACCAAACCTGTTATTGCCTCAATTGATCCTAAAATTAGAACTGAGGTGATATTTACATCTGTAGTGTCTTACTCAGAGGGTAATGGTAGTATTTTAAGTGAAATGGCTCTACAAATGGCTAACGACGAACTATATAGTATGGTCACATTTCCTAGTTTAACAAAGACAGAACAAATACAAATTACTTGGAATTGGAGAATAAACTTTATTTAAAGGTGAAAAATGGCTGACTCTAATTTAAACGATATTGACGGCGTACCCTTATACAAACCTAGTGATCCGTATCACTATGATTTTGATAATAAACCCATAAAGTCTTTAGCACAAAGAGATAAAGTGCTTATGGGTTTAATAAACAGAAATACTAAGATATTAAAAGATGCAGCCGGCGATGTTGGAGAAGTTACTACAAGATTAAATCAATCTTTAGATCGTCTGGGTAATTTAAAGCTTGCTGCCATAGATGAAGCTAATCATAACATAGCCAACCATACCGATGGTAGAAAAGATCTTACTGATGAAGAGATTGCATATTATGCGAGCCTTGGATATTCTGTATCTAAGAGCACTAAGTTTATTAGATGTATTCAAGAAGAAAGAGACAAGTTATCTAGAATAGAATCCGAAGCCAATAATATCAAGCTTTCTGTTAAACAAGATTCTGAAGATCATATTTTTGATAATGGAATTGTAAAAATAGAAAACTCAGATACCATAGAATGTGTTTTAGGCGATGACAATTCTATAAGATTTAATAGCAAGTTTCCTGTAGAGGTGGCTCACCGGCATTATTATGGCGTAGAACCAATATCGAGTAATTATAAGGATTATTCTATAAATGGAATACCATCTTTCAAGAAAGACTCTTTGAGAGTTTTTGTGAATGGAATAAGATTGCAAAGTTGCTCAGATGATTGTGCTAATAAAGATTTTCCTCTTTATCCAACACATTATACTGGCTCTGTTATTTGGAAAAGCATATACTTCACCGAGCAGAATGACACAGCTAGTTTTTCTTTATCAGTTGCATTAAATTCATCTGATGTTATTTCTGTGGATTATGATATTACTTTAATTTAAGGAGAATAAATTGTCGGCATTGATAAAGCAAATAGAAGAAGTGTTTCCAAAAGATTTAGAAATAATTAATAGACATAGTTATTTTCAACTTCAATATTTTTTAATTGGGAAAGAGCCAACCAATCAAGCCAAAATGTGGCAATGTCTAAAAGAATTGCAATCAAGAAAAGAAAATCTTGAAAATATAGATATACAAATAGATGAATTTAAAGATGATATTGAATTAGAGAATTTAAAAATATTAGAAATTGAGAATAAAGAGAAGCAAGAAGAAAATATTGATGAGATTAATAAAAAACGTATTACTATTACAAAAAATAAAATAAAAAGAAAGATATTATCTATAGATAAGTCTTTAAATGAATTATTGAAAAAAAAGAAAGATATTGAAGAAGAGTGTGATTTTTTCATTAAAACCTTCAATTTTATAAATTCTAAAGAGCCTTTAAAGCATTTTGATGATGTAGATTCACAAAAAGCTTACTGGGGAACCAAGCTTTTAGAAAAAATAAACTTAAAATTAATACTAAATAGTAATATTGATACAGAGTTGGTCGAAACTGTGCTCGCACTACCCGACGATATACCAATTAAGCAGTTTATGGTCAATAAAATAAACTCATTGGCCGATAATATTAAAAAAATAAAGCAAAATGGCTAAAATTCACACACTACAAGACGGCTATCAGACAGGTGATTTATCTGTTTTTCCTGAAGCTATAGATACCAAAGAAACCCTTTATGAGGTTAGTAATAATGCTGTAACTAAATTGCGTCAAACAATGACTTATTCTGCATTGGTTATGGTCGTAGAGTCCACCGAAAAATTCCCAGATAAAGGTGTTATTAAGATATCTGATAATTTTGATTCAAAAAATGGAGAATTGATTTATTATTCTTCTAAAACATCTAATACCTTCAAAGGACTTATTAGAGGCTTTGCAGGCAGCTCTAGAAGCCAATGGAATATAAATAGTTCTGTTTCTAATGCCGTAAGTGCAGAACATCATAATAGCCTAAAAGATGCAATAATAAAAATGGAAGTAGATCTTGGTTTAATTAAAAATCCAAACTCTGCTTCATTAAATGGTATATTGAAGGAACAAGAGAATAGGTTCTTAATCACCAAGCCTATTTTTAGAGCATATCCTTTAAAAGGCACCTCTCCTCTCACTGTAACATTTCAAAGTTTTAGCACAGGTCCAATTGTTAAGTATTTTTGGGATTTTGGAGATGGAAACACATCTTCTGAAAAAAATCCAGTGCATACTTATTATCAAGAAGGAACATATACTGTTGAATTGAATGTTGTTGGTTCTATGGGAGGGCAAGGCATATCAACAAAAAGCAATTATATTGTTGTTTCTGATGAAGAAAAAACTCCATTTTTTTATGTTTCCCCATTAGTTGGAAATAACTATTCTAAGAACAATCCTACTTTGTTTGAATTTGTGGACCAGACAGATGGAGATGTGAAAGAAAGAATTTGGAATTTTAATGGTTCTGGTTATTTGGTCAAAAAAATGTATAAGGCCACAATAAATAATAGCAATTCTGATTATACATTATTTAGAATAAACAAAAAAATACCAGAGAGCATAACCAGTGATTATAAGTGCATTATAAAATCACAATCAAATATTATAGAAAATATAATAAGTGCCGATTATACAAATATTGGTCAAAAGATATATACAGATATAAAAGTCAGAAAATTAGATCAAATTATAACATCGCCCACCATAGGTTTTTTTCAAGAGCAACAAATTACCCAATATACAGAGACAGATCCTAATTCTCATTCATTAAATTTCATGTATCTAGATTCACAAAATATATCACCAAGCATATTTGTTTTATTTAAAAATCAAGTTATTAAAAAATCGTTTTTGAAGGAAGAAATTATAATTCAATGAGCCTTAGCAATTATCCAGAAAATTTCGATAATAATAAAAATCTTTATTTAGTTCATGATTATTTGAGACTAAAGTTAGCAGAGGACTACAATCCTGGTGATTCCAGAATTTATGTTGTAGGTAGTAAATCTGTTATGAGTTCTTTTCCAAACGCTTCTCAAGGCGGCGGAGTGATAACACTAACAGATCAATGTGATGATGTCCAGAACAGATCAATTAGCTTTACATACACTAGTAGAACAACAAATGACCTTTTAGATAGTGTGAATCCTTGGTATTTTGATGGCGTAGAAATTTTAGATAATTTCAATGATGTAAAAAAATATAAAAGTGTCACATCTGTATGTCAGAATGTCATAGCAGAACATCACAATAGTTTAAAAGATGCTTTGATAAATATTCAAAAGTTTGTAGGAATTAAAGGAAAAGTAGGAACATCACCTTATCAAGGAACCATGGAAGAAAGGATAAACTATCTTAGAAAAATTGTTTTGGGTCCAAGGGCTTGGTTTTCCTCAAGTAAAAATGTCTCAGCATCTCCAGCAAATATTAAATTTAATGATTATACTTTTAGCTTAGGTACCGATGGTTTAAGTAAAAAAAATAAATATACTTGGTATTTTGATTTGGAAAAAGTTAATGGTTTATATTCGCCTAAAACTGCCACCCAAGATGATGCTGTTTTAAAATACGAGAAACTATCCACAGAAGAAAAAGAAGTTTCTTATATCTATAATTCTCCTGGAAGTTATACTGTTGGATTATTAGTAGAAAATGAGTATGGTAGTGATTTTGTTGTTTTTGAAAATATGATAAATGTAAGAGGAACTTCTCCATCTGAAGCAGAGATAATAATACAAGACTCAATTAATCAAATAGAGTACAATGGATCTGTAAGATGTGGTGTTAATAATGTAATACAAATAGATGTTTTTGATTCTGGTTTGTCTCAAGATTCAACTGACTCTGTTTCAAGTTACACTTGGAGCATTGTTGATGATTTGAATCACTTCAATAATAGTTCCACGAAGTGCAGTTTTAGTGTTGGTGGTATTTATGATGTTGGATTAAGAGTTGACACTAAATATGGCAATTTTAGAATAACTGTTTTTGAAAATCAAATCGATATTGTAGAGAAAACAAATTTATGGCTATGGAACATCAACAATAATAAAGATTCTATAACTAATTATGAGTTTGGATTAATAAGTGAAACTTTCAAAACACTATCGAGTTACTCTATCCCTCAAATAGATGATAGTTTTATTAGAAGCAAATGCAATTTAGATAGTTATAGCTATAATGAAAACTGTAGAAAACTTAGAGAGTTCAATAGAAATAATGGTTTTTGCAAAAAAAGTAATGTTTCTTCTGGTGACTTGGGAGAATCACTAATATATTGGGCTAGTGGCAGAACTAGCGGTGTAGACTCCTCCGCAGTTGAAAAAATACATCTTAGAAAATTTAATGGGTTCAAACAAACTTTAGAAAGTGTTTCCTTAGGCTCGAGTAATTCTAGTTATATAAGTAGACCGTGGAATTGGGTTGATTTTACAAGCAACTATGGACTTTATTTTTGTTTTGGTAAAAATTCACTTGGCAATTCTTTAACAAATGAATTTATTACAAAAATAAATTTAAATAACCTTTCTTATAATGAATATAAGATAGATCAATATTTAAATGGTGCTGATGAATTAAAGGTAAATTCGGTTTGTGAAGCATGGCGTGTTGGAGAGGTTCTAGTTTCTTGTAAAAATGCACAGGATAATGACGAAAAAGAATATTATACTCCACAAAGAAGCATATGGAGAGATGGAACTGGATATATATTGAGGAGTGAGGGCGAAGGAGATTATTTTAGATTTAGACCTTTTTATAAAACTTCTGGTACAAATTCTAATGAAATATTGTCTATAAAGAAAATGTCTGATTTGAGCGGCCCAGTAAAATCTGAAGGACAATTAGTTAATCTTTCCGATGGCATATTCATGTTTAATAATACAGGCTCTATATCTGTTTATAATTCATCATCAGATGTATGGGCTACAGGAGGTCCAGGTACAAATTCTAGTGAATTTAGATTTTTACAAGATGTTAATAAAGAATATTTTGATAATCACAACCAATCATTGTTGGCAACTAGCGACAACGACCAGGTTGCTTATTTAAGTTACGATTATAGTGAAAAATCATTTATTAAGTTTAATAATGTAGATTTAACCTTTAAATATATAGGATCAAGACCAACAGGAAATCAGTGGCAATTTAAATGCTACTAGTAAGAGAGGAAAATGAGCAAACCACCACCATCACCATTATACCCTAAAAGATATGATTCTGATGAGACTTTATTTTTAGTATATAATACCTCTGAATCTATTTTGTCTGAAGATTGTCCTGCTTGGGCTGAAGAAATAAGTGTTAGACCTATATTCACTCATGAAGTTTGGGCCGATAACGGCTATGCTAGCATAGATGGAGAGCTTTTTTATTATAATTCTGTGGAAAGATCTCGTGTATTTTTTGAAAATAATAAGCCTATAGATAGTGCATCTGACACAGGGGATAGTGATGTTTCTGGTTATTATTTGGTAACAAAATTTAAAGGTTGTGTGAGAAATTTAGGAGGCACTCAAACTAAATTTAACAGACGTGGAACAAAAGTAAGAGGATTTGTAATAGCAGAGCATCATAATCAATTAGCTGACGCTATAATTAATACTGAAAGCTTTATTGGTTACAATCTTAATGAAGATCAAGAAACACTAGATTGGAGAATAAGAAATTTATCTGAGCTTCCGATAATTTTCGATGATCATTCTTGTGCGGATGTTAATTTTGTATTCAACATAATTGATAAAAATAATATAACAGGAATAACTGCTCAATATCAGATAGCAATCAACAATCCTGCGTTAGATACAAATTTTATTTTGGATTTTGGAGATGGAACTACTAATAATTTCTTGTTAGAAGGAACTCATGTCTACGCAATTAATGCAAATATAGACCCCGTCTTAACAGTGAGCAATTCTCTTTGTTCGATAACTATCACACCTACTGAAAGAGAAAGCATCTCTGAGCCAACTCAACAAATTACCGGAGATGGTACTATTGAGATACCTATACCACCACCTCCTGTTATACCTCCAATCACTATTAGTCCATTTGTTCAACTTGAGAACAAATATAATATACCCCCAATAGTTTTTCCTTGCTTGGATGCATCTCCAATCGGAAACATTTCTGTTCCTTCTGTTATTGAAATTGTTCCTCCGCTTAATATACCAACACTTATATCGATAAGTCCAATTACAATTCCTACAAGAATTACAATTAGTCCTAGTAGTGTTAGTATTCCCACTTTTATTTCAATAAGCCCTATCTCAATTCCGAGCAGAATAGAGATACCCAGCCGTATTGAGATAGCAGCCCCTAATTTTTCTACTATACCTACATTTATAGGAATTTCTCCT
>Ga0075473_10000197_pt1 | contig 24628 bp, 21 predicted proteins | sample DEB19_08_DNA_FD_76340 | JGI IMG/M metagenome (GOLD analysis project Ga0075473, IMG submission 76340) | Aqueous microbial communities from the Delaware River and Bay under freshwater to marine salinity gradient to study organic matter... | ecosystem: Environmental > Aquatic > Marine > Coastal ... | reverse complement strand
AGTATTGTTTGGTCAACAAGGACAACTGGATGGTCTGGGACCACAAATTGTAGCATTGAGTCATTGGCATATGGTAATGGATTTTATCTTGCTGGAGGTGTTACTTTATTCAAGTTAATAGCATCAACAGATACTATTAATTGGACTTTAAGAACAGTTGGAGGAACTGGAAATTCTTATAATTTAAGATCATTAAATGGTCTTTATTTTTATGTTGGAGGGGGGTTAACAGTTTCGACTGATACTATTAATTGGGAATCTAGAACTTCTGGATTTGGAACAAGTCTCATTTACGACATAAATTATATTAATTCAAGTTATATTTCTGTTGGTTTTGGTGGAATTATATCCGTTTCGACTGATAATATTAATTGGTCAAGAAGAACTTCTGGATTTGGGACTAGCACCATTTCTTCTATTTCTTTTGGTAATGGATTTTATCTTGCTGGAGGAACTGGAGGACAAATATTATTAAAATCTACTGATACAATTACATGGACTAAAGTAATATCTAATATTCCTTCAACATCATCTATTAATAATGATATAATTTATAATGGAAATGATCTTTCTTTTATTACATCTTCTGGAAATTCAATAGCAACTGCATCTGCATTAGTTGCAACTTGGTCCCAAAGAACTTCTGGATTTGGGGCAACATCAATTAGTGCATTAACTTATGGAAATGGATTTTATCTTGCTGCTGGAACAAGAAGTTTGGCAGCATCGACTGATACTATTAATTGGGCATTTAGAACTTCTGGGTTTGGGACGACTTTTATACAGACAGCAACTTATGGGAATGGGTTTTATGTTGTTGGTGGGGGAATTGGAACTCTAACTGTATCCACAAACACAATTAATTGGACTTATAGAACTTCAGGATTTGGTGTATCTTGGATTTATTCTCTAATTTATGACAACGGTTTTTACGTTGCCAGTGGAGACACTTTAGCAGTTTCTACAGATACAATTAACTGGAGGTACAGAACTTCTGGAAGGAATGGAATTAATTACTTATATACTTCGACTTATGGTAATGGTTTTTATCTTACTGGTGGATTTGAAAATATTAATGCGTCTACAGATACAATTACTTGGATTGCAAGAACTTCTGGATTTGGAGCAACTAGTATTTCAGCATTAGTATACGGAAGTGGTGTTTATGTTGCAGGTGGTTATGGAGCAACATTAACAACATCAACAGACACAATAACGTGGATCTTGAGAACAACTGGGTTAGAAGGAACTAATATTACAAGTTTACTTTACTCTGATGGTCTTTTCGTTGCGGGAAGTCAAACTGCAAATGGTTTATTTGTTGTTTCTACTGATGCAATTAATTGGGAGTATAGAGTATCTGGATTTGGAACTTCTTACATTGGTGCTTTAGCATATGGAAATAATCTTTATGTTGCTGCTGGTGACGGAATAACCGCATCATTCTCATATGGATATAAGTTTGCTGCAGGTAAAGGTGGTGACGGACTTTATGGTGGAGGTGGAGGAGGTGGAGGTCTCTCAACAGGAGACGTAGAAATTATCGCAGCAGGAGGAGATGGAGGTGATGGATACGTCAGAATAACTTGGTGGTGATCTTATACATATGGTATAATCATAAATTATTGACTTTGTTTTATGCTTAACTATTCTAACACTCCAAAAAATGATTTTAGAGGGAAGACAATTGCATTTTGTCTTCCCGGTCGTTCATACTCTGGAACATTTTTAACTCAATTTATTCGTTTGGTTTTTGACCTAAACCAAATGGGAATTAATTTTTACATTTCCCAACATTACAATTCCATGGTGAATTTTGCTCGTACTGATTGTTTGCAGGCAGACAATTTTGCGGGAACAATGTTGACCCCATGGAGAGGAAAGATCCCATATGATTACATTATGTGGATCGACAGTGACATTGTATTTAAAACACAAGATCTTGTCGATCTTCTTTTGATGGATAAAGATATTGCAACTGGTTGGTATGTTCAATCAGATGGAACCATAGCATCAAATAAATCCACTGTCGTAATTGACATGGATAAAGAGAAACTTCTTAGAGATGGTGCATATAAATTTGAAACTATTGAAGATATGCAACGTCATCCTGGTCCATTTAAAATTGATTATTGTGGATTTGGATGGGTTCTAATGAAGAAAGGAGTCTTTGAGAAAATTCCTTATCCTTGGTTTGCTCCGAAGAAAGTTACTATCTTTAGAGAAGATGGAATTAAACTTGAAGATATGTGCTCAGAAGATGTAGCAATGTGTGAAGATATCCGTGATAATGGATTTGAAATTTGGTGTAATCCAAAAGTAAGAGTTGGTCACGAAAAAACTATTGTTCTATGAAACATTATAATGTAGTAATTACAACCCCAGGTTCCTCAATGGCATCTGGGTATGTTAAGTCGTTGCTTTCAACTGTAAACTTTTTACAAGCAAATGGAATTTCTTGGCATTATCAGAATGAGACATCCTCTCTTGTAACAAATGCAAGAGAGGCAACAATTACAGGAAGTAGAAATCTAGAAATAGATAATCCTTCTCCTGGAAAGGGAGAATATACTTATGATAAGATTTTTTGTATTGATAGTGATATTCTTTGGTCTCCTTCTGATTTTATGAAATTATACAAATCAGATTATGATGTCGTTTCTGGTGTTTATTACGAAGCACAAGGAAAAGATGCTGTAATTCACCAATATAAAAATAGTCATCGAATGATGACTCGTCAAGAATTAAACCAAATAAACCAACCATTTAAGGTTTATGGTGTTGGTCTTGGATTCGTTTGTGCAAAAAAAGGAGTGTTTGAATCTCTCAAACGTCCCTGGTATGGACTTGGAAAAGTTCAAACCCAAGTAGGAAATACGATTTATGATATTCCTTTGGGTGAAGATTTATTTTGGTGCGAAAGAGTCGCAGACAGTGGTAAAGAAATTTGGGTAGATCCTCAAGTTAGATTAGGTCACATTAAAACAAATATTGTATTTTAATTATATGAAACCGATTACAGTTTTTTATCATTTGTTTATTCCAGATACACAGAATATGTGGATTTGGTGGATCGATGAGCAAATGTCTCTATTGAAGTCATCTGGTCTTGCAGATGCTTCTACAGTTAATATGTGCATCACGATGCCTCTTGGTCTTTATAATTCCAAGACAGGTGATTCATATGATGATATGGTTCTTGGATATATTGTAGAACGATATCCATTCGTTAATATTATTGATGTTAGAAACGTTGCAGATCCAGTAAATCTATTTGAAGGTCAGACTCTTATTAAACTTTATGAGCACTGCCAAACCAATGATGGATATGTATTCTATTTCCACAACAAGGGAATGAGTTCATACACTACTCACATTCCAGGTGCTCTAAAGGATTGGAGACACTACATGCAATATTTTGACATTGAGAAATGGCAAGATTGTGTTGCAAAACTCGATGAGGGTTACGATACAGTTGGTGTTGACTGGGTTGAACGACATGATATTAAGTTAGACTTCGTTGTCCAACACTTTGCTGGAAACTTTTGGTGGGCAAATGCAAGTTACATTCGTAAGTTAAAGAATCCTCTGAAGATTGAGGATTATATGGATGTCAAAGCAATGATGAGAGAGTTGCAAAACTATCGTTATTGTTTTGAATTGTGGATGGCAACAGGAAATCCAAGATACTATTGCTTCCATTATCGTCGTCATCATCAATATGACAATCAAGGATTGGAAAGATACTTTATCTACTATCCAAGAGAAATGTATGTTGGGGATAAAGCAGATGCTCTAGCAGCACTTCCTTCCTTCTCTCACATTATGAATGATATTGGAAGTAAAAATAACTTTAATTGGAAGGATCATATTAATTTTGCCAATTGGATTGTAAGAAGGAAACGTCCAGAAGTTGTTGTTGACTTGGGTGTTGATTATGGTTATTCTACCTTCTCATTTGCAATTCCAAGAATTGGTCATGTTTATGGAATAGATTCTTTTGAAGGTGATGTTCATGGAGGAGAAAGGAATACATATGACTTCGTTATGCAAAAGAAAGATGAATTAGACCTTAACAATGTATCTTTCATTAAAGGATTCTTTGATGATGTAGTGCAGACCTGGGATAAGAACATTGATATTTTACATATTGATGGATACCATACTTACGAAGCAGTAAAGAATGATTATGAGAAGTGGTCTCCATTCGTTAAAGATGATGGAATTATTATATTCCATGATACTTGTGTAGACAGAGAAGATTTTGGAGTTGCAAGATTCTTTAAAGAATTGAATCTACCAAAAACTAATTTCGGCAACTGTAATGGTCTAGGAGTTGTCTCAAAAAATGCAGATCTAATTCAAGAAATTAGAGAAAAGTTCCCAGAAAATATTAAAGAACTATGATTGAAAATTTTTCATGGAAAGATAATCCCAAAGAAAACTTTAGGGATTATGTTCGTTCTTTGCCAGATGATGATATTGAGGGGATTCTTGCGGGGATTCCCTCTGCCTGGAATGAACCACCTAAAAGTCATAGAGAGTTTGCAAAGTGGTTAATCGAAAAACTTAATCCACAGACCATCGTAGAATTGGGTGTTGATTATGGGTACTCATCATTCGTGATGAGTATGTATAGTAAAGGAAAGGTTTATGGTATTGATTGCTTTGCCGTCATTAAAAATGTTTATAGAAAAACGGATGATTATCAATTCGTTTTAGATATCAAAGAAAAATTAAAACTTGATAATCTAGAAATCATCAAGGGTTACTTTGATGAAGTTGTAAAAACTTGGAATGAACCAATTGATATTCTGCACATAGATGGTCTTCATAAATACAGAGAGTGCAAAAATGATTATGAGAAGTGGTCTCCATTGGTTAAAGATGATGGAGTAATTTTATTTCATGATACTATCTCATTTTCAGATCAAGTAGGAGTAGCATTTGCTGAAGTAGAATTACCAAAACTCACCTTTACCAATTCAAATGGTCTGGGTGTTGCTTCTAAGAATGCAGATCTTATTGATGAAATTCGTAAAACATTTCCATTGATAACAAAATGAAAAAACTTGCTGTTTTTTATCACCTAGCTGCAGTAAATAATCTTTGGTATAAAGTAGTAGATGAACAACTCGGATTGATTGTTTCTAGTGGTTTATCTGAAGTAGCAGACATTAATATGTGCTATGTTGCTCCAGATTTTGCAATGAGTGAAATTAAATTGTATATTAGACAAAAATATCCTTTTGTTAAGATACTTTCATCAAGAGTTATAAGTGGACCAAAAGATAAAGATAATATATTTGAAGGTCAAACTTTAAAAGAAATACAGACATATTCAAAGACTCACGACGGATATGTTTTGTACATTCACTCAAAGGGTGTTACTCATATTGATGGTCCTGCTGCCCAACCAGTTTATGACTGGAGGCAGTATTTAAACTATTGGTGTATAGAAAGATGGAAGGATGCCATACAGAAACTAGATGAGGATGAAGCAGATCTAGTTTCTGTAAATTGGACAAGAGATCCATATCCACATTTTTCAGGAAACTTTTGGTGGGGAAGATGTTCCTATATTCGTAATTTAAAAAATGTTTTGGATAGAACTTTATATTATGATGAAAAGTTCACAGAACAATTTGGAAATCACAGATTCTGCTATGAGATCTGGATCTCCACAAATACCCCCAAAGTAAGATCCCTACATAATAGTGCAGTGGATCATTATTACTCATTATATCCTAGAGAACGATATGAAATTTAATTTATGCCGAATCGTACCAGATAATAATTTTGCGATTCATGCAAATGCATTTCACGAAATTGAAGCAGGTATTTACTTTACTCTTCAAAAATTGGGTCATGAAGTAACCAATAGTGTTAATCAATTTGCAGAGGGGTCAAAAAACATTATTTTTGGTTTTCATAATTGTCCAGTAGATGTTGTAAAGCACGCAACTCCTAAGGATTCAATTATCTATAACTTAGAACAAGTTCGTCCAGAAACAAATAGAGTTTGCAGAAAACTTTTAAATTTTGAAGTTTGGGATTATAGTCAAAAGAACGTAGATAAATTAAAAACACTTGGTGTAAAGAAAATTCATCATGTGCCAATTGGTTATGTTCCAGAACTTTCTTACTTTGAAAGAAGTTTCAATAAGGATATTGATATTCTTTTTTATGGTTCAGTAAATGAAAGACGAGCAAAAATTATTGAAAAATTAAAAGCAGTTACAAATATAAATTTTCAAATTGCTCACCAAGTTTACGGTGAAGAAAGAGATAATTTAATTGCTAGATCAAAAATGGTTATTAATCTTCATAACCATGATACTGAAATTTTAGAGATGGTAAGAGTTTCTCATTTGATACAAAATCGTATTCCTGTTCTCTGTGAAAGGAATGAAAATACTGAAGTTCCTAGTTATGTTGAGGGTTCAATATTAACTTCTACTTATGATAATTTTGTTGAAACCACTCTAAAACTTCTTCAAAATCCTGCTGAACTTGAGGAAAGTGCAGAAAAAGCACTTGATAATTTCAAAAAATATCCAATGGAAAATTTCGTACAAAAAGCATTATGAGTTTACCCGAAGTTCCGATTAACCAAGACCCATCTTCTGGGTTTGAGTTAATGTGCAGAGATTGGCAAAATATTGTTATTCCTGCTGCACCTGATTTAGATGACTATTACTGGAATACTTTCCCTGGAGAAAATACTCTTGCCGCAGATAGTTCTAATATTTTTTGGATTCATTCTCATCCATTGGAACCATCATTAAAGAATCTTTTAGATAAAGAGTTTTTTATTCATTTTAAGGCATTTGTTTTTGTATCAAATTGGCAATACGAAGTTTTCTGCAAAGGATATGGAATTCCAACAGAAAAGTGTTATGTGATTAAAAATGCAATCAAACCATTTGAAGTGCATGAAAAACCAAAAACAGAAAAGATTAAATTGATCTATCATTCCAACCCATTTAAAGGATTGGATGTTCTCTTGGAAGCACTTAAACTTATTCCAGATCCAAATATTGAATTGAATGTGTATTCAAATCTAGACTTTAGGTATCAATATTTTAAATACTGCGAAGATCTGGCAAAGAAAGATCCAAGAGTAATTCTTCATGGGGGGAAACCAAATAGTGTAGTTCGTGAAGCATTAAAGGAATCTCACATCTTTGCTTATCCTGTAACAACACTAGAACCATCATCTATTTGTACAATGGAGGCACTTGCTGCAGGATGTTCAGTATTGACCAGTAACATTGCAGGTATGCCAGAAACTTGTATGGGACTAGCAAAACATTATGGTGCTGTCTATAATAATAAAGAGGCACACGTTGTAAGATTTGCAGATGAACTACATAAAACAATTCAAGAGTATCGTTCTGGTAAATTTGATTCAACACTTCAGGTTCAAATAGCAAATAAACAATTCAGTTGGGAAACAAGATTGAACGATTGGATAGAGTTAGATAAACAGTTATGGAGAAATCCTTATGGAAATTAATATTTGTAAGATAATTCCAAATAATTATTTTGGAGAACATTCTCAAGTTTTTGATGAAATGGAAGTTGCTACAACTTCTGCATTTAAAAATCTTGGTCATACTGTTATTAATTCTATCAATGAATTTAGACCAAACATGAAAAATTTGGTCTTTAATATGCATCAAATTCCAGTGGATGTTGCAAGACATCTAGTTCCAAAGGGAACAATTGTTTATAATTTTGAACAAATTGGTTTGGATTCAAACAGAGTTGAACTTAATCGTTGGGTTAAAAAATATCGTGGTTTAGAAATTTGGGATTATAGTAAAAAGAATATTGAAGCATATAAAAGACTTGGAATTCCTGGATTAGAAAATACAAAGTATGTTCCTGTTGGATCTTCTTCTGAATATGTAAAGTTTGATCGTAATCCAGTTAAAGACATTGATATTTTATTTTTTGGGCAGCCTGGAGGGAGGAGAGAAAGAATTCTTAAAGAATTGGAATCAAATAAGAATATTAATTTTGTAATGCTCCATAAGGTTTACGGCAAAGAAAGAAATGATATGATAGGAAGAGCAAAACTTGTTATCAATACACATAGTCAAGATACAGAAATTCTTGAAATGGTTCGTCTTTCTAATCTTTTCATGAATAAAATTCCAGTATTATCAGAAAGAAATCCTGGAACAGAAGTTCCAGACTTTATGGATGATGTTATATTGACTGCAACTCATGATAATTATGTAAAGACTGCTCTCGAATTGATTCAAAAACCACATTATCTAGATCAATGCGCAGAAGTTACTTATCAACGATTTGTAGAAAATCCAATTGATAAATTCATTGCAGAGGCACTTAAATGAAAGTAATTGATTCTTTTTCTTTCTTTAATGAGTTTGATATTTTAAAACTCAGATTGTTTTATCTTAATGATGTGGTAGATAGTTTTGTAATCTCTGAATGTAAGTATACACATTCTGGAGAAGAGAAACCATATTATTTGGATGAAATTATTAATGAGTTGCCTGAAGATATTCAAAATAAAATTATAAGATTAAAGTATGAACCAGATATTTCTGATTATGATTTTACTAATAAAGGTGAATGTAATTTTGAATCTGGATTTTGGAAATTAGAGCAGGGACAAAGAGACCATATTTCTAAAGGTCTTTTCCAATTTGCTTTTGGTGATTTGTTTATGGTCAGTGATATGGATGAAATTCCAAGTAAGGAATTGGTTCTATATATGAAAGATGAGATTTCAAAAGCACAATTTGCAACAGCAAAGTGCAAGAATTTTTATTATAACTTCAATACTTACGAAGACTCTAATTGGGCAGGAACTGTATTTACTACTATTGGGAATGCATTAGAAAAAGGATGCAATTATCTTAGAAGAGAATGTTATTCTTTCCCCTTTGCTCCAGATGGTGGTTGGCATTTTACATTCTTTGGTGGAACGGAACAGATACAGAAAAAACTATCTTCTTATGCTCATCAAGAATTTAACAAAGAAGAAATTCTTGATCTAGAAAATATCAAAAATGCAATCTTAAATAAGAAAGACATCTTACAAAGAACTCATGAAAATAAAAATTTCATTGAGTATGATTTTAATAATTTTCCAGAAGACTTGAGAGAAGTAATAAAAAGTGTATTCTCAGAAGAATTTTACAACAATAAAAATAAAATTATGAACTCTACAGAAACAGAATCTATGAACCTTATTGCTAATTCAACTGATCTTCCTAATAAAAGAAATGCGACTCCAGTTGAACCAGCAAAACCAAAAATCATTAATACTCTAGAGGGGCATATTAATAAAGATGGTGATGGTGGAACTGAAATTATGGGTCGTGCTTGGCAAGATGAAGTTCTTCCATCCTGTCCAGAACTTGCTGATTGGAATTGGTGTATTATCCCAGGAGATAATATAATTTCTCCTGACAATTCCAATATTGTTTGGTTGCATCCTCACCATGAAGAACCAAACATGGAGCAACTTGCAGATCCAAATTTCCAAAAATTATTTAAGGCATTTGTATTTGTATCTCATTGGCAATATGAAAACTTTGGAAGGAAGTTCAATCTCCCAATGGAAAAGTGCTATGTTCTTAAAAATGCAATTTATCCAATTGAACCTCACGAGAAACCAGATTCCAAAGTAATCAAAATGATATTCCACCCAAATCCAATTCGAGGTTTGGATTTGATGCTTGCTTCACTGGCACAAATTGATGATCCTGATATTGAACTTCACGTTTATCATGAAATAGATCCCGATGAAAGAATTCGTCAGTGGGAGCAAGGTTTCCAAAGTTATGAATACTCTCATGTATGCGAACAGGAAAGAGAATTTCTTCTTCGTTGTCTAGAAATGGCAAATAGAGATAAGAGAGTTATTCGTCATACGAGGTCTAACAATAGTCAAATACGTGAACAGTTAAAACAAACTCATATTTTTGCATACCCAACCTACTTTATGGAAACTTCGTGCATTTCTATGATTGAAGCACTTGCCGCAGGATGTTCTGTTGTTACAAGTAATCTTGCTGCACTTCCAGAATCTTCAATGGGATTTGCAAAGCATTATGGATTTATTCCAGACTACAAAGAACATATCGATAGATTTGTTCCAATTTTGAAGCAAACTATTCAAGAATATCGTGAAGGAAAATTCGATTCCACTCTTCAAGTTCAACAAATTAATAAAGAATATAGTTGGGAAAGAAGAGTTAGAGAATGGATAGAATTTGATAATATCATCAATCCTAAATAAATAATTGTAATTTTTCGAAACTATTATGGAAAAAGAAACTAAATCTCTTATATTGCCACTCTCGCATTTATATTATCTTGCACAAGATCCAAACAATGATACTGGATATACTATTGAAGAGATTCAGAAATTGATAGAAGAACATGGTTGGGATTATAGAATTGAAGCAAATATTACCACTCCAGTATGTGTTCCTTTGACTAAAGAACAAGAGTTAGAAGCACTTAAAAATCAGTTAGTTCAGGCAAATAATGCTTTGAAAGAATTTGAACTAAATCCTCCAAGTGAAAAAGAATTAAAAAGAAGTACTCGAAGAGGACCAAAAAATGAACTTAGATATGAAGATAAAATTCAAGCACTAAAAAATTCTATTAATAGTTTGACTTCTGATATTGCAGAAATGGAAAATATCTGATGGGGGGAGGGGCACTCCCCCTTGACAGATCCAAGAAGGTGTGCTAGAATATTGGAGTAATACAAGAACCGTTTATGTTTATTGAAAGGCATCAACTGACCGAACTTCAAGAGATGCAAGAGGATATGGCTTCTCATTTTGTAGATGAAAATTTTCCAATTAGTGGAGAAACATATTGGACTTGTGTTCAGGCACTTGCGGAAGCAAAACTCGCAGAACTTCGTGGAGAATTGATCTATGAGGCCTGAAACTAGAAAAGCAATGGAGATGCTTTTTGAAGCAAAGTGGAATTTACCAAAAGCAGCAGATTATTGCAATCTCACAAATAAAGAATGTAAGATCGTTTTTAATGAATATTGTAATTTTCATCCACAGACTTACAAGGCAAATGGTTAAATAAAAGTAAACCCCATGAAATACAAAATCTCACAAGCATATTGTTGGTACAATGAAAAAACTATGCTTGTGAGAATGTATTTTATAAACAGTATTCCATTCACTTTTGATGAATTGGAAGATGATGACTTAAAAAATTATGAATTCATAACAGAAGCAAATTTAAATAAGTCATATGAACCAGAAGATTTATATCGATATTCTTTTTATTTGATTGATGAGGAGTGTCATCCTTGTTTATTTGAGTTAGAATTGGAAAATCCAGAAGATATGCCAATTGATTAATTATAATTTCTTCATTATTTTAGTTCATAAATAAATCAGAAGAAATTATAGTGTCAATAAGATGCCTCTTTCTAGACTAGAGAATTTTTTAAAGAACGCTGAAGGTAATATTTTATATGTAAATCCTTCAGACTTTGACTCCACTGATAGTTTTGAGAATCAGGGTAATTCATTAACAAGACCCTTTAAAACTATTCAAAGAGCACTTATTGAAGCAGCAAGATTTTCATATCAGACTGGAAGAAATAATGATAAGATTGATAGAACAACCATCTTAGTTTATCCTGGAACTCACTATATTGATAATAGACCAGGATTTTCAATTGAAAACATAGGTGGATCAGCAGTATTTAAAAAGAGAACTGGAACTTCAACTTGGTCTGTTGATACTTCTCTTACAGAGTTTAGTTCTTCAACTAATCTTGATATTTTAGATACAAACAACGATTTATATAAGTTTAACTCAGTAGAAGGTGGTGTAATTCTTCCTCGTGGTACTTCTATTATTGGTTTAGACCTCAGAAAAACCAAGATTCGTCCTTTATATGTTCCAAATCCAGAAGACACTTTAGTTGAACGTTCTAGTATTTTAAAAGTAACTGGTACTTGCTACTTTACTGCGTTTACTATTTTTGATGCAGATCCCTCAAAAACAGTATTTAAAGATTATTCAAATAATCGTTACGTTCCAAACTTTTCTCACCATAAACTTACTACATTTACATATGCAGATGGTGTAAATAAGGTAATTCTTGGTTCCACTCAGACTAGTTTGACTGACCTTGATATGTATTACTTCAAGGTTGCAAAAGCATATGGTGATACTACTGGTCGTGGACTAAGTGACTATCCAGTAGGAATTGATTTTGAACCAAATATAGATGAATTTAGAATCGTCGGCAATCTTCAATCAAACACTCTTGGAATTTCTAGTATTTTTGCTGGCAACGGAGATGGAACTGGCAATCTTAATACAATCACAGTAACAACTACTAATTCCCAAACAGGACAAGAAACTCCACACAATTTATATCAAGATAGTCCAATCTTAATCAGTGGTATTGAGGTAGAACCCACTTCATTTAATGGGTCATTTACGGTCAGTGAAATTGTAGGATTAACTACATTTAGATATATTACCCCAACAGCACCATCTAATTATATTCCAGATCCATCACTTTATGACACTGCTATAGTACAAATAGAAAGTGACACTGTAAACTCTGCTTCACCATACATATTTAACTGTTCACTTCGTTCTGTGTATGGTCTTTGTGGTCTTTGGGCAGATGGTGCTAAGGCAACTGGATTTAAATCCATGGTTGTTGCTCAGTTTACTGGGGTATCACTACAAAAAGATGATAATGCATTCATCATCTATGAGAATGGAACTTTCTATGATAATTTTACATTACCAGTTGACAGTGAAATAAGACCACTCCACGTAAATTCAAGATCGATCTATAAACCAGAATATGAAAATTATCATATTCGTTGTTCTAATGATGGTTTTATTCAGAACGTTTCTGTTTTTGCGATTGGTTTCTCTAAGCACTTCTTAACTGAAAGTGGTGGTGATATGTCTATCACCAACTCTAACTCAAACTTTGGTGCAATTTCTTTAGAATCAAAAGGATATAAAGAAGAATCTTTTGATCGTGATGACGTAGGATACATTACTCATATTATTCCACCAAAGGAAATAACATCAGAAGAAACAGAAGTTTCTTGGTTATCTTTAGATGCTCAATTAATTGTCACAGCATTACAACCACAAAGATTATATCTTTTCAATCAAAATAGTCAAGATGTTATTCCCCCATACCAAGTCAATAGTTACAGAGTTGGGGCAAAACTAAATGATACCTTGAATTTAAACGTAACAGTTGGTTCAGCAGAAACTACTTATTCTTCTCCAATATTAATGCCAGTTCCAAGTGGAACTGCAGTATCATCTCAAAAAGAATACATAGTTTCAAGAACTGGAAGTGTTAATGATATTTCTTTAAACACAATTAATTTCACGACAAATCATCAACTGTATAATGGTGAAAAAGTTAGAGTTTTCAGTGATACTGGACAAGTACCTGATGGATTAGAAGTAAACGCAATTTACTATGCAATTACTACTGGTCTGGCAGCAAACCAAATTAGACTTGCATTGTCATTAAATGATGCTATTGCAAATAATGAAATTGTTGGAATTAACAACAACGGTGGAATTATAAAGATAGTAAGTAGTGTAAGTGATAAAATTCCCGGTGAACTTGGTCACCCAATTCAATATGATACTACAAGAAATAGTTGGTACGTTACTAGTGCAACAACCAATCCAATTTATTCCGCAGTTGTTGGTCTTGGGACAATCACTATTGGAACAGAAACTGGGTCTGCTTACATTAAACGTAAGTTAGACAATCGTTCAATTGAAGATAGAATTTATAAACTCCGTTATGTTGTTCCTAAAGAATTTGAAAATGCTAGACCCCCTCAAGCAGGTTTTATTATTCAGGAATCGAAAACAGTTGGTGTAAGTAGTATATCATTTACCAATGATGCTTTAACTAGTGAAAAGGACTTAAGAAATGAAAAACTTATATCTTTCATTTCTGCGGGTTCTATTGCAAGTCAATCCCAGACTATTACTGTAACAACTGAAACACCTCATGAGTTTATTGTTGGAGATGTTGTAAAAGTCAATAATGTAAGAAGTACAAATAATTTATTTGCTTCTGGAATAACTTCGTCATATAATGGATCATACAATATAACTAATGTTTTAGATTCTAGAAAATTCCAATATGTTATAAGTGGTGTATCTACAAATCCAGGAACTTTTACAAGTGCGGTAAACTCAAGAGCAACTACTCAGCAAAGATCTGCACTTCCTACTGTTTCAAGAAAGTCATATAAGAATACTTTCTTCATCTATAGAGTAAATACGATCAAGAAACATATCCCTGGTGCAGAAGGACAAGATGGAATTTACCACATCATTGCACTTAACTCTAATGTTGCTCCTTCATCATCAATTGGTTTCAATTTATCTGAGAAGAAATTCAATCAAGACGTAAGAAATCTTTATCCTCAAGTCGATCGTGATAATTACGTTTCCGATCCAACAAATTCTGTAAGTTATTCAGATTTGAGTGTTGTAGGAAGAGTTATTACAGATGATAAGAGAAACTCTGTAACCAGAGAATCCCTAAATGAGTTCCTCAAGAATACAAGAGTTGGTCTTGCTATAACTGGTGTTACGATCACTGGAACAGGAAACACCACTGCAATATTGTATACCAATATTCAGCACAATTTAAATTCTATTAAATCATTTACCTTCTCTTCTGGTTCTGGATACTCCATCTCTACAACAAATTACTCAACTTCATTGTTGACGAATACTGGTTTAGGTACTGGAGCAAACGCAAAAATAGTTACAAATAGTTCTGGACAAGTTATTAGTGTTTCTCTTGTTGATACCGGAACTTCTTATGCAGTAAACAATACTCTTAACATTGCAGGAAGTGCAACACCTGGAATTGTAACAGTAACTAGTATTAACAATAATATAAATGATGCACTTCAATTAAGTGGTTTTAATAAACAATCATTCAATGGAACTTATAGAATTGTAGATATTCCAAACTCTACAACAATCAGAGTTCACAATCCATTAGGTTTTTCTAGTTACGTTGCAAACACAAATGGTTCTTTACCATTCCTTGTGCTTTCTGCAGATAGTATTGGCATTACCTCATTTAGATTTACTAGTGTTGCAACTGGAATAGTTACTGTAACCACATCTACTCCACACGGACTTCTTGCAGGTAATAAGTTTACTATTGTTGGTAGTGGACATACAATTTATGATAATTCATTTACAGTAGAAAAAAATATTGGTATCACCACATTCTCATTTAATATTGGATTTGTAACAACAAGTTCTAAATCATCCACAACTGGTTTTGTATTAAAGCAGGGAATTGGAGCAAATGCGACTAACATAGGAAGAGGAGAAGAAAATCTAGGTTCTCGTGGTTGTTATCTTTATGCTGGAATTAGTACTGCAATTTCAGCAACATTTGATACATCGAGCACAACTATTACATTAAGTAATGCTGATGGATTTAAACGAGGAGATCACTTATTGGTGAACTCAGAAATTATAAGACTGGCAAGTACAACAAATCCATTCACTGTTATTCGTGGTGAATTTGGAACATATAAGACTTCTGCAGTTTCTGGTTCAATAGTTAAGAAAGTAAGAGTTCTACCAGTAGAAATCAGAAGACCATCATTTATGAGAGCTTCTGGTCATACTTTTGAATATCTAGGTTATGGACCTGGTAACTATTCGACTGGTATTCCACAAAAACAAAATAGAATTCTAAGTGAAGATGAAGTTCTAGTATCACAAGCAAGAGAGCAAGATGGTGGAACAGTAGTTTATACTGGAATGAATGACCTTGGTGAATTCTATACTGGAAGCAAGAAATTAAGTTCTGCTACTGGTGAAGAAAAAGTTGTAGAAGCACCAATTATCACATTTACTGGTGATGATGCCCAGGGAGAACTTTCCAACTTCTTAAGTGCAATTTATGATGAAGTCTTAATTAGACAGAGACTTACAGTTGAAGGTGGAGAAAACAATAACCAAAGCAGTCAATTCTATGGTCCAGTAAACTTTACTCAAAAGGTCACAAACTTCTCTGATCTTGGAATAGATACTAAGAATCTATTCATTAAGGGTTATGTTTCTCAATCTAAATTATTAACTGTAACAAATTCATCTCCAACAACAGGGGAAATTTCTTCACCAACTGCTGGGGATATTTCATTCCTTTCCAATCCATCTAGTTATTTGGGTAATGTTTATACTAGTGGGGAATGGAGACCATTTGGTGTAATTAGTAGAGAACCAAATACTTTAGATATTGGAGTAAACAGACTAACAGTTAATTATTCAGGTCCCACTTCTGCATATGATCTTGATGTTGGTGGAGATGCTAGATTAGAAAACCTTCTTGTCACGGGTGGGGTCACATTTACTCAACCACTTTCATTAGGTAATGTTACCTTTGAGTCCGTTTTTATTAATAAGACAGCATACTTCCCCCTCGGAATTGCAACTGCTTATACTCAGATTCACAGTGGAGGAATTTCTCAACTTTACAATTTAGAGACTATCGGTGTTTCTACTTTTATAGGAAACATTTACAACTCTTCTGGAACTTTCTATGGTTCAATTGGTAGATTTGGTAATGCTCGTATCACTGATGGTCTTCTCAACCAAGACTCTGGAACTTTAACTATCAATAGTAATTCTGGAACAACAATTATTGATGATAGTTTAGATGTAAATGGAAAATTATTCAAGGTAACAACCAAAGATCCTGTCATTGTTGGAGTTGCTACAACTGCTTCAATCTTCGAATCAAGAGGACTAACCCTTGGATATGGTCACACAAGTAATTCTTCGTATATTGATCTCCATAATGATTATCTGACATTCCCTAACTATGGATTGAGAATTATTCGCAACTCTGGAATTGGAAGTGTATCTTCTCAAATACGTCATAGAGGAAATCAACCATTAGAAATTATTGCAGAAGATAATACTAATGTAAGTATTTTCTCTAACTCCATAGAAAGACTTAGAGTTGGGTCTGGTGGAACTATAACATATTATCAAAATAATTCTGGAGGGAACCTAAGAGGAGCACACTTTAAATTAAATCAAAATGGTATCGGTGATGTAGCACTTTCTTGGGATATTACTTATAATAATGCCAATCGTCGTTGGTATGCTGGTATTGATACAAGTGATGGTTATAGTTGGAAACTTGCAAATCCATCCATTCTTGTTCAATACGGAAATGAAAACTTTGATGTTGATACTAAATTAAAAGTAGCAACAACAGGTGATGCAACTTTAAGTGGTGCATTCGAACTTAGTGGAACTAGCATTTCTTATACTGGCGCAGGAACATTTAATTTAATTGATACCAATGCAACAACAATCAATGCTTTTGGTGCTGCAGTTGGAATTACAATGGGAAGCACTGCTTCTAATGCTTTTGTTTTCATAAGATCAACTAAAGAAGCAACTTCAATTGATGACGGTGCACTGGTTGTAGATGGTGGTGTTGGAATTGAAAAGAATACATTTATTGGTGGTAAGATTGATGTAAACCAGACTGCAAGAATTGGTCAGCATTTAAATGTCACTGGGGTAAGCACTTTACCAACTGCGTATATTAATGGTGGTTCAATTGATAATACTCCTATTGGTGCAACAACAAGAAGCACAGGAAGATTTACATCAATTGATGCTAATGCAGAATCTACATTTAATGGAAGTGTAGTCAATAGTTTGGTACTTAAGAAGTATGGTGAAACGGTATCGGCACTTGGATCTGTCAGTGGAACAGCAACCATTGATTTAAACAATGGAAATGTTTTCACTGCTACCTTAAATGGAACTACAACATTCTCTATTGCAAATACATTAGCATCAGCAAATACTTCATCTAGTTTTACTTTAATTCTAACCAATGGTGCTGGTGGTCCATATACTGTTGCCTGGCCTGCATCAGTTAAGTTCCCAAATTCCCTATCCCCCGCAAGAACAACGGATGGCGGAAAAACAGATATATGGATTTTCATAACTCCAGATCAGGGAACAACTTGGTATGCTAATATTGCCCTATATAATTTTGGATAATTAATTGAAAGAGAATATGAAAGTAAAATATCAAGATTTTATTGGAATGTATGATAATGTTTATGATGAGAATTTTTGCAATCATATTATAAATGAATTTGAAAGAATTAGAACAACAGGTTATTGTGGAAATAGGCAATCTTCTGAAGGCACCACAAAAACCAAAAAACAAGATGAATTTTTTTTCTTGAATTTAAACAATCACGTTATGGCAGATTTTAACGGAAGATGTTCGGAAAATGTATTTTTTGATGGATTACAAAGATGCTTTGATGAATACGTAAACGAATATGATTCCCTTAAAGAACTCGACATTAAATGCACTTCAGTAAAGCTGCAAAAAACAGATCCTGGATCTGGTTATCATGTGTGGCATTCCGAACAGGGAAATGGACAATGTTCCGCAAGATGTTTGACTTATATTTTATATCTAAATACATTAGAAGAAAATTGTGCTGGGGAAACTGAATTTTTATATCAAAAATTGAGAATACCTCCAAAAGAAAATTCTCTTGTTATATGGCCAGCAGCATTTACTCACACACACAGAGGAAATGTTGTTCATGGTATGGGAGCAAAATATATAATAACAGGTTGGTTCTACTTAGACTAAGGAAAAATGGCTTTTGGAATTACTAGAAGAGCAACAAAGGCAACAATGACCCCTCCTGGGTCAATTACTTTTTACGCACCAGCAACTTGGGTTGCCCCTTCTCCAAAAATAAATATAGTTTCTGTAGAAGGAATAGGTGCTGTCGGAAACTCAGGAACTCCAGGAACTGCTGGTGGTGCTGGTGATGCAGGAAACAAAGGAAGTGATGGAACCATTGGTCCTGCTGGTGAAGCAGGAAATAAAGGAAATGATGGAAATAGAGGTGCTGGTGGGCAAGGTGGTCCAGCAGGAACTGCTGGAACTGGTGGTGATGCAGGAATTGGGTCTGCAAATAAAGGAAATGCTGGAGGTGGAGGTGGAGGTGGAGGTGGAGGTGGTTCAAAAAGTGGAGATAATGGGGCTGGTGGAAATGGAGGGAATGGGGCAAATGGTCTGAACGCTGCTAATGCACTTGGAGGTGTTGGAGGTACAGGTGGACAAGGAGCGAGTAATTCAACTCCTGGAAAATCAGGTTCTGCAGGTCAAGCAGGAACTAATGGAACTGCAACAAATTCAAATGGAGGCCAAGGAAACTCAGGAAGTGCTGGAGGTGCGGGATTTGCTGGTGGAGCAGGAAACCCAGGAACTGATGGAACACTAAATACCGGATCTAATCTTATTGATGGTTCAACGGGAAATCCAGGAAATTTTAATGCTAATACACCTGGCAAATCTGGTACTGACGGAACTGCAGGAACAATTGGCGCATCGTCATCTGTTTTTGGATTATTCTTTAATGGTGGTTCTGGTGGAACTGCTGGAACAGCAAATGCAGGTAATCCGGGAACTGTAGGTGCTGGTGGTGCTGCAGGAAACCCAGGAACTGCTGGAACTGCTGGAACTGGGGGGCAAGCAGGCAATCCAGGAGGTACTGGTGGTACAGGATTTGGAAACCCAGGAAACCCAGGAAATAAATCAAATTGGGTTGCAGGAACTGCTGGTAATGGAGGAAATGGTGGTGGTGGGGGTGAAAGTGGACACGCTCTTAATGTAGGAGATGGAGGTGGTGGAGGTGGAGGTACGGGAGGACTTGCTGCTGGATCAGCTGGAACTTCTTCAACTAAAAACTCCCCTGGTCCAGCTAATAGAAAATCTGGTGGTGCTGGTGGATCCTCTGGCAATGGTGGTACCGGTGGTGCCGGTGGTGATCCTGGACAAGCAGGTCAAACAGGTGCGACAGGTCAAGGTGGAGGTGGAGGTGGAGGTGGTGCTGGAGCAGGATTCCCTTCAAGTTCTGTGCCAATTTTAGGTGGTGGAGGTGGTGGAGGTGGTGGATCCAGAGGAGCAGCAAATGCTGCATCTGGAAATAATGGGAATGCAGGAAATCCAGGAAATTCAGGAACTGGTAATACTGGAATTTCAGGAAACCTTAACCCTAATTCTTACGGAAATCCAGGATCTGCTGGAACTAAAGGAACTGCAAACACCACAATGTATGGTACTAATGGGTCTCCTGGGAATCCCGGAACGGCAAATTTGGGTGGGGCAGGTCAAGTTGCAAACGTTACAAGATTTTCTGATGTTGCAATCAATCCTGTCACAACTTACGATGTGACCGTTCCTTCTGGTGGGTATGTAACTATCTCTTGGTACGCACAATAAATATTTTTACTAACATATTATTCTATAGTATAAATTATGGCAAAGGATAAAACTTCCGATATTAGGAAAAAAATTATAAAGGCATATGAAGAAAATGAATATGCCAATGTGCTTCAAAATAGAAATAGAGCAAGATCATTAAACGTTGGAACAGCATTCGGAGGAATTGTTGAGGTTTCTATGAGAGGTGATTATCACCATTTGTGGTGCACTCTTCAACCAGTAGAAGCTGTTGAAATTATTGAACAACTTGCTGCTGCTGCAGGTCTTCAGATTGCTATTCGTCCTCGTCAAGATTTTGCCACATGGAGAGGATGGGATACTGATGCAGATCACAAATATTGGGCAGGAGCAGCACACTGGCAACTTCCAAAAGAAACCGAAGAAGAACAAAAATTATTAGAATCAAACGAAAGTAAAAAATTACCACCAGTAAAAAAGAAAAAAAAGAAAAAATCTGTAGTAGAAAGTTCTCAAGAAAAAATTATTGAGATGAATGAGAACATCAATGCTCAAATAAATGATATTAGAGAAACTATAATCAATGATGCTGAAGAATGTGATGAAAATCGCATAAACCATTTTAATAATATAGATAAATCAAAACATACATCTCCAGCAATTGAACATATGATGGATATGAGAGAAACTTTACTGGATGAATATACTAAAGAAGCAATAGAATTTAGTCAGTTGTTGGATAAGAAATATGGTGATTGATAGTGATATTTATTTTTATGTTGACTTAAATAATAAAAAAATTTTAGAAGAACCAAAACCTTTACAAACAAACTGGAAAAATATTTCTGGTCTTTCTTTTCTTTCCGATAATGAACTTTTGGATTTATCGTGGGCAGGTCATGATGGATTTGGTTTTATAAAATTTGATCCAATAAATCAAGAAAAAATAAAAAAATATTCTTTTGATGAACATGTTTTATTGAAGTTTAAATCTCAATTAAAAGATAAGTTGAATAGAGATCGGATTCACCACGAAAAGAAAGGAGTAATAATCAACAACCAGTACTTGATTAAACTTGATGTGCCGACTAAAATTTCATTGAGTATGAAATATTTGCAGTGTAATTCTAATAAAAATCTTTTTTTTAATTGGGAGACTTCATCTGGATATAAAGAATTCACATCTTTAGAGTTTATTCATTTATTTGAAAAGATTATGCAATTCATTCAAACCTCTATAGATATTAAAATAAAATATTCAAAAAAGATTGATTTGTGCAGTTCAATTGCAGAATTAATTCCCATACAATTTTCGAACATTAAATGGAATTCAAATGAAATAAAATTATGATTTCAAAATATTTAAAATCAAAAAATACTTTAGACCAAATTCAATCACCTTTAGATGATGAGCAGTTACTAAAAGATAATGGTAACAAATGGTATTTAAAGGCATACCCTGGAAGTGAACTCTACTACCTTGAAGACCAATTTACTGATAACGAAATATCAATAATAAAAGCAATTGCAAAAAAACTTCCAAAAGAAAAGTCAACAATAGGATTAAATGATGAACATGAAGAATATAGGAAATCTATCACAACATGGATTAATATAAATGATTCAACTTCATGGATTTATAAAAAATTATCTTTTTTAGTTAATCAAGTTAATGCTAATTATTTTAATTTTGATTTGGATTTTATAAGCACTCTTCAGTTTACAGAATATTATTGTGATGAAAATATGTATAAACCTCATATTGATTCTATATTCTCATCTACTCCGATAAATAGAAAATTAACTTTTGTGGTACAATTTTCTGATCCATCAGAATATGAAGGTGGGAATTTAAAGTTACATTACAATAAAAACCCAATTTATATAAAAAAACAAAGGGGTTCTATTGTATTTTTCCCTTCATATGTTTTACATGAAGTTGAACCAGTAACAAGTGGGAAAAGAGAAACCCTTGTTGGTTGGGTTGAAGGTCTTCAATTTAGGTGAATGTTATGGATTTTAAAAAAGATGGTCTTTATGTTATAAAAAATTTTTTAGAACCAGATTTTGTTTCTTTTATTAAAGATTATTTTGCCATAAGAATTAATGCTGGGCAAAGTGAGATGTATGATCCGCAAGCAATTTATAGTTATTCCCTTTATGGGGATCCATTAATGGAAACTATTTTACAAAATTCATGCGAGCAAATAAGTGAAATTTTGGGCATTAAATTACTTCCAACTTACACTTACACAAGACTTTATCGAAAAGATGATGAATTGAAGGTACATCGAGATAGAGAAAGTTGTGAAGTATCTGCTACAGTTTCTCTTGGATTTCCAGAAGAAACTGAAATAAATCCAATATATTTCAGTGAAAATTCAGATGGATCCAATCCACATAAGGTTTTATTAAGTCCGGGAGATCTTTGTATTTACAGAGGTTGTGATTTATATCATTGGAGACCACCAATTAAACAAAAATGGTACTTGCAAGGATTTCTACATTTTGTGAATAAAAATGGAGATTATTCGAATTTCATTTATGATGAAAGACCATATCTCGGATATCCAAATACAAGAAAAACAATACTATAAATAAAACGTAATCATAGGAGTTATGTATGGAAGCAAAAGAAATGATTGAAACTTTGACTGAAAAGAGTGAAAGTCTTAAGACTGAACTTCTTTCAATGGAAAAAGAATTCAATTTAAAAAAAGAACAATATATTCGAATTCAGGGTGCACTAGAAGCATTGAACGAATTAAATTTGAATGATTGATAAATATAAGAGGCAGTATATACTGCCTCTTTAAAGGTATATACCCTATCAAAATGGATATTCCATATAGAATAAAGAGATCTTCTGTACCAGGAAAAAGACCAAAGGTTACAGATTTACAATTTGGTGAGTTAGGACTCAATACAAATGATTCGGATCTTTATGTTTTAAAGGGAACAAGTGGTGTTGGGATTGGATCAACAGTAGTTTTACTCACACCTTGGAATGAGAATCTTGGTTCAACCTCAATATTTTACGATAAATCGGTAGGAATAGGAACAACATCTCCATCAGAAAAATTACACGTACAGGGAAACGTAAGAATTACTGGTGGAATTTATGATAGTAATAATTTTGTAGGAACAACAACTTCTGTATTGTTGTCAACAGGGATTGGTATAAGTTGGACACCAATTGAGTTAGCTGCACTTCAAGGATTACAAGGACTTCAAGGTTCTTTTGGACTCCCAGGAAATCCAGGTTTACAAGGAACTCAAGGAAATCAAGGATTACAGGGTCTTCAGGGTTCTCAAGGAACTCAAGGCAATCAAGGATTACAGGGTCTTCAAGGTTCGCAAGGAACTCAAGGAACTCAAGGAACTCAAGGAACTCAAGGATTACAAGGAACTCAAGGAACTCAAGGTAATCAAGGTCTTCAAGGTCTTCAAGGTCTTCAGGGAACACAAGGACTTCAGGGTCTTCAAGGTCTTCAAGGTCTTCAGGGAACACAAGGACTTCAGGGTCTTCAAGGAACTCAAGGTCTTCAAGGATTACAGGGAACTCAAAGCAATCAAGGAACTCAAGGAAACCAGGGCAATCAAGGTCTTCAGGGGAATCAAGGCAATCAAGGTGTTCAGGGAACTTTGGGTTCTCAAGGTGCTCAAGGTTCGCAGGGAACACAATCAGTTCAAGGTTCTCAAGGTCTACAGGGAACCTTAGGTGTTCAGGGTGCTCAGGGATCTCAAGGAACTCAAGGACAACAAGGAACTCAAGGTCCTCAGGGAGCACAAGGAGCACAAGGAGTACAAGGTTCTCAAGGAACTCAAGGCAATCAAGGTGTTCAAGGTACTCAAGGTCTTCAAGGTCAGCAAGGTACTCAAGGACTTCAGGGTCAACAAGGAACTCAGGGAACCCAAGGACTTCAAGGAACTCAAGGACTTCAAGGTTCTCAAGGATCTCAAGGACTTCAAGGTCTTCAAGGAACTCAAGGTCAGCAAGGAACTCAAGGTCTTCAAGGAACTCAAGGTCAGCAAGGAACTCAAGGTCTTCAAGGAACTCAAGGTCAGCAAGGAACTCAAGGACTCCAAGGAACTCAAGGTCAACAAGGTACTCAAGGACTTCAGGGACAGCAAGGTACTCAAGGTACTCAAGGACTCCAAGGAACTCAAGGTCAACAAGGTACTCAAGGACTCCAAGGAACTCAAGGTCTCCAAGGTCTTCAAGGAACTCAAGGAACTCAAGGATTACAGGGAACTCAAGGTCTCCAAGGTTCTCAAGGATCTCAAGGTCTCCAAGGAACTCAGGGACAA
>Ga0075473_10000195_pt1 | contig 24719 bp, 28 predicted proteins | sample DEB19_08_DNA_FD_76340 | JGI IMG/M metagenome (GOLD analysis project Ga0075473, IMG submission 76340) | Aqueous microbial communities from the Delaware River and Bay under freshwater to marine salinity gradient to study organic matter... | ecosystem: Environmental > Aquatic > Marine > Coastal ... | reverse complement strand
TAATCGTCAACTTGGTGATGGAACTGGGGTTAACAAATCATCACCAGTTCAAATAGGAAGTTATACTACTTGGGTATCTTCATCATCTGGATTAAATTTTAATCATGGGATTAAAACATAATATTTATATTTATATTTTTTATATAAAAGGTTTTATTTTAATATGATAAATGATATGAAACATCCACTTGATGTTGCATTAGAATACGCAATCAACGGAAATCCAGGTGAAAGTGAAAATATACTCAGAAAACAACCACAAAATGATTATAGAGTTCTTTTTAACTTAGGTTGGCACGAAATGCGCCATGGAAATATGATGAAAGCGTTTGAATATTTCAATTATGGTAGATATATAAATGTTTTTGGATTACCACCGATACCTGGAAAAATATGGAAAGATGAACCATTAAAAAATAAAACACTTTTATTTAGATGTGAAGGTGGTTATGGTGATCAAATTCTTAATTTTCGTTTTGCTAAAAAATTTGAAGAAATGGGTGCAAGAGTTTTAGTATCATGTGATAAAGAATTAAAAGAAATATTCTCTCGTCACGGTTTTATTTGTATTAATACTGAAGCAATACCACATACACATTATGATTATTGGGTGCCAGCAATGTCTGCTGCTTATGTTTTAGGTATGGAATATAATGATTTAGATGGTAAACCATTTATGTTTCCAAAAGAAAAAAGAAATTTGTTTTCTAAGAAGGGTACACTAAAAGTTGGTATTCGTTGGAGTGGTTCAAAAGAATTTGAACACCAACAACACAGAATATTTCCATCCGAATTAATGATTGGATTACATGATGTTCCAAATACAACTTTTTATTCACTTCAAAGAGATGATGATTGTGTTGATGGACTCCCTTTTTCTGATATGCGAGAGCAAATGAAAACATGGGACGATACTGCTTCTATTATTGCGGGCTGTGATGTTATAATTACTTCTTGTACTTCAATTGCACACCTCTCCGCTGCTATGGGAGTTCCAACTTGGATAGTTACACCTATAATGCCGTATTATACATGGGTAGTACCTGGCGATACTTCAAGGTGGTATAATTCCGCAAGACTATTCAGACAAGAAAAATATGGTAATTGGGATAAACCATTTGAAAATATTAGAAAAGAACTTATAGGTTTAACTAAAAATATAATTTTGTAATAAAATAATTATATTTATATGTAGATAAACATAGGATAATTAAATGAAATATGCATATGTAGAAAATGGTCAAGTTAAAGATATTAGACAATCTTTACCAAATGTTTGGAGTAATATATCCAATTTCAATACTTTAGACGATAATACAGTCAAAGGATTTGGTTGGCTACCATATACTTTTATAGAAGGTCAAACCGGAGATGATTATATTATACTTGCATCCAATTTTGAAATATTAGAAAATGAAGTAATAGAACACCAAATAACGCGTCTTAAAACGGATGAAGAAAAAGAACAAGATAAACAAAATATGTGGAAAATTGTTCGTGAAGAGAGAAACAAAAAACTGTCAGAGTGTGATTGGACACAATTATCAGATTCACCGCTATCAAATCAAAAACAAACAGAATGGCAAATATATCGTCAATCTCTTCGTGATATAACAACACAACTAAATCCATTTTCAATAGAATGGCCAACTCCACCGGAGGCATAAGGTGAATAACCCTATATTAAAACTTATCCGTGAAATGAACCTTTCCATATTCAATGAAAATGAATTGGTGGATAAGGACATTGTTGTTTTATTTCCTGGTAAATTCAATCCAATGGGTATTCATCAACGAGAAGAATATAATAGATTATGCCGTAAATTCGGTAAAGAAAATGTTTATGTTGTAACTGATGATAAAATGGATATTCAAACACTTCCATTATCATACGATGAAAAGGTACAAATAATAAAAAGACATGGTGTAACGAATGTTATGAAATCAAATACACCATATCATGCAACAGATATTATAGAAAAGTTTGACGGTCAAGATACAATTATAATTTATGCTCTCGGCAATGATGACCTATCAAAAATTAAAGAGTTTAAACGGTTGACTAAGTATAATAATTCTTCTAACCTACCATACAAAGATATTCAAAATCCTTATGTTTATTACATAATATCAAATCATATCTCTTATGATATTCCCAGTTTTGGTGAAATGACACGAGAAACTATTCACAAGGCATTGAGTGATAGAGAAGCAAAACTATCAGAGTTAAAGAGTAGATTTATTTCTATATTTGGTTGGTTTGATGTTAAGATATTCAATATGGTTATTGCCAAGTTTAATGAAAAACGAGGTGAAATGATTGAAGTGAAAAAGAAAAAAGAAGGTGAATTAAGACCACTTCACATGATAACAAGAAAGTTTTGGGATAAAGTATTTGAAAATGTTATAACAGAAGAAATAATAGCTTATCACAGAAGTTCAAAAAATTTTCATAAGTTTGATATATCAAATGTTAGTGTTGATAGTAATAAACAAAGATATGGATATGGGCTTTATTTTTCCGATAATATACCAGATAATCAGTACGGTGATTACTTATACAAAGTAAAACTTTTCAAAGATAAAAAAGATTATGTTTTGATAGATACGAAGAGTCCAGTTGAAGAAAATATAGTTAATAAAATTGTAGAAGCGTTAGATAGGTTGAATAAAAAATCTGATGAAGTTATTGAATTTGCATATAGTGGTTATCTTTTTTATAAAACTTTATCAAGAATTTTAGGTGGTGATAAATACGCTTCTTTATTTTTATTTAATAATGGTGTTGATGGTTTAAAAAGTAGGATAAGTAATAATTGGAATGATTACATATTATTTAATGATGATTCTATAAATATTGAAGATATTAAATATGATAAAGTATTTGAAAATGTTATAACAGAAGAAATAGAACAAATAAATGAAGTAGCAACATTACCAACTGGTTTATTGAAAGAAATAGAACCAGTTGCCGTAGAACTTTTTAAGGAAATCGCTGATTTAATACGATTAGATTCAAGTTTTCTTGGATTTAAGCGTATTTTGCTTCCTAGAGTAAAATCTGGATTTGAAAATCAAGAATATATTACTGCAATCGTAAACCGTTGGATTAAAAACGAAGACTATGTTAAAAAATATGGTAATAAATTTTTTAATGGTATTAAGTTACAATCTGTTGAAATTGAAATTAAAGCGGGACTTGATGCGAAATTTTCTGAAATAACAAAAGTTTTACAGTATTGTTTTAAAAATAATAAAGATGAAGAAAATGCAGGAATCGCTTTGGAAATAGAACATTTACTTGATCCAGATTTTGATTCAGAATATGAATTAAACAATAAAATAAATTATACAAAATTTAATTCTGAGTTGACACAATTTTCTACCAATAGTGATGAGTTTGCCGGCGGTGCTGCATTGGGTTCTGGTATTAAATCTTTAGATAAAGCAGAATTTAGAATATATTTCACATTTGAATTTATTCCATTCTTTGTAAAGATACAACTTGCAAAGCGTGGTACAATAAAAACTTCGGTTGATAGTATAATACAAGAATTTGTTAAGAAAGTGTTTATACCTACTATTGCACACGAGTTGATACATTATGTACAAAGAGTAAAAGAATTTTCTAATTCTCAAAAAATTCACCGTGCATCATATAATCGTTTATCAGCAGATGATTCAAATTATTGGAAAACATATTTATCTGATACTATGGAAATTGGTGCTCATGCAGAAGAATTTGTAGAACAAATGAGAGCTCATTTTCCAATGGAAACTGATAAATCATTATTGAAAATGTTACAATACAATAAAATACCACTCGGTGTATCCGATTCACTAAAAAAATATTACGATGCGTTTTTCAAAGAAATGGGTAATAACCCAAATGATCCAGTTAAAAAAAGATTTATAAAAACAGTTTATCAAATCATAGATAAAAGTTAATAAAGTAATAAAAGGTTATGTTATGGAAATAAAAATTGATAGTTTGCAGGATGTAAAAAAACTTCTTGCAGGTGAACATGATAGTCAACAGAAAGTTCAAGTTGGTTATAATGCCACAAACAAAGAAGATACAGAAATTCGTCAAGTCGGTGATAAATGGTTTGATGATGATGGAAATGAATGGGAACAAAAGAATGGCTATAAGGTAAAACTTGGTAAAGTTTGGCAACAAGAATTACATAAGTATTTGAATACATTTACAAATTGTCCAAAAGAAACTTGTACTTGTGGTATGCCAAAAAGATTAGATGAAAAAATGAGGCGTATTCATGGTATGTGTTTTGATTGTGTAGTTGATATGGAACATAAAATTCGTCTTGAAGGTAAATGGGATGAATATGAAAATAGAAAAGTAAAAGAAAATGCTATTGCTTGGTTAGAAGAAGCAGAGAAAGATAAAAATTTAATAGCTGATGAGTTATCTAGGATGGAATTTAGTAATGATTTCGGTGACATTGAAAAATGGAAAACCAGTATCAATAAAGATGAGCTATTGGAAAAAATAGAAAAAGAGTTTGAAGAATTTAAAAAAAATTTTATTGAGAAATTAGAAAATGAAGGGGAATAAAGTTTTATCAAATGTATTCGTTGGTATTGGTGGAGGTATATCATCAAAACGAGTTATGTTATTTCTTTCATTTTCTATGATGGTTGCAATGGCATCATTATCTATTTTCTACGATAAAAAAGTTGAACAATTTATTTTTGACGGATTTCTTTACATAGTTATTGGTGGTTTATTTTCTGTTGCATCTGAGAGATTTAGTAGTTCATATAGAAAGGTATCTCCAGATGAATACTATCAAGAACCACCAATTGATGATCAAAACAATCGGAGAAGTTGATGAAACAAATAATAGTTGAAAGGGCAGTACCAACAAACAAAAAACTTTATTCAAGTGTAAAATCAAGAATAAAGAAAAAATATAAAGTGTGGCCAAGTGCTTATGCATCCGGTGCTCTTGTAAAGGCATACAAAGCTGCTGGTGGTGGATTTCGTAATGTGAAAGAAGTTGTTAATAATCCATCATACCAACTTGAAGGATATTCCACAAATGGTTGTGGTAAAATAACAGAACTACATTTTTCTTTACAAGAGAATAAACCAAACATGATGAATGAGGCGGAATATCGTGGAAGAAAGGTTTCTCTCGGTAAACCATTCAGAACACCAGGTGGTCCTAAAAAGTTTTCTGTTTATGTAAAAAAACCAAACGGTAATGTTGTTAAAGTAAACTTTGGTCACAAAGGTGAAGGTGGTAAGAAAACAATGAAAATTAAAAAGAGTAACCCTCAAAGAAGAAAATCATTTAGAGCAAGACACCATTGTGATTCTCCTGGACCAAGACACAAGGCAAGGTATTGGAGTTGCCGTTTTGGATGGCCGTCGAGTGGCAAAGGTGCAATAGATAAAACATAATATGAATAAAGATATTTTTAAGGCAATAATGAGACCGGCTCTTGAATCAAATACAACAAGAGACGGTAATCAATTTGGTGAACTATTAGCAACTGCATATTCATATTCAACATTGGGTTTTGCACAAACATTATATGGTGCAAAATTAATACAAGGTCAAAAGGCATTCTTGCAGGATGCGATAGCAAACGCTGTTAATAGTAATCAAGGTGTAACCTCCCGTGATATATTACAAACTACTTCAAAATTAATGGCTGTTGGTTTTATAGGTTATTGGGCAGGTGCTAAGTTTGATTTAACAGTACCAAAACCTGCATTATCTCTTGCAACAATAGGTACTAAGGTTACTTTTCCTGGTGCTCCCGAACCACTTGCAACTCACATTTGGTTAGCATTTTCACAAGGATATACTGAAAGATTTTTGGATGTACTTTGTTCGGCATTGGTTACTCATCAAACTACTATACAAGGAACAGTTATGGGAACAGATGCAACAGGAAAACCTATTCCTGTTCCTATTCCTTGGGTGAGTATAATTTAAAATTACTATATTTATGTGTATGAATATAATACAAGAAAATATGGTTAGAAAGATTATTCGTGAATATGTAAAAACATATTTAATTGAAGGTAAAAAACCCAGTGGGGGATTGACTCGTTGGTTTAAAGACCGTTGGGTTGATATTTCTCGTAAAAATAAAAGTGGTGGTCATCCTGCCTGTGGTTCTTCCGCTGGAAGTAAGTCACGAAAAGGTGGAAAGAGAGCTTACCCAAAATGTGTACCTGCAAGTAAAGCTGCAAGTATGTCATCAAAACAAAAGAAAAGTGCCGTAACACGCAAAAGAAAAAAAGGTGCAACTGGTCGTGGTAAGGCAAAAATGGTTTCAACATTCACAAAAGGTTAGTTATGGAGATTGATAAGAGAATAGAATGGATCCTAAAGGGCATTGCAACTTTGGGTGGTTTACTGTTTGTGTTCTATATGTTTAAGGATACTCAAAGTTCAAAAGCAGAAATTAAACAATGGACAAAAACAAAAGATAGTTTAGAGGCATTGGTGCAAAAATATCAATATGACTATACCTTCTTGAAAAAAAGAGCAGATGAATTGGATTCCATTATCAAAGTGAAATCGGAAAATGTCCGTATTGTAAAAGAAAGATTCTACATATATCGTGACAGAAAAATTACAAATCCAGATTCAGCTACAAAGTTTGTTAAAGATTTTATTAAAGAGTAAGTTATGAAATATATTATCGCATTACTTTTCATGGCATCCACTACATTTGCTTCTGAAAAAGATTCTCTTGTTTGTTTTAGTAAATCCGAAGTAACTAAATTGGCAAACAAAATTCAACTCCTAAGAGATTCCGTTGAATATCTACAAACAGTTGTAAATGTACAAGATACCGTAATTGATTTGTATAATTCTCGTGTTGATTTCTATAATAGACAACTCAGTAATAGAAATGCATTAATTGATGCTTGTCAAAAACAGAAGGCAGAATTGGAAAAAATCAATGAAGAATTACAACCTCGTTGGTATGACAATAAATTTCTTTGGTTTTTTGGTGGGGTCGGAACAGTCCTAGGAATAATATTTGCAGTACAATGAGTCAATCTACTAAAAATCTAAAAGACATCATTAAAGAGGAATATGCCAAATGTGCGGCAAATCCCGTATATTTTATGAAAAGGTATGCAAAGATTCAACACCCAAAAAGAGGCAAAATACTTTTTGAATTGTATCCATTCCAAGAAGATGTTCTAAAAGAATTTAATGATAATCGATATAACATAGTCCTAAAATCTCGTCAGTTGGGTATTTCAACTTTAATTGCTGGATACTCATTATGGATGATGTTATTTAATAATGATAAAAATATTCTTGTTATTGCTACGAAACAAGAAACTGCAAAAAACTTGGTAACAAAAGTTCGTGTTATGTATGACAATCTACCTAGTTGGTTGAAGACTGGCGTTCAAGAAGATAATAAACTTTCACTTCGATTTAAGAACGGTTCACAAATTAAAGCCGTTTCTGCTGCCGCTGACTCCGCTCGTTCTGAAGCACTTTCACTTCTTATTATAGATGAAGCTGCATTTATTGATGGCATAGATAAGATATGGGCATCTTCACAACAAACACTCGCAACCGGTGGTACTGCAATTATCAACTCTACTCCAAATGGTGTTGGTAACTTTTATCACAAACAATGGGTGAAGGCAAAGTTAGGTGAAAGTGGTTTCAATCCAATAGAATTATTATGGCAAGTTCATCCAGACCGAGATCAAGCATGGCGTGATGAACAAGATGCACTGTTAGGTCCTGACATGGCTAAACAAGAATGTGATGGAAACTTCCTTTCATCTGGTCGTGCTGTTATTGATGGTGAACTTGTAAAGTGGTATGAAGACACTTATGTATGTGAACCAAAAGAAAGAAGAGGTATTGAAGATTCACTTTGGATATGGGACTACCCTGATCCTTCAAAAACATATATGGTAGTAGCAGATGTTGCTCGTGGTGACGGAAACGATAACTCAGCATTTCATGTACTTGATGTTGAAAACATGGAACAAGTTGCTGAATATAAAGGTAAACTTGATACAAAAACTTATGGAAATATGTTAGTATCAGTTGCAACAGAATATAATGATGCATTACTTGTTCCTGAAAATGCTAACATTGGATGGGCTGTAATTCAACAAATTATTGATAGGGGTTATCCGAATCTTTATTATACATACAAAGAAGATGGTTATACTGATCCATCCGTTCATATTCCAAAAGGTTATGACTTAAAAGATAAATCTCAAATGGTTCCTGGTTTCACTACAAGTGCTAAAACAAGACCACTTTTAATTTCAAAGTTGGAAACATATTTTCGTGAAAGAGCACCTATTATAAAATCTTCACGGTTAGTAGAAGAATTATATGTGTTTGTTTGGAATGGTTCAAAGGCAGAAGCACAAACAGGTTACAATGATGATTTGGTTATGTCATTTGCAATAGGTTTGTGGGTGAGAGATACTGCTCTGAAACTTCGTCAAGAAGGTCTTTTAAAAACAAGAATGAGTTTGGATTATTTAGGAAAGTCGTCAACAATACATAAACCATCTTATTCATTTGGTGATGACAGTAGTGGCTGGAATATGAAAGTAAATGGACAAGATGAAGACTTAACATGGTTGATAAAATAGTGTTTAACTATTTTTGATACATATTTATATCAATATAATAATACTTAATAATAGGTGATGCATGGCTCAGAGTAAATCATTATTTGACAGATTGAAAACTCTCTTTTCCACGAATGTTGTTGTAAGAAATGTTGGTGGTAAAAAACTAAGAGTAGTGGATACCGCTCGTTATCAAGCAGATGGTAATCCACACACTTCAAAAGTTATCGATAGATATGGTCGCCTACATGGAACTCGTGGAACCCCAATATCAGTATACAATCAATATAATTCATTCTCAGCAACAAAAATAGATTTATACACCGATTATGAGGCAATGGATACCGATGCAATCATTTCTTCTGCATTGGATATTTACTCAGATGAAAGTACCTTAAAAAATGATCAAGGTGATGTTTTAACTATTAAAACTGATAATGATAATATTCGTAAAATACTTAAAAATCTGTTTTATGATATTATTAATATAGAATATAATTTATGGCCTTGGATTCGTAACCTATGTAAATACGGTGACTTTTATTTGTATCTTGATGTGAAGGATGAACTTGGTGTTACCAATGTTGTTCCATTTTCACCGTATGAAATGCAAAGAGAAGAAGGAACTGATCCAGAACATATTTACATGACTAAATTTATCTATGAAGGTCCACTTGGAAAGGGTGAATTTCAAAATTATGAAATTGCTCATTTTCGTTTATTAGGTGATACCAATTATCTTCCTTATGGTAAATCCATGTTGGAAGGTGCTCGTAAACTTTATAAACAATTAGTTCTCATGGAAGATGCGATGTTGATACATCGTATTATGAGAGCACCTGAAAAAAGAATATTCAAGGTTGATATTGGTAATATACCACCGGCAGAAGTAGACCAATATATGCAAAATATTATGAATCGTATGAAGAAAACTCCAGTTATAAATGAACAAACTGGTGATTATAATCTTAGATTCAATATGCAAAATCTTTTAGAAGATTTTTACTTACCAGTTCGTGGTGGACAATCTGGTACTTCGATTGAAACTCTTGCCGGTTTACAATATCAAGCGATTGAAGATGTTGAATATCTTAAAAGTAAAATATTTGCTGCTCTAAAAGTACCAAAGCCATTTTTAGGCTACGATGAAAGAGCAGAAGGTAAAGCAACATTGGCTGCATTAGATATTCGTTTTGCAAGAACAATTGAAAGAATCCAAAGAATAGTAATATCAGAATTGACTAAAATTGCAATTGTTCATTTGTATGCTCAGGGGTATGAAAATGCAGATTTGGTAAACTTTGAACTTGGTCTTACTGGTCCTTCTATTATTTATGAACAAGAAAAAGTTGCTCTTATGAAAGAAAGAGTTGACTTAGCCGGAACACTTATAGAAAAGAAACTATTTTCGTTAAAATATATCTATTCAAATATATTTAATCTTTCCGAAGACGAGGCTGAGTTTGAAAAGAATGAAGTCCTTGAAGATATTAAACACGCATTCCGTCAAAAACAAATTGAAAATGAAGGTAATGATCCAGCAGTAACTAAGGAATCATTCGGAACACCACATGATATTGCAAGTATGCAAGTTCGTGGTGGTTCAACTGTAATAAATGATGTGGAAATGCCAGATGGTGGTTGGCCAGGTGCCGGTAGACCTGCTAAGAATCTAAATTATGGAACAGACAAACATCCAATGGGAAGAGATCCTATTGGTAGAAAAGATATTGGTCGTACTCTTAAACCAAACGGTTCAATAAAACATGACTATAAAGGTGGATCCCCACTTTCTCTTGAAAACAAAGATGTTGAAAAAATAATTGGTAGTATGTCTGGTATTAAAGTAAAGACCAAATCAATAATTTCTGAAAGTTTGAAACCTTCCATAAAAGAAGAAATTGAACCAAATTTACTGGATGAAAACAATTTATTAGACGAATTATAATTTTTTTTATATTTATTCTATGATAGTGAACACTAACAGGTATAAGGAACAATGAAGAAAATAAAACACTCAAAGTTTAAAAATACTGCCATGTTATTCGAGTTATTAACTCGTCAAATAACATCGGATATTATCTCTGCGAATGAGTCTGTTGCTATACAGATTCTAAAAAAGTATTTCAACAAGAATACAGAACTCATTAAAGAATATAGATTGTATAAAACTCTTTGTGATGAAAGACTAAAATCCGATACCAAAGCAAATATGCTAATTGAAGCAGTTCTTAAAGCAAGAAGAGGATTGAATAGGAAGAGACTTCAAACTGAAAAATATGAGTTAATAAAATCTATAAAAGAAAATTTTGATATAGATTCTTTTTTTCAGACCAAAGTTCAAAATTATAAGTTATTGGCATCTGTTTATAAGATATTTGAAAATAACGAAATTGATAATCCAATCGAATTCACTCAGTCTCGTATAACAATTCTTGAAAATATAACAGCAAACAACAAACATAAAGTTGTAACTGAGAGTGTTACTATCGCTAATGAACCAAAAGAAGTTCGTTTGCTTGCTTATAAGTATATGGTTGAAAGGTTCAATGAAAAATATGGAAGTTTAAATGAGTCACAAAAGACTCTTCTTCGTGAATATATTGGTAATGTCAGTAACACTAACAATTTGAAGTCTTTAATCCAGACTGAAGCTGTAAGTATAAAAAATATATTTACTAAAAATATTCATAGAGTTAAAGACAAATCAATCAAAATAAAATTAATAGAAGTAGTTAATTTATTGGATGAATATAAGACAATAAAAAAAGTAGAAGAGAATCATATTTCTGCACTTCTTCGTTATTACAGTTTAATAGAAGATTTATCGTGGAGTAAATAATGCCAACATTTAATGAAGTACATCCTTATAATTTTCCAACATCGAGTGCTAGCGAATTTGATAGAAAAGGACATCCTGGAAAATGGTTGAAAACAATTACAGTTAGTGGAACAGTTTGGTTCACCGGATCTAATTACGGTGCGGGTGCTATAATTCCTTTTAGTAGTGCTGCAGGAACTGCTTATCTTAGTGGTGGTGGGAGTATTAATATAGGTAACTTGGCAAAAACTTATATGCACGAATTATCTATTGAAAGAATAGAGGGTGGTGCGGATTGTTATGTTTTAATTCGTAATCAAATGATTAGGTAATATATGAATGTAGAATCTTTCATACAAAAAATAAAAGAATCCGAAGAATTTATAAAATTCAATGATGAAATGGGTATTTCTGAAACTAGTGTAACTGGTATGGTTGCGGGGTATCAAACACCAAAGGCATTTGCACCAAGTGAAGATGCTTTTGAAGAACACAGTGAAGAAGTTGCAAAGAATCAAGGATATACTGTTGTTCCGAAGGGAAAGGGTAAAAACTTTGAGTCTGTTTATAAACAGGCAATGGGTGCTTTAAATGAGGCATCATATAAAGAATTTCGTAAAGATGAAACAAGAACAACAAATAGAAAAATAAATGACTCTATAAAAAATATAAATAGAATCATGTATGAAGTTGAAAGAGCGGTAGAGCACGCGTCAAGGTTAAAAACTGAAATGGCAGTTGACCAAAGAACTCTTTGGAGAGAATCGAGAAATCGTTTGGTTAAAATTGCAGAAAAAATAAATAGAATTAGTAAAAAAATACACGAATTAGGTGCATAATATGAAACAACTACTCGTAGATACTATACTTTTTAGTGTAAGTCCAAAAATGATTGCCGAATCTGAAAGAAAGAATGACGGTAAAGTTATAGTCTCGGGAGTATTACAGAGAGCGGAAGCAAAAAATCAAAACGGTAGAGTCTACCCAAAAAAGATTTTAATGCGTGAAGTAAAAAAATATGCTGCAACGAATATAAAAGAAAATCGTGCTCTTGGTGAATTAGACCATCCGGATTCATCTGTAATAAATCTTCGTAATGTTTCACATAATGTTCTTGGTGTTGATTGGGACGGTAATGATGTTATTGGTAAGGTTGAAATTCTACCAACGCCATCTGGAAACATTCTAAAACAACTTCTTGGTGCCGGTATTCGCCTTGGAATATCATCAAGGGGATTGGGTTCGGTGGAAGAAATAAGTGAAGGAACTGTTGAAGTTCAAGAGGATTTTGAATTATTATGTTGGGATTTCGTTTCAAATCCGTCAACTCATGGTGCATTTATGTATCCAGATGGAATGAGTGAAGGTTTGATACGCGAAGGTGTTAGTTTAGAAACTATTGCAAAAATAGATCCTAAATTACAAAGAATAAATAATAATATAACAAACATTATTTGTGAAATAGGTAATGTTTGTGAATGTTTATTTGGAGATAAATAATGCCTGCACTCTCACAACAACAACAAAAAATAATGGGATTGGCTCTTGCATATAAAAGAGGTAAAGTTCCTGCATCAAAAGTGAGTAAATCTGTTAAAGATTTGGCTAATTCTATGTCTATTAAGGAATTAGAAAAGTATGCATCAACATCTCACAAAGGTCTTCCTAAAAAAGTTGGTGAAACGAAAACAACAATGACAAAGGAAGAAATAAACAAACTTGTTGCTGATGCAGTTGAGGAAGTAATGGGTGAGCGGTTTAGTACAAAAAGATTAACATCAGAACAAAAACAACAGTATATTGAAGCTATATCTCGATATAATGAACACCGTTCTGTTATTCATAGATCTAAACAACTTCCGGAAATAGTTAAGGAAATTAAAAGACTTGTTGAATTTGCAAGTAAAAATATGGTAGAAGAATCTGGTGATTGGTTTGAAGGTATGTCACATTCTCGTAATACAAAAAGATTAAAAGAATCTGTCATTATGTTTGAAAAAACATCAGCAAAAATTGTTAAACTACAAAGAACATTAGAATCTATTTACGAGAATATAGGAAAACATCTCGGTAGATTTTATGAAATAAAAGATAATAATAAATAATAAGGAAATGTGGTTATGAATGACAGAGTATACAATACCTCTAAACCAGCTCATGTAAAGGTAAAAAATACGGGTATGAATGTTGATATTATGATTAAAATTTTCAAGCGTAAGGTGAAAGAAGCCGGTATCCTTGAAGAATATAAAAATCGTATGGAATACATTAAACCATCCAAAAGGAAATCAGAAAAAAGAAATGCGGCAATTAGACGCCAAAGAAAAATTGATAGTGAAAACATTTAAGCATTGGAGAAATATAGATGACCTTTCTTAGTATTAAAAGACTAATCCGTGAAGAATTGCGGAAAGTTATTGAAAATAAAGAAAGGTTATCGTCTTTATATGAGGAGGATGATGCACCGGCTGAAACTCCTACTGAAACCCCTACTGAAACTCCCACCGAAACCCCAACTGAAACTCCTGATGAAAAACCAGAAGAAGAAAAAAAGGAAGAAGAGCCGGAGGAGAAGCCTGAGGAAGAGAAATCTGAGGAAAAACCAGAAGAGAAATCTGAGGAAAAACCAGAGGAAGAAAAGTCTGATAAAAAACCAGAAGAGGAAAAAAAGGAAGAAGAAAAACCAAAAGAACCGAATGAGGAAAAAACTGGATTAAAAACGGTTGGTTTTCTTAAACCAATAGAGGTAGAAAAATTGAGTAAAAAGACAACTGGAATTTATCCAGAATCACAAGATAAATTACTTAATTTTGATTACGAAGAAATATTAGATATGTATGATTCAGTTATAGGTAAAGACAAAGATTTAAAGGCATTATACAAACGAGTAGAAACAATTGCTGTCTCTAAACATAGTATATTGAGTAAAAAAGAATTGGATAAAGAAACTGTAACTGCACTCCAACATTATTATTTGAATACCGGTCATATAAATAATATCATACGATTTGCTGAATCACTCATGTCACCGAAAGAAATACGCCAACAACTTAAAATGGGTAAACCAAAAGAAGGCGATAAGAGAGAAAAGATTTTTAATAGTGCAATGAATGCATTTACAATTCGTAGTTTAGATTATGCATTTAGTGAACAAATGCAGAGACTTGATTATAACATAATAACCTACAAATCTGTTGAAAACGAAGATGTTTTACAGGCATTCGTTGATGCCGGTCAATGGGTTGATGAAGTGTTTGTAACAACAACATTGAATCCTTTGATATGTGAGGGTGGTGATAAAAAAAGATTACCACTTTTTGAGTTTTTAATTCCCGCTGGAACTTCCGTATTAACCTTACCATGTAAAGTAAATGAATATTGTCATGAAACGGAGGTAACTCTTCCGAGAAATTGTAGATATACTATTCAAGGATTTAATGATAAAAGAAATATTTACAAAATATTAGTGGAGCAAAATCATGGCGGATGAAAAGAAAATAGACACAAAGGATAGGAATAAAAGATATACATACACTCAGAACGATGTAAAATCTATATTCTCTTATGGTCCTCCCGAAAAAAATTCACAAAAAAATACCGAAAAAAGTAGTTAGTACATACTTATATTTACAAAATACTCTATTGAAGAATTTAAGAATATCTTCACCTTATAGAGTTTATTATTATTTTTACATACATTAGTCGTTAATAATAACACTAGAATAGTTGGAGATTTTAAATGAATGACTTACTGAAAGAAGCAATTGCAGATGCTAAAGCCGTTAAGGAAGTAGCACTTGCAAACGCAAAGCTCGCATTGGAGGAGGCATTTACACCTCGTCTTCAATCGATGCTCTCCAAAAAATTGGCAGAAGAAGCAGAAGCAGAAGAGCCAGTTGAAGAGGGTGAGGGTGAAGAAGAAGCACCAGTTGAAGAATACGGATTCTTTGAGGGTGAAGAAGAAGAACCTGCGATGGAAGAAGGTGAAGATGAAGAACCTGCAATGGAAGAAGGTGAAGAAGAGGAAGCACCTGTTGAAGAAGGTGAAGATGAAGAAGCACCAGTTGAAGAAGGTGAAGATGAAGAAGAACCAATGGATGAAGATTTGATGGAGATAATTCGTCAATTAGAAGAAGACATTGATTCATCTGAAATCGGCAGTGGTGACAACAAGAAACCATCAGCAGTTGCATCAGATGACTCTACTGAAATGAAGAGTGAAAAACTTACTCAATTAGTAGAAGATGAAGAAGACAGTGAAGAGGTTGCTGAAATCAAAGAAATTCTCCGTGCTCTCCGCGAGGAAGAGGAAGGTGAAGCTGAAGAAGCACCCGTTGAAGAAGGTGAAGATGAAGAAGAAGTAGATATTAAAGAAGTTCTCCGTGCTCTCCGCGAGGAAGACGAAGAGGAAGCACCTGTTGAAGAAGGTGAAGATGAAGAAGCAGAAGTTGCAGAAGCAAAACTTCGTGAAGCTTATGCTGTTATCAAATTCTTGCGTTCAAAAATAAACGAGGTAAATCTTCTTAATTCTAAATTATTGTTCTCTAACAAACTTTTTAGAAAACACTCATTGTCAGAGCGTCAAAAAATGACTGTTATCGAAAACTTTGATCGTGCATCAAGTCTTCGTGAAGTCAAATTAGTTTTTGCTACACTTAGCGAATCGTTTAGAACAACAAAAGTTAAACAACTTAAAGAATCTTTTGCTTCTAAACCAACAGCAAGTACACGCCCATCAAAACCAATCTTGAATGAAGGTAATGATATGGCAAATCGTTTACGCAAATTAGCAGGTTTAAAATAATTTAATTAAGGATAAAAAAATGAGTATACAATCTCTCTTAAATGCTTCTGGGAATCCCCACAAAGCACTTATCAAAGAAAACAAGCAAATTGTCAACAAATGGGCAAAAACTGGTCTTCTTGATAATTTGAATAATGAATATGAAAAGAACTCTATTGCAGTTCTTTTAGAAAACCAAGCAAAACAACTTATTGATGAATCAAGCCGTACAGGTACAGCAGCTGGCTCAGAAGAATGGGCAGGCGTTGCACTTCCATTGGTTCGCCGTATTTTTTCTGAAATTGCTGCGAAAGATTTTGTTTCTGTTCAACCAATGAACTTGCCTTCTGGTCTTGTGTTCTTCTTGGATTTCAAATATGGTACAGCACAACCTGGTTTCACAACAGGTGCAGGTAAAGATTCACAAAATGATTCTGTATTCGGTGTGACAGGTAAAGATGCAAAAGACGCTGATCCTTCAGGCGGTCTTTATGGTGCAGGTCGTTTTGGTTATTCAATCAATGAAGCAAACACTTCAACATTGGCTGTAACTGCTACTACTGTTGATTCTACTAACTGTGCAACTGGTTCAGTTTCTCACAGTACACCAGCAACATATCAGTATGATACAGAATTCCAAAATGCTTACTCTGCATCTCTTGCAGGTGGTAAAATCTTTACAGTTACAGTTTCTTCTGCATCTATGACAACACACGATACAGAAGCAATTCGTGCTTTCAAGATTTCTGGTTCAAATATTTTGGGTTACTTCCCACAATATACAACTGCAAACTCAACAAACACACAAATTACATTCGTAGTTTCTGCATCAGCAGTTCCTGGTAATGCAGTTGTTTCTTACGAAAAACAACCTACTGCAACTTCTCGTGGTGACTTTGAAGACACAGCAGGTTCTGCATTAGCTGACACAACAGCTATTCCAGAAATCAATCTAGAATTGCGTTCAGAATCCATAGTTGCTAAAACACGCAAGTTGAAGGCAGTATGGACACCTGAATTCGCACAAGATTTGAATGCATATCACTCAATCGATGCTGAAGCAGAATTAACATCTATGTTGTCTGAATACATTTCACAAGAAATTGATTTGGAAATTCTTGATATGTTGATTAAGAATGCACAAACAACAGAAAGATGGTCTGCTCGTATCGGTCGCACTTATGATGGTGCTACTGGATTGTTCGGTGACTATGCTACAAACCAAGCTGCTGCTTCTGCGTTTAACCAACAAACTTGGTTCCAAACACTTGGCACAAAGATTCAAAAAGTATCAAACACAATTCATCAGAAAACACTTCGTGGTGGTGCAAACTTCCTCGTATGTTCTCCACAAGTTGCTACAATACTTGAATCAATGCCTGGCTATGCAGTTGATGGTGAAGGTATGAAATTCGCAATGGGTGTACAAAAAGTTGGTCAATTAAATGGTCGTATCACAGTTTACAAGAACCCATATATGCTTGAAAATCAAGTTCTTGTAGGTTTCCGTGGTTCACAATTCTTGGAAACAGGTGCGGTTTATGCTCCTTACATTCCACTTGTAATGACACCATTGGTATATGATCCAACCAACTTCACACCAAGAAAAGGCGTGATGACTCGCTATGCTAAGAAAATTGTTCGTCCTGAATTCTACGGTTTGATTCAAATCGATTCTTTAGGTGACATCTAGTCTTAGATGGTTGGTGAAAAATAAAGGAGTGAGAAAAAATCTCACTCCTTTTTTGTTTTTTTTTCATTTTAGTTTATATTTATTTCTGAGTGTTCAAACAGATCACTCTTTTTAAAATTTGTATTTTTAAGTAATAATGGGAAAATAGTATGAAACAGACTAACAAAAAGAGAAGACTGTTTGAAGATGATGAAGTATTTGGAACCAAAGATGCTATGCCACTAAGTCAAGTTCCAGCTGATGCGGCGAAAGCAGCATACAAAGGTGGAAAGGCTGATGGAGATACTGCGGATGATCAAATTCCATCGAAAAAAGTATCCGTTGCTGCTGGTAAATTAAAACCGTCTCAAAAAGAAGTAGTTCCACAGAAAGCAGTAGAATTTGCTTTTTCTGCAATAATGAAAATCAATCCTATGCCAAGTGGACCTGGTGGTGATTTACAAGCGATTATATCAAACGATAATTATATCATGGACGGACATCACCGTTGGGCAGCAACATTCTTAGTTGACCCATCTGCAACTCTTGATGCAACACAAATTGACCTTCCAGGTGGTGCTCTTGTAACTGCACTTAATGTTGTTACAAAAGGTTTAGGTCGTGGTGGAAATACTGGTAAAGGTGATATTGCACAATTTGGTGGTAAACCAATCGAAGATGCTATTGATGCTGTTTTAGAAAAAGGTTATTGGGCAGAAAAAGATCCTGCAAAATGTAAAGAAGCTTTTGAAAAATGGGGTGGTTCGGTTGAAGAGGCAAAGAAAAAAATGGTTGCTAATGCGGCAAAAATGCCAAAGGCAATTCCAGGATGGGCGCCAAATCGTGTAGATATGCCCGTTATAAATGCTCCCGAAGTTGCAACTATTGCTAAGGCAATTGCAGCTGGTGCTATCGATCTTAAGGCACCATACGGTCCTGATGTTAAGGATAAAATGGAATCATATTATCAAATGCGTCGTGGTCAAAAACCACTAACAGAATCTATTATGAAAAAACTTCGTGAATATAACAAAGTAAATCAAAAGAGATTACAAGAATCATATTTGAAAAAAGTTAAAAAACAAAGACTTCAAGAAAGATTAGTTAGTATTTTGAGACCATTAGTCAAAGAAACAATAAAATCAATGGTAAAGAAATAATAAGTCAATATTAATAAAGCAAACCTCATGATAATTACATGGGGTTTTTTTATTTACACACATATTTATCTAATGTAATAGAATTTATTTTACACAGTTGGAAACTACCTATGAAATCTAAAATTAATGACACTAACTCTTTAAGAAGTCTTATGAATGAAGTCATGTCTGAAAATAATACATTCAAAAGATTTGACACAGTTCGTAATAGTGCAATATCACTTGACGAACAAGCAATACATTCACTGTTAAAATCAAAAATTTTTACAGTAAATGAACAAAAGGCATTAAGAGTATTATTTTCAAAAACAAAAACAAAATCATTAACCGAATCATCGATTCGTTCTTTGGATAAAAATGTGAGAATTATATCCAATTCATCAGAAATGGAACTGAGATTAAAAGAAGGATTTTTTGGGGATATATGGGATGGATTAAAGTCATTAGGTGACAAGGCAAAAGATGCTATTGCAGGTGGTTGGAGTAAAGTAAAGGGGATATGGGGAGAATTTAAGGCATTAGTTCAAGAAGTAATAAATTCAGCAAAAAATGGATTGCAGAAATTATGTGGATCATCTGCATCTGCAGCAGGTCCTGTTGCTGATCAAGTCATTGGAAAAGTAAAAGATAGAATACCAAAATTAAAAGGAGATCCCGATTTTATTAAAGAAATGAAACAATTGGGCGAAACTTCTAAATGGTGGAAAGATGCTTGGTATCAAAAATGGGTTGCGGCTCCATTTTGGGAAAAAGATGTATTGGCAGGAAACGGAACAGTAGATGAAGAACCAAAGGTTTCTCCAGACGAAGCTGAAAAGGGTTTGGAACAAGTTGCTCAGATGGAAAATTTAATTCGTAAAAGAAATTCACTTTTATCAAATTACAATGTAGTTAGTGAATTATTAAAAAGAAACATAAGAAAAAATAATCTAAATGAAGGTGGATCAGTAGAACACCTTGATGATGCAATAAAAAATCCTGCACTTAAAAAAATAGTTCATTATGCCATAGAATTATTACAATGGGTTTTTATGCCTTTCGCTAAATTAGGACAAACTATTGCTAGTTGGGCAGGACCAAAACTTTTTTCTGGATTTTCAACAGTAACAAAGACAGTTGGTGGACCAGGTACATATCCTTTTCAACTTATAGGAACTTTGTTTGGTGAGGCAGTTGAACTTATCATAAAATTTACAAAAAATCAAATGGCAATTGTTCAAGTTCTAAATGCACTATTTCCTGGACTTGCTATTGCAACTGAAACTGTTGATGCTATCCACAAGGCATTATTGTGTTGGACTGTTGCAAACATACTAATAAATTTATTTGATAAAGTTGAAGCAGTTAAAAGTGAATCATATTCACCAAACGGTAAATTTAAAATACAAGATGGTAATTTACTTTATGTTAAAAAGTAAACTGAGTATTTCAAATGAAGCATAATAAATATAGTTTAACAAAATTGCTGAATGAAATAAAGGTTAATCAAACTCGTCAAATAAACCGACTAAAGAATTATGCATTTCTAGATGAGTTTGCAATAAATAACATATTAGCATCAGGTATATTGACTGAAACACAAAGTTTAGTGATTGGTGGTTATTTGAAATATAAAGGTATAAAAAAAATAAATGAAAGTACAATTCGTTCAATAGACAAACAACAGAAACTTATTTCAGAAGGAATCATCGATGAGGGATTTACGGATTTCATTAAGAAGTCTTGGGATGCAGCCGCTGACAAGGTTACTGATGTAGGTGTAAAGGTAAAAGACGCTTTTGTAAAAGGCTGGGAAGGTGTTAAAACAATTTGGACAAACTTCTCAGATATGATACAAGAATTGATGAATAAGATAAAAGCTGGATTTGCTAAAGTAATGAATACCATAAAGGCAAAAATTGCTGAAATTGGTGGAAAACTTATTAGTGCGATGGATGATGCTTGGATTAAGACATTCAAGGAAAAACATCCACATAAACACGAAGATGCAAAAAAAGATTTTGAAGATGCAAAATCAATTTATAATCATATAACCACTTATTTTTCACAAAAATTATCCGGCGGTGGATTGTTTGAAAAACGGGTTATGGCAGGTGATTTCACACCAAATGATACAAAGGGTATTACTCCAGATGATGTGGAGAAATCCATGGAAGATATTGCAGAGGCATATCGTGGTATATTCTCTAATAAACAATATATTAAAGAATTGATGAATCTGAATGAAGCAGATTTAACAAACATTTTGATAAAGAATCCAATGGGAAGAAAGGTTGCTGACTATATTATACTTGGTGTAAAAGCTATATTCCATCCATTGACAACACTAATTGAAATAGTTGGAGAACAGGTAGCTGAAAAACTATTACCTATGTCATCAAAAGTATCTTCAAAATTAGGTGGTCCTGGACCGTTCACATTTCCAATTTTATCGTATGTTGTTGCAGAATCATGGCAAATATGGACATACGGTATACAAGGTACATTTAGTTTTCAAACTATTGTAGATTTACTTGCTCCGTTCTTAACACCATTTGGTGATGTTTTAAAAACAATGATGCAAGTTGCACACGCTATAATTCTTGCTTGGGCTATAATGGCTGTTATACAACATATTCGTTCATTCTTTGATGAAAATTTTGGCAAAGAAACATCAGAATCATATAGACCTAAAGGTGAGTTTAGAATAGTTGATGGGAATTTATTGTTCGTAAAGTAAAAAATAAACAAAAATAATTTTTTAACAAAGGGTGGCATTTGTCACCCTTTTTTATTTTATAATTGCTATTTATTTCAAATGGAAACTCAAATTCAATACATAGATATACTGAAATTAGGAGTATCGAGTCTAGCAACACTCTTGGGTGTTTTCCTTTCTTGGTTTCTTAAATACAAGTACGGTGAATACAAACAAAAAAGAATTGACCGAGAGATTTCTCATTCTAAACTAATCCAAACCATATTAGACCAACTATTAGAGGAATATAATTGTCAAAGGGCATTTATACTTCAAAGACATAATGGTGGTAAATACAAAACAGGCAAATCCATGACAAAACTCTCAACATCATTTGAATCACTTGAAGATGGTGTAAGCACAGAGTTTAAAGAATATCAGAACTTACCGATGTCACTTTATTCTAACTTCGTAGAAGATGTAATAAATCATAAGGCGGTATATCCTGTTGTAGATAATATCGAGGACTTAATTACTAAGGCATTTTTTTCACAAAGGGGATCAAAGTCTGCCGTGGTATATCCGATAAAAAAAAGTTCGGAGTTTATTGCCATCGTTGGTTTTGAATGGACCCATAAACCTGAAAAATTGGATAGTATTTTATCCATGATTGAAGGTGATGTAAAATCATTGGGAGACACCCTGTCCAAATTACTCTAGGAGCAAATATGAAGACCGACCATAACGAAGAAGAAAGTAAAAATGTTTTGTTAGGTGAAGACGAAGTTTCGGGTCTAAATAATTCGGGTATAAAGAAAGGAAGAAAAACGATAAAAAATAAAATACAATTTCAATTAACTCTCAATGAGGAACAAAAAAGAATAAAGGCTGATGCCTTGCAGGATGATATTTCGGTGTTTGTTGGTAAAGCTGGTTCGGGTAAAACACTTTTGGCAACACAAATTGCGCTTGAATGTTTTTTTTACCGTGAGGTAGAGAAAATAATAATTACAAGACCAACCGTTTCTAATGAAGACTTAGGATTTCTTCCTGGTAACATTAAAGAAAAAATGGATCCTTGGTTATCTCCTATTCAAGCGAATATGTTTCAATTATATCATAAAGAGAAGATTGAAAAATTGATGATGGAAGATAAGATAGAAATTGCTCCTATTTCTTTTCTTCGTGGTAGAACATTTGTTAATGCTTGTGTGATTGTAGATGAGTCACAGAATGTAACAAAGGCACAAATGGAAATGATACTTTCGCGTCTTGGTATTAATTCAAAAATGATGCTAACGGGTGATATATCACAAATTGATTTAAAACAGAAAAAAGACTCTGGTTTGCCATATTTATTTAATATGAAAGATAAAATAAATGGATTGGGGGTTTATGAATTAAAAACAAACCACCGTCATCCTATTGTTGACGATATATTAAAATATTTTGAAGAAACAAAAACCGAGAAGTAAATGACAGATATTCCAATTTGGACGGGTACTTCCACTTTTACAACTGGAAGTACCCCATTTGGATTCTATGACAGTGAATCCAATTTTCAAACCGATGCAGACAATGTTGCAGATTGGTGTGCTAGAAGATTGGGTTATCCTCTAGTCGATGTTGAATTACAAGCAACTAACTTTTATGCTTGTTTTGAAGAGGCCGTATCGGAATATTCCAACCATGTAAACCAATACAATATACAGCAGAATATGTTGAGTATTATGGGTTCGCCAACCGCATCCAATTTAACACATAGAAACATTTCAACCAATATGGGCGGTATTGTACAACTTGCAACAGAATACGGTTCTGAGACATTCACGAATGGTAATGTAACATTTCATTCAGCATCAATAGATATACAGACAAATAAACAGAGATATAATTTAGATACCCTGATTAGGGACATATATGCATCAACCGGTTCGATTGAGATAAAAAAGGTTCATCATTATGCACCACCTGCTTCTATTCGTTTCTATGATCCTTATTTGGGTAATCAAGCAATGTTAGATACATTTGGGTTTGGTGGTTATTCTACTGGTGTTTCTTTTATGTTGATGCCTATGTACGCAGATTTATTGCGTGTTCAGGCAATTGAATTTAATGATTTGATGAGAAAATCATCGTATTCATTTGAATTGATAAATAATGAAATGAGAATATTTCCAATTCCAGTTAGAGATTTTAAACTTTGGATCGAATATATTGTAAAAGAGGAGAGGTCTAATCCATTAAAATATGCAAATGGAACTGTATCTGATATTTCAAATGCTCCATATCAGCACATGAAGTATCAACATATAAATTCAGTTGGAAGACAATGGATATTTAAGTACACACTTGCACTTGCAAAAGAAAATCTTGGATATATTCGTGGTAAGTATGGCAGTATTCCAATTCCAAATGGTGAAACAACACTAAATGCTGCAGACTTATTGGGTGCTGCTGGAACAGAGAAACAGGCTCTGATAGATGAATTGAGAACAATGTTAGATACAATGACTCGTACTAAATTGTTGGAAGCAAAAAGAGCGGAAACAGAACATCTAAATGTTAGTTTGAATGGAACACCTTTAGCAATTTACATAGGATAAAATTATGCCATTATTTCATGGAACACGAGATGCAGGTCTTGTCCACAAATTTAATATGGAATTAATTGCAGATATTATAGATACAGAAGTTGCTGTGTATAAATTATCAATTGAGAATACAAAAACAAATTTGTACAATGAATCAGATAAAAAAGTATATCACAGTCCTGTAAAAACTCCTGCGTTGATAACTCGTGACACACAAACATACGAAGGAACGGAGTTTGGTCAGGATTATAATCAGGCGTGTTCTTTTGGATTTATAAGAGAATATTTAAAAGAATTAGATTTATTTGTTGAAGTCGGTGATGTAATCGAATATAATGGTGAATGGTGGGAAATAGATGCTATCCAAGAGAATCAATACTTTGGTGGTAAAAATCCAGATT